>ERZ779669.1356-NODE-1356-length-11433-cov-2.679996_pt1 | contig 11433 bp, 6 predicted proteins | sample MGYA00511372_ERZ779669 | MGnify/ENA primary metagenome ERZ779669 (study PRJEB29588, sample SAMEA1967891) | human gut metagenome | biome: human gut; feature: human-associated habitat; material: faeces | place: Denmark | collected 2008/2010 ... | reverse complement strand
GAAGATTGCCCGTGACGAGTTTCCTGACTATGACGTGACGGTGCGCGGTGCCGTATCCATCGGAAGGCGCCTGATGGATCCGCTGGCCGAGCTGGTGAAGATAGACCCGAAATCGATTGGCGTGGGGCAGTACCAGCACGACGTGAACCAGAGCCTGCTGAAAAATGCGTTGGACCAGACGGTGGAGAATTGCGTGAATCTGGTAGGTGTGAACCTGAATACCGCCAGCAGCTATCTGCTGACCTACATATCGGGATTGGGGCCTCAACTGGCACAGAATATTGTGAACTACCGGGCTGAACACGGTGCCTTTGCCTCGCGTAAGGAACTGATGAAAGTGCCGCGCATGGGCGCCAAAGCTTTTGAACAGTGTGCAGGCTTCCTGCGCATCCCGCAAGCCAAAAATCCACTGGACAATACGGCAGTTCATCCGGAAAGCTACTGCATTGTAGAACAGATGGCCAGCGACCTGGGCTGCACCGTAGCTGAACTGATTGCCAGCAAGGAGTTGCGCGCGAAAATCAAACCGGAGCGTTACCTGTCGGACACTGTAGGCATGCCTACCCTGAAAGACATCCTGCAAGAACTGGAAAAGCCGGGACGCGACCCGAGAGGTCCTATCAAGGTATTTGAATTTGACAAGAACGTGCGCACCATCGACGACCTGTGCGAAGGTATGGAACTGCCGGGCATTGTGGGTAACATTACCAACTTCGGGGCTTTTGTAGACATCGGTATCAAGGAGAACGGCCTGATTCACCTGTCGCAACTGGCCGACCGCTACATTACCGATCCCAACGAAGTGGTATCCATCCACCAGCATGTACGCGTAAAAGTAATTGGCATTGACCGCGACCGGAAACGGATACAGTTGTCGATGAAGGGAGTGGAACAAAATAAATAATGAAGAATTGAAAGTTGAAAATTGAAAATGAAAAATAGGGAGAGGGGGAGAATTTTAATCAGCGTTAATCTGTGTAATCTGTGTTGTCCACCCATTATCCCCAAAATTCTTCATTCTTCGTTCTTCATTCTTCATTTCTATGTTTTTTCCTTTCCTCCACAAAATAACGGAAGCAGCGATCAGTAGGGCGGTGCAGATAAGGGAGCCTTCAAATCCGAAAGAGCCTCCGTTGAGCAAGGGGGAACCGTCCGGCTGCAATGTGAGCAGGGACTCGCAATATACATGCCCGCTCAGTTCGGTGCCACTGACATTATAGCCCAACACTGGCCCCTGTAGCCAGTTCCAGAAGCAATGCAAGGAAATGGAGTAACTAAGGTTACGCTTATACAGGTAAGGAATGCCCAACAGAATACCGGCAAGGAATATGTTGAGAAAGGGAAGAAAAGAAAAGTCGGGATTGAACAAGTGCATGAGAGAGAACAGAAACGATGACAGGAACAGAGCTGCCCAACCGGGCATTTTTCCCCAAAGCATGCGCCCCATGACAACCCCGCGCACCATCAGTTCCTCGGTAAGTCCCACCAACAGAAAAAAACACAGGGAAAGCAACAGTGCGGGAAGGGAAATGTAAACGGACTCTATCTGTACGGAGCCTGTCAGCAACGAAACCGAAAAACCTACCGCATAAAGCAAGACAGCCAACAGCAGTCCTTTCCCCCACTCCACGGGTCTAAATGCCAATCCCCAGACTGAAAATGGTATTTTGCGGACACGAAACAGAATTCCCGCCGAACAGACTATGGCAACCAGCATAAGCAACTCTGAGGAAAACATCGGCCCCCAAAAGCGTAAAGGACCGATATCAGGAACCACACCGGACAAAGGTTCAGTAGCAAGTACCAACAGTCCGCTGACCAGCAGAAAAAGAGCCACAAACAACAGGACATCAAGCAAAGCTTTCCCCCAGGATCCCATTTGGGAAAGATTTTCCCTCTGACAGATGTGTTTCCAATATTCCATATACGTTCCAACTGTTTATGCCTGTAGTATGCAATTGCACCGACAGGCAATATTCATATTTTAACACTTTATATTCACTACTATTCAACTTTGCAAAAATACGTAGAAAAAGGAAAAAGGTGCCCACATTTGGCAAAATCTTGATATATTTGTAGAACTAAAAAAGGAGGAAGATCATGAAGAGATATAAAAGAATATTGCTGGCAACTGTTTGTGCCGGCATGACACTGAATGCATCGGCACAGAAATCAAGAACACTATTCGTGGCACGTCCCGGTACCCTGGTGGAAATGCTGACGGAAGAAGAAGCCAACGAAATTACCCAGCTGACTTTGCAGGGTAAGCTGAACGCCATTGACTTCAGGCACTTGAGAGATGAATTCAAAAACCTGTCCGTACTGGACATCTCCACAGCCTCCATCAGCCTTTATGCCGGTAAAAAAGGCACTTATCCCAACCAGTTTTATGTGTACCCGGCCAACTGCATTCCCGCCTATGCCTTCTGCCAGAAAGTAAACGACAGCACGTTTGTCGGAAAAAGTACCCTGACTCACGTCATTCTTTCCGACAAGACCAAAAACATTGAAGACGCCGCTTTCAAAGGGTGCAAAGAACTACGCATTTGCCAGATACGTAAAAAGAAAGCCCCCAATCTGATGCCTGAAGCCTTGGGCGACAGCATTACGGCCATTTTTGTGCCTCTGGGAAGCAGCGACTCTTACAAAAATGAAAAAAGATGGGAAAACTTTTCGGTTGTAGAAGGTGATCCGACGATAAAAACCGTACAGATAAGCCGGATGAGCAGCCTTTCGAGCGAACTGCTAAGACAGGGTGTACAACCGAAAGATATCAACTTCCTGACTGTAGAAGGAAAACTGGACGAAGCGGATTTCATGCTGATACGCGACTACATGCCCAACCTGGTATCGGTAGACCTCTCGCAAACCAACGCCACTGCCATTCCGGACTATACATTTACCCAAAAGAAATACCTGTTGAAAGTAGCATTGCCCAAAGGACTGAAAAGCATCGGACAACGTGCCTTCAGCGGATGCGGGCGCTTGTGCGGCACACTGGTGCTGCCCGCTACGGTGACCGCCATTGAATATGGCGCCTTTATGGGCTGTGACAACCTGAAACAGGTGATGGCTACCGGTAACCAGATCACGACCCTTGGAGACAACCTCTTCGGTGAAGGTAAAAACAAACTGGTGTATCAGAACCGGTAAAAGGCAAACAGTACAAATTACCCGGATTGTCGCAGAGGTTCACATTCAAAAACCGTAATAAATAATCTGTGACAATCCGGGTTATCTGTGATAGGACCTTACCTTATCAATCAATTTCCGTACATGCGGGCACGCAGTTCTTTGATATGATCGGAGGTAATGTATTCGTCATACTCCATCATCTTATCGATAATACCATTCGGCGTCAGCTCGATGATGCGGTTGGCTACGGTCTGGATGAACTCGTGGTCGTGTGAGGCAAAAAGAATGTTGCCCTTGTATATCTTCAAGTTGTTGTTGAAAGCCTGAATGGATTCCAAGTCCAAATGGTTGGTAGGAGTATCCAATATCAGACAGTTGGCATTACGCAACTGCATGCGTGCAATCATACAACGCATTTTCTCGCCTCCCGAAAGTACGCTTGCCCTTTTCAGCACTTCCTCTCCCGAGAACAGCATACGGCCCAGGAAACTCTTCATGTAAACTTCGTTACCTTCGCCAAACTGGCTAAGCCAATCTACCAGATTAAGGTCAGTATTGAAGAATGAAGTATTGTCGAGCGGCAGGTAGGCGGTAGTGATGGTTACCCCCCAGTTATAATGCCCGGCATCGGGTTTCATGTTGCCGTTGATAATCTCAAACAAGGCAGTCATGGCACGCGGATCGTGTGAAAGGAATACAATCTTATCGCCTTTCTCTACATTGAAATTGACATCACGGAACAGGATGGTACCGTCGTCCAGCGTCTTGGTTAGTCCGGCCACCTCGAGAATCTGGTTACCGGGTTCGCGGTCGGGAGTAAAGATAATACCGGGATATTTACGGGAAGAGGGCTTGATTTCTTCCACATTCAGTTTCTCAAGCATCTTCTTACGACTGGTAGTCTGCTTGCTCTTGGCTACATTGGCACTGAAACGGCGGATAAATTCTTCCAGTTCCTTGCGTTTCTCCTCAGCCTTGGCTTTCTGGTTCTGCTGCTGGCGGAGTGCCAGCTGGCTGGACTGATACCAGAAACTGTAGTTACCTGCAAAGAGGTTGATTTTGCCATAGTCGATGTCAACGGTATGGGTGCATACGGAATCGAGGAAGTGACGGTCGTGGCTGACTACCAAAACCGTATGTTCGAAGTTGGACAGATAATCTTCCAGCCAGGTTACCGTCTCCATGTCAAGGTCGTTGGTAGGCTCGTCCAGCAACAGGTTATCGGGATTACCATAGAGTGCCTGTGCAAGCATGACGCGTACCTTTTCCTTGTTGTTGAGTTCACTCATCAGCAGATAGTGCTTGTCTTCCTTGATACCCAGACCGCTGAGCAAGGCGGCGGCATCGCTCTCGGCATTCCATCCGTCCAATTCGGCAAATTTCTCCTCCAGTTCGGACACCTTCAGACCGTCTTCATCGGTAAAATCTTCCTTGGCATACAAAGCCTCGCGCTGTTTCATAATATCCCATAATACGGTATGCCCCATCATAACGGTATCCATGACCGTAAATGCATCCCATTTGAAGTGATCCTGGCTGAGTACCGAAAGGCGTTCGCCCGGTCCCAGTGTAATGGAACCTGTCGTCGGCTCCAGCTCACCGGAAATGGTTTTAAGGAATGTGGATTTTCCGGCTCCGTTGGCACCGATGATGCCATAGCAATTACCACTTGTAAACTTCAGGTTTACTTCATTGAACAACACTCTTTTACCAAACTGTACAGATACGTTAGAAACTGTAATCATTGACCTTTTCTATTGATTTTTAAATTCCAAAAATACAGAAATGTGCTAAAATTAAAAATAAAAACCGTAAAGAGGACCGTCCGGCCGTCCCGGCTTTCTGACACATTCTCCCGGAAAACCGGGATGCAAACAGCAGTCAAAAGCAATTTGCGGTTGCAAAGGTAAGAAATTCAGTCGGTTTGTACACATTAAAACGGCATTCAATTTGGAAATGTCAGTTTTTATGCCTAATATTGAACAGTCTTTTTTCTTAACATGAGCAGCCTTATGAAATCCATCAAAATCTTCATCAGCAGTACCTTTAACGACATGCAGGCCGAACGGGACGTGGTTATGACCCGTGTATCGGCACTTATCAACAAAACTTTTGCACGAGAAGGTATCTTTGTACAGTTTATTGACCTGAGATGGGGAGTAAACACCGGAGATGAGGAAACAGACAAAAGGGAAGCCCTGGTGTTGCAGCAATGTATCCGGGAAATCAGAGAATCACACCCCTTTTTCATTGCTTTTCTGGGTGAAAGATACGGATGGATCCCGCCACAAGCCAATTGGCAACAAGTGGTACGACTGCTGGAAAATGAACATATCAATCCCGGCCTTACAGAGAACGAGCCGCGCAGCGTGACCGACATGGAAATTATGCTGGGAGCCATGGCTTCGGAAGATTTTCTGAAACGCAGCCTGTTCTGTTTCCGTGATCCGGCATGCCTGGCTGACATTCCGTTTGCCGAAAGACAACGGTTTGTAGAGAATGATCCAGCGCAGGCAGCACGCCAGCAAGCATTGAAAAAAGAGATCAAAGAAATGTGCAACCGCTATGCGTTGTCGCCCAACATACTATCCTACTCCCCCTACTGGAACGGGAAGCAACTGGACGGACTGGAGAACCTGGCCCAGGAACTGACAACCCGGCTTGCCGCCATGATCCGCATGGAACTGGCCGACACCATGGTGGACTATGCCAGCCCGGAAAAAAAGGAATCGGAAGTCATGGAGGCCTATTTCAAACAAAAGCTGTTGACCGGATATGTACCGGATCAATCTTTGCAGCAGGCCGTAAACCAATGTATCTATCATACGGAGAACACAAACCACATATACCTGCAATCGACTTCTTTCGGTACGGAAAGCGCTTTTCTGGCATGGATTGCCGAAACATACGGCGAGGATGAATCGCTGCTGATACTGAAACATTGCGCCGGCCTCTCGTCACTGAGCCGGAACAGTTGCGCCATGCTGAAGCGATGGCTCATTGAACTGGCTACGCTACAGGAGAAAACACCGCTGTATCTGATGGATGAGAACATTCCTCTTGAAAAGCTGCAATGCCTGCTGGCGGACGAAATAAACGAAACAGGCAAAAAGGCTGTGCTGCTGATAGACAATGCCCAGTTTCTGGACAGGCCTGAATTATGGGAACATACGGAGTGGGCTCCCAAGGGTAGCCTGTTAGTGGTTCATGCCTGGCGTTCGTGGCCGTTCCAGCTGGAAGGTGCCGCCACTGGACGGCAGACAGGCTGAACAATTGTTTGACACCCTGTTTGGCAACTCCGGCAAGACCCTTCCGGCAGTAGTAAAAAAAGCTTTGCTGGAAAAACACAGTCCCCGTGGATTTTACAGTGCCTGTCTTCCGGGATGGATAAAGCTGGCTGTAAAATACCTGAACATCTATACCTCGAGTGACGTGGCAGTCGTGAAAAAAGGAACCTTCGCAGACGAAGGCCTCAACATAAGCCATTACCAGCTACAACTGGTAGAACAAATGCCCTATTATCCAGAACCGCTTTTTGAGTTACTGATAGAACGTATCGGACAGGAATATGGCATGCAACTGACAACCGACATCGTAATGCTATGGTCACTGGTACGTAACGGTATCACGGATAGTGATTTGGCGGCCCTGCTGCATGATGAATGGAATGCACTGGACTTTTCGTGTATCAAAGGCTGGATGAGTGACCTGTTGTGTGAAGAATGGGATACCCAACGCATAGCATTGGCTTATGATTTTGGTTATGACAGTTCTCAAAACCGGAGAGAACGGGCACAGCAATTGACCGGCGAACTGTTGAAATATCTGGTCGGTAAGGAAGACACAGATAACCCGTTGCTGTTGGACAATCTGCTGCACTGTACACTTATGAGCGGATACCTGGACCTGCTGCCGCATATTTTTGCCCAGCCGGACAGTCTGTTATACCACAAGTCTCTGCTCCATTTACAGTATGACATCATGCGATTCAATGAAAGCTATCTGGACTTCCTGCTCAGTGAAATTGAAAAGAAACCATACAAGGAACAATTGTTCCGAGTATTGACGGAAGTGCAACATCCGTATGCCCAGCCTGCATCTGACAATCCGGACGGACTGGATGCATGGGTATGGAATGACGTAGAACAAACCAGCCTGCTGATGCAGGAAATGGAATACCTGAAACATGCAGGAATGCTGAACCTGTACCACTGCCTGATAAGTGTGATTTTCCTGCGCTACCTGCCCGCATGGCAACAGGCCAGCAATAACAAAGCAATCAACACAACCCTGTTTTACCTGCTGGCCAACCGGGCAATCTGCATGTTACGGCGAGATTCCAAAAACAATTTGGAAAAGGTACAGGATATGACAGAACTGATGGAAGAAACCGCAACAGAACTGGAAGCGGAAGGAATCAGTGTAAAACCTGTTCTGGACTACTTCAAAGAGATATACCTGTATGGAGATAACCAGTGCGGCAGCGGTTCCATAGACTACATTGACAGCTATGTGGATACTCCGATGCCCGCACATTTGTCCAACCTATGGTGTTGCCTGCTGCTGATGGAATATGAAAACGGAGATTTCAAAGCTCAAGAAGACCAGCCTTACCAAGATGGTAACGAAGATACTCTGATCCGTCTGTATTATGCCCTGGCCACTCATGACCAGGAAACATTGGGTGAATGGTATTTCAAACTCATGGAACGTATGAAAAGCCTGAATGGCGAAGAAGAACTTTTATATGGTATCCGCTACATACTGGTATTTACAAAAGCCATGTATAATGCCGGCAACTGGCAAGTGATGCAGACATTGCTATCGGTGTCATGGAAAAACCTGCATGCAGTGCTACAAAACTATCCCAATAGCCGGAAAGCACGTGCACTGGCCGTCGTAGTATTCTACAACTATGCTTCGCTGTTTGACTACTATATTTCGTCGGGCATACTCAATGAAGAAAAAACGGAACATATACAATCGTTTATAGACGATGCGGAAGCACTGCTAGATTATGCCTGCAACAGCGACTGGTACGGAAGTCCGTGTATTCTGGCAACGACCATGTTACACAGCTCGCTGGAGTTCTGCTACAAACGACAAGGAAGGTTGGATCTTATGATACAACATGGCATGAATGCCATTGGAGAATGTGAACGTCTGCTTAAACTGCTACCGGACTACCCGGACATATTGAGAATGACAATGGCTACGTACGGGAATTTCGGACAAGACATGGCACTATTCTATCCCGGTCAAAGTAACGGAGGCGGTCTATCCTCGCTGAACTGCGCTTATAACGAACATTATCTGGCCTACACCTTGTATGACATTGATCCGGACAACCAACAAAACAAAACCAGCCTGATACTCGCAGCCAAGAATTATGCAAATGCCTTGCTTGCTTCAGGACAAGACGAAAAGGCATGTGAGGTATATCAGGAAGCCAGCAAGCTATGCAACAAGTGGAAAAAGAAAGGTACAATGCCTGAAGACATAAAACGTCTGCTGATGTTTTTCAATGACGAAATGAGCGAATGTTACTGGAAACTGGGAAAACAGAAACAAGCCTATGCACTGAATCAGCAGGCCATTGATCAACTGGAACAGGAACACCACCAACAACCGAACAACCGTCGTCTGCTCGTTGACCTGCTGGCAAGCCTGCTACGAAGGGTAAATTTTGACTTAAACAACGGGCTGAATAAAGATACAATAAAATACCTGAACCGCTCATTGGATCTTTATGATGCAGCAACCAATAACAAGGAAGGCTCAGAAGTTCAGTTGGAAGCCATGTTTTTCATACTGGTTTCCTGTTGCATACGTTATAATGCCCTGACCGGTCAGGAAGACAGTTGCTTGAAGAGCCTGACAACTTTAGACCGGAAATGCATGGCGGATTACAAAAACGGAAATACCGCTTTCATCCAGCATCTGACTAGCACTTTGGACACACTCTTTGACTGGTGCATTGAAAACAGCCATTCCACCATAGCCCGACAATGCCTGTCGATGGAACTGAAATACAAAGAACTGCTTATAAACGACGGATTAGCAACCCCAGAAGCAATAGGGTATGCCGAAAGTATAGCCAAAAAGGAAAAGTTATAAGAAAGTATACGACAAAGGGCTGTCAATATGACATAAAAGCATTACCTTTGTAGCTGTTTTTACAAAGACTGCCGTTTTGGCAAAGTTTTTGTAGAACAAGTTCTGTATTGGCATAAAAATTCTGCCCGATGAAAAACAAACATTTTTATAGGAATAAAAAGCATAACGATATGAATCCGAAAGAAAAAGAAAACATTCAGGAAGAAGAACTGCAACAACAGGCTGCCGTCGACAAAGGCGCAGAAGAACAAGCTAACGGAAATGCTACTGAAAAGGAAGAATTACCGGTAAGCGAGGAGGAAAAGCTGACTCAGGAACTGGAAGCAGCCAACAAACTGATTGAAGAGCAAAAAGACAAATACTTGCGTCTGTCAGCTGAATTTGACAACTACCGCAAACGGACCATGAAAGAAAAAGCCGAGCTGATTCTGAATGGAGGCGAAAAAAGCATCAGCAGCATACTGCCGATTGTGGATGACTTTGAACGCGCATTAAAAAACATGGAAACAGCAACTGATGTGGCCGCTGTAAGAGAAGGCGTAGAACTGATTTACAACAAATTCATGACGGTACTTGGACAAAACGGCGTAAAAGTAATTGAAACCAAAGGGAAACCGCTGGACACCGACTATCATGAAGCAATTGCCGTCATTCCTGCTCCGGAAGAAGAGTTGAAAGGCAAGATTTTGGACTGCGTACAAACCGGTTATATATTGAATGAAAAAGTAATCCGTCACGCCAAAGTGGTAGTAGGCGAATGAAAAACAATGGGAGCATAAGGAGCATAAGATGTAAATGATGTATGGAAAAAAGGGATTATTATGAAGTGCTAGGTGTTGACAAAAATGCATCGGCCGACGAGATAAAGAAAGCATATCGCAAAAAAGCCATTCAGTATCATCCGGACAAAAATCCTGGAAACAAAGAAGCTGAAGAAAAATTTAAAGAAGCCGCAGAAGCTTATGACGTACTAAGCAATCCGGACAAACGCGCACGTTATGATCAGTTTGGCCATGCAGGTATGGGAGGTGCAGCCGGTAATGGCGGTCCGTTCGGCGGATTCAGTGGCGGCATGTCCATGGATGATATATTCTCCATGTTTGGCGACATTTTTGGTGGTCACAGCGGAGGATTTGGAGGTTTCGGAGGATTTGGTGGCGGTAGCAGTAATCAACAAAGACATTATCGCGGCTCAGACCTTCGTGTGAAAGTAAAACTGAACCTGAAAGAGATTGCAACGGGCGTAGAAAAAAAATTCAAACTGAAAAAATATGTACCCTGTAGCCATTGCCATGGCACTGGTGCCGAAGGTGACGGCGGTACAGAAACCTGTCCTACGTGTAAAGGAAGCGGAAGTGTTATCAGGAACCAGCAAACCATTTTAGGAACAATGCAGACGCGGACGACATGTCCGACATGCGGCGGCGAAGGTAAAATAATCAAGAATAAATGTAAAGAATGTGCCGGCGAAGGCATCGTATACGGTGAAGAAGTTGTAAGCGTAAAAATTCCGAAAGGTGTAGCAGACGGTATGCAACTTTCCATGAGCGGTAAGGGAAATGCAGGAAAGCACAACGGAATTCCGGGAGATCTGCTCATCTTAGTGGAAGAAGAACCGGACAAGGAACTGATTCGCGATGAAAATGACTTGATTTACAACCTGCTTTTAAGCTTCCCCACAGCTGCATTAGGTGGCGCAGTGGAAATACCGACCATTGATGGTAAAGTAAAAGTAAAAATAGAACCAGGTACACAACCAGGCAAAGTACTGCGTCTTCGCAACAAGGGACTGCCCAGTATCAATGGTTACGGAACAGGTGATTTACTGGTAAATGTCAGCATTTATGTTCCTGAGACATTGAGTAAGGATGAAAAGAAAGCATTGGAGGAAATGGAAAACTCCGATAACTTTAAACCCAATACATCCATCAAAGAAAAGATATTCAAAAAATTCAAGAGTTTGTTTGACTAAGTTAAACATTAAAGAGGCTGTCTCAAAATAAACTTGAGATGGCCGCTTTTGTTCCATCTCAAACTGAAGTTATTTGTTTTTCCCAAAAGAGAAGTTTATAAAGACACTGTCCAAAATTTTGTGTAAATGAAAACAGGATTCAGTTGTAAGTTTGTTCTTATATCTGGATTCTGTTTTCAAAAATAAGCATAAATTGATTCATAATCAAT
>ERZ779669.1354-NODE-1354-length-11445-cov-2.230817_pt1 | contig 11445 bp, 10 predicted proteins | sample MGYA00511372_ERZ779669 | MGnify/ENA primary metagenome ERZ779669 (study PRJEB29588, sample SAMEA1967891) | human gut metagenome | biome: human gut; feature: human-associated habitat; material: faeces | place: Denmark | collected 2008/2010 ... | reverse complement strand
ATTCGTAGGTTCAGGTATCTTCAAGTCAGGAGACCCTGCTAAGCGTGCTGCTGCCATCGTTCAGGCAACAACAAACTACAATGACGCTGATCTCGTTGCAAAGCTTTCAGAGGGACTTGGTGAAGCTATGGTTGGTATCAACGAGCAGGAGATCGCAATCCTCATGGCAGAAAGGGGTAAGTAATATGCAGGTTGGTGTATTGGCAGTACAGGGAGCTTTCGCAGAGCATGAGCATGTACTTTCCGAGCTCGGCGTACCATGCATAGAACTTAGAAATGCCGGAGATCTGAACAAGCCTTATGACGCCCTGATCCTTCCTGGCGGTGAGAGCACAGTCCAGGGAAAGCTTCTCAGAGACAGCGACATGTTCGACACTATAAAGTCTCAGATCGAGGGTGGCATACCGGTTCTTGCCACATGTGCAGGACTTATTCTTCTGGCACAGCACATCGAAGGTGATGACACTGTACACATTGGCACTCTCCCTGTCACAGTAAAGAGAAATGCCTACGGAAGACAGCTTGGAAGCTTCCACACAGAGGCCGAGCTTAAAGGTATCGGTGAGGTTCCTATGACTTTCATCCGTGCACCTTATGTGGCTGAGGCTTCACCTGAGGTTGATGTCCTTGCAACAGTTGATGACAAGATCGTGGCGGTTAAGTACGGCAACCAGTTTGCCCTCTCCTTCCACCCTGAGCTTGACAGCGACTACAGGATCCACAAGGCATTTGTAGACAGTATCCAGTAATATATTGACTACAGTCTAAAACATATATCAATAAAGAAAGCCTGTGACATATACAGTAGTTATCTGCCGGTATATGTCACAGGCTTTTTCTAATCTATTTTTCCGGTATGCTCCAGGCCATCAAAGTCCGTCATACTCTCATGCTCAGGAAGATTTGTGAGCGGTTCTTCCTTCTCCTCTATCTTCTCAAGGATCTCCTTGTATTCATTATCCTTGATGTGGTTGCCGATGATCTCCGCCACATCCGTAACTGTGACAAATGCAGAAGAATCTATGGAATTGATGATGTTCTTCAGCTCACCGATCTCAAATCTCGTGATAACACAGTAGAGCACTGTCTTGTTGCCGCTTATCATTCCCTTGCCCTGCATGATGGTAACTGTTCTTCCAAGCTTCTTGTATATCTTGTCTGCCACCTCTCTGGCATCATCAGTTATGATCATGGCTGCCTTCGCCTGCTCAAGACCGGTCTCAACCATATCAAGCACCTTTGATGTTATAAAGTATGTAAGAAGACTGTACATCGCCCTGTCCAGACCAAAGAGCATTCCCGCAATAGAATATATGATCAGATTCATGCCCAGAACAACTCTTCCAACCGGCCAGTCTTTTTTCTTGTTCAGCATGATGGCCACGGTCTCCGTTCCATCCAAGCACCCGCCGAACTTGATGATGATACCAACTCCAAGTCCAAGTATCACACCGCCGAAGCACACCGCAAGTATGGTCTCTGAGGTTGCATTTTCAAGGGGTTTGAATATCTCCACAAATACTGAGAATACAGCCATGGAATAACCGGACTTCACCATGAACATCTTACCAAGCTGTCTTGAACCTATTATAAGAAACGGAACATTAAGAACGATCGTCAGAATACTCAGGGACACTTCTGTGAGATTATTGATCATGATACCTATACCGATGACTCCTCCGTCAAGTATGGTGTTCGGCACGAGAAATTCTTCGATAGCAAATGCAGCTATAACTGCGCCAAGTGTCAGCATTACAAATTCCAGCAGTAATTTTAGTTTTTTTGTCATACTCATCTTCCTTTCCACATCATAGTCGTTTCTTCCTTCCCCTGTTCTCCTTTCAGAATTCTTATTCTCATAACTCCCTGATCATCTGTATCCGGTTACCGAAATTCCACCATCCGTTATCTCTACACATATAGCTCCATGGTCTATGGTACTCATTACATCAGCTCCACAGGCATCCAAACGCTCCAGTGTCTCCCCGTGCGGATGACCATATCGGTTATTCTCCCCCCCCGATATGATCGCAAGATCCGGGTCGACTGCTCTCAGGAACTCCCCACTCGTAGAATATCTGCTGCCGTGATGTCCGACCTTCAACACATCAGCACTCAGATCACCGCCCTCCGAGATAAGCTCCCGTTCTCCATCTTCTCCCAGGTCTCCCGTAAATAAAACACTGTACCCTCGATACTCCAGACGGATAACCGCAGAAAGATCATTTGCATCTTTTATATCAGTTTTTTCGGACGGATGCAAGAAATTTAACCACACCTTAGCTGCATCCTTGCCACAGGACATTTGAGAACCGCCGTCCATATATATGATATTTACGCCTCTTTTCTCTGCCAGCTCAAGCAGTTCACCCATATTTTCAATATCACCATACATCGGAACCACAAGATTATCTATTCTGATACCGGAGTTCGTATCGCTTAGAAGATATTGGATACCGGACACATGATCCTTATCTCCGTGTGTCACAAATGCATAGTCTACATGAGCTGCACCATAAAACTTTAGAACAGGCGCCATCACGTACTCACCAACCTTATTGCTACTCGACGAGCCCCCATCTATCAATATATTTACTCCCATGCCAGACCTTATAAGTATGCCGTCCCCCTGACCAACATCCATAAATACAACTCTGAACTCCCGGTCAAATGAAGCCGCTTCGTAACACACGCAGCACAGGGTAATGATCACAGCAGCGCACAGACAGACCATCCGCCTCCTCACCCTGGCGCAGTCTGCACTCTTTGCTCTTACAAGCAGGATCAGCACTCCAACCATAGCCATATAAAATACTACGATCATCATAACCGACACATGGCCTGTATTTATACTGTAAAATGGAAGCTTCATCGCCCATTCGCAAAGCTGCCTGTATATTGCAAGTATCAGCTTCACAGGAAACGCTCCTATGCCCACCGCCATCTCATTGCCCTGTAGTATCCCGGGAAAAATAAGCATAGCCGCAATCACGACGATACTCACGAATATTATCACAGAAACCAATGGCACTATGAGCAGATTCAGAAAGATCGAATACAGCGGAAACTGGTAATAATAGAATATAACAAGCGGTCCGGTGGCAAGTGTTATCGCCAGATTCATTACAAGTGTGCTGACTACCTTATTCTTAGTTGGAATAAGCTTTTTCATAAGTGCTCCAGGCACCGCCATCCCCAGCACTGCGGCAAAAGACAACTGAAATCCGGCATCAAGGATGATACCCGGATCAATCAGCGCCTGTATGACTGACGCGGTTCCCGCGGATGTAAGCATATCAGGGCTTCGCCCCTTTACCTGACCGATCACAGATATCACCATCATTATCATGGCTCTTACAGTTGAACTCGCCATCCCGGTCATAACTCCGTAAAGTACGATCACAGATATTGCCATTATACCAGATGCCATATATGACCCTGTAAGCCTTCGCAGCACGCCGAATAATGTCATTCCTATTATTGCTATGTGCACACCGGATATCGCCAGAATATGAGCTATTCCATTCATCTGAAACAGCTTCTTCGTATCCCTGTCAATGCCGCTCTTATCCCCCAGTAGCATTGCCTTTATCACCGAGCCATCCGTCTCTCCAAACACACTGTCTGTGATCTCCCCGGACTTTATACGCAGCCTGAACAGAATGTCTCCTATACGGCTGTAGTCCTCTCCACACTCCAGAATGGAGATATCCTTTCCTACTATATATATTCCCTTGTGCGAATAATATTCCCGCGCATCGAATTCGCCCGGATTATCTGCAGAGTCCGGCCTTGACAGACTGCAGCTTAAGGTCAGCTTCATTCCGGTCTTCAGGCTTCCCACGTCTTCCATGTACAGCAATACCTTTGATCTTCCCCGGTATTCCACAGTTTCTTCTGAGTCGCCTCTGCCAAATGTTATCCATTCCGCATACACATATACCCGCCATTCATCGCCGGACTGCCTGATCTCGTACACCTTTCCTTCTATACCGCCCGGCTGCTGCCCATCGAGCTCTTCTGCGAGTCTCTCCTGCTTTGACATAGCACAGCCATTCATATAACCGGTCAACGAGATCATTCCAAATATCATCATACTCAGAACGCATCTGACGATCCTGTTCTTTCTGTCTTTATCACCATGAGCTTTGCCACTATAAAAAAACATGGCTGTACCGGCTTTGTCCATGTAAACCGACAATACCGGTGCAGCCAATATGATCAGACCAATTATAAGCACTGAACTGTCAGCCGCCTCTTTATACGCCTCTCCAAGCGCAAAGCATACTGCTATCCAGAATAATGGTCTCTTTATATTCGTATCCTCCTGTTTTGTTCAAACTTCTGTTTATCTCTCAAGCTTTGAATAATCAGCAGTAAATTTCCTGCTGAGATCGATGTTGTTCAATCTGTTATTTGTATTATCCACATTTATCTGTACACTCTTGACATCTTCAAGCTCCATGAGGGAATCCACAACAGAATACACAAGTATCTCATCGTCCACACCTGCTGTTCCATCCGCAAAGCTCTCATTAAATGTTATCGTACACACATCGTCAGCATCATCCACAGTGACACTCTTAACCACAGTTTTCTCATTGAGCGGTACAACTGTTCCATCGTAACTCATTCTCAGTCCTGCAACCATCTGTTCCTCCAGTGATTCAGGCGCTGATCTGTCCAGATCTATGGTCTTCTGAACCAGCTTCTGTCCTGTGCTGTCCGGCATATATATGTTGTACTCTTCATGTGGATTCATGAAGTTGTCCATATCTGAAAATGAATCATTTGTGAGCTCCTCACGCACGATACTGTTCTCATTTGCAATGTCAGTGTATTCATACACAACCTTCTTCACCGATTCGATCTGTGTCAGAGTTCTCACAAATGCCGCCTTGCTTAGCACCATCTCATATGTGTCAGTGGCCTCCCAGTCAACGTTGAACATAAGATTGATCGTCGCCTGACCGTCATATGTATATCTCTGGTACGTAACGCCCTGGGGAACCGGAACCTGTTTATCCGTCATTTCCCCACTGTCCATCAATGCGTTCATCACAGTGTCGATAAGATTCTCCGTCGTGACGAGCTGGTCTCGGGTGAAAACCTCCGGGAACAGATCAGTCCACGTTGAGTTTGCGTAGTACAGAGTCAGATTTTCATCTGAATTGTCTGCTGAATTTTTCTTTCTACCATTCTTGCTGTCGCTTCCACACGCCACAAGAATCACCACTGCAGCCATGACCACGGCAGTGAGCATAATTCTTTTTTTCGTCGTCATATTAATCCCTTACTCGTGAGCCTGTAATGGAACCTTTACCGTAAATGTAGTTCCTTTTCCCGGTTCACTATACACATTTATAGTTCCTTTGTGCATGATAATTATATTCTTCGTGATGGCTAGTCCCAGACCGGTTCCACCAGTGTCTCGACTTCTCGCCTTGTCTACTCTGTAGAATCTCTCAAAAATATGATTTATGCAATCCTCCGGTATTCCTACACCGGAGTCTGCTACCTTGATATAGAAGTTCCTGTGGTCTGAATTGAGCGAAACCTTTATCCAACCGCCATCAACGTTATACTTTATTCCATTCTCTATCAGATTCGAGATCGCAAGAGTAAACTTCACCTTGTCTATCTCTGCCTTTATGTCTCCAAAGCTCTCAAATGAAAGCTGTATACTTCTCTTCTCCGCCAGAGGCTTAAGTCTCTTGAGTATGAGATCCATAAATTCATTCATATCCACAGGCTCTTTATTCAGGCTGTCAGGGCCTTTGTCAGTCTTAACGAGTGTAAGCAGATCACTTATGATCTCTGCCTCCCTGTCTATCTCCTGAACTATATCCTCCATGAATTCTCTGTACATCTCCGCCGGCACATCACTCTGGGTGAGCAGCGACTCTGACAGAACCTTCATGGATGTTATCGGTGTCTTTAACTCATGTGAGACATTTGACACGAATTCCTGACGGGACTCCTCAAGAAGCTGTGCCTTGTTGAATATATCGTTTATATCCTTTGTCAGCTCCTGTGTCTCCCTGAACATACCGTCCACGCTCATCGGTTCAAGGCTGCCGCCTTTCATTCCCTCTATCTCGTTTCTGACATGGTTCACATCCCTGACTGATAACTTAGCCGCAAAATAAGCAGCTATCAATCCAAGTATCAACGATATCGCAAACAGATAAGTTGCATTTCTCTTCATATATATTGACAGGTTCTCGAGAGCATCGGTCTCAAGAGATATCAGTGCCACCGCATCTGTATAGCCCTCACTGTTGATCACTGGAACTATGCGTCTGTACACATTTTCCTCTGTCTCTGATATATACTTCTGCTGCCCCTTCATTACGCTGAACACGTTCTCATCCACCAGATATCTTCCGGTGTCTTTTCCATAGGAGTCCACCACGACCTTGTAATCAGTATCCACTATAACTATACGGGCAGAGAGAGAATAAGCCATGGTCTTTATCTCGTCCACGGCTCTCCCTATATCATCCTCCGCCTTGTGTTCATTCACTATATGGGCAATGTATTCTGCACACTCCTGTGCGTGTCTGTCAAGATTTCTCTCACTCTTCGAATTCACAGTGCCCGCCAGTATCCACAGTGCTACATAGGCGATCACTGCCACACTGACTGCCACTATAAGCGATATGATCGTTCTCTGCCCCACTCTGATACTGACTCTGGATCTCTCCTGGGCGGTATTCTTCTCTTCAATTTTTTCTGTTTCAACTGTTGCACGTTTCTTTTTTTTCATATCAGCCCTTGAAGAAATATCCTACTCCCCATTTTGTATGAATGTATACCGGCTCACCCGGATTAGCTTCTATCTTCTCACGAAGTCTTCTAACATGCACATCAACTGTTCTCGCATCTCCCGGGTAGGAATCTCCCCAGATCGTATTCAGGAGTTCATTTCTTGAATATACCTTGTTTGGATGCGCCATGAGCAGCTCAAGAAGGTCAAACTCTTTGGCTGTCAAATTAAGCTCCTTACCACCGACAAATACACGTCTGCTGTCAAGCTCAACCTTCATTCCGTTGATCTCCATTACATTTGACGGTTTTGCAGGTGCCTGCTTGCGGTTGCTTCTTCTAAGTATAGCCTTGATCCTGGCCTTCACCTCAAGAATATTAAATGGCTTTGTTATATAGTCATCTGCACCATACTCGAGTCCCATGATCTTATCCATGTCCTCACCCTTTGCAGTGAGCATGATAATAGGAACATTGGAAAACTCTCTGACCATCTGGCAAACCTCTATTCCTGTGTATACAGGTATCATTATATCCAGCAGAACTATATCGTAATCATTTGCCTTTATCTTCTCTATAGCTTCACCGCCATCGTAGGCTGTATCCACTTCCATATCGTCCTGTTCCAGGCTGAACTTCAGCCCCTTAACGATCAACTTCTCATCATCCACAACAAGAACTTTCTTCATCTTAACATCCTTTCTACCCCGAGACTCATTTACTCTGTCGATATATATGTCTCCAGTTTCTCATATATACTGTCTCCTATGCCGCTGACATTCTTAAGGTCATCTTTGCAGGCAAATGCTCCATTCTTCCGTCTGTACTCAACAATCTGCGAGGCCTTCGTCTCGCCTATTCCCGGTAACGTCATAAGTTCCGCAGCATCTGCACTGTTGATGTTGACCAGTCTCTGTTCCGACGCATCTGTCCCGGCTTTGCTCTCATCCGGAAGCTGTTCACCTCCGACAGGAAAGTACAGCTTCTGACCATCCTCAAGCACATCTGCAAGATTCACCGCAACGGTATCTGCGTCATCGGAGAATCCTCCCGCCGCCTCAAGGCCATCATTCGCCCTGGATCCGGCTTCGAGCTCATATACGCCCTCATTCTTCACTGCTCCGCATACAAAAACTGTTATGTATTCTGGAGTTTCTGAATGTATCGTTAGACTCTCGTCTGCTCCGGCTTCTTCCGCGCCTTGCTGCGAAACTTTCTCCGTAACATTCTCTTCTGAATTACCGGATATAGTTACCTGTTCTTCTCCACAGCCGGAACACAATAATGTCATTGTCAGCACGCATAAATATGCTAAATTTTTAATTATTTTCTTCATCGTGCGACACCTCCTGTGTCAGCACAGAATTACACAGGTTTATTGTATCTAAACACCTCTGAATTTACAACAATATATTTCTATTTTATTTCATTTTTGTTACTTTTTTCACAAAAGAGCCCTTTTATCCCTTATTCATTGATACTTTTTACAATACATAAAAATGTAACATTTTTATAAACTCCCCGATTCAGATCAGACATAAAAAAACAGCATACATGACCGGTAATCTTCCATCCTTACAGATGGCTGTCCACCATGGTCATATATACTGTTTTATAATTTACTATTTTATTATTTGAAGCTTTGTTATATTCTGCCATGCATCCTAGAATAAAGGCTCCTTGAGGATAGCAGTTCCGATACCCTTCTGGGTGAAGAATTCAAGAAGCAGGCAGTGCTGGAGACGGCCATCAAGTATATGCACTCTTGAAACTCCATTTTCCATGGCTGTGATACAGTTGTTAAGCTTTGGAAGCATACCACCGCCGACAACGCCCTTCTCTATGATGTCCTTTGCCTCGTGTATATCCATCTCTGAGATAAGTGTTGACTTGTCTGTTGGATCAATAAATACTCCCTCGATATCTGTGAGGAATACAAGCTTCTCAGCCTCAAGAGCTGTTGCTACTGCACAAGCAGCATCGTCCGCATTGATGTTGTAATCCTCGTAGTTCTCATCCACTCCTATAGGTGCGATAACCGGGATGAAATCATCCTCGATAAGTGATGTAAGGATGGATGTGTCAACATTTGTTATCTCTCCCACATAACCTATATCCTTGCCACCAGGGAACTTCTTCTTGACTGTGAACATTCCGCCGTCCTTGCCGCTGATTCCGACTGCCTTAAGTCCGATCTTCTGCATGAGACTTACAAGACTCTTGTTGACCTTGCCGAGAACCATCTCTGCGATCTCCATCGTCTCTGCATCTGTAACACGGAGACCGTTGATAAATTCTGCCTCCTTGCCGACCTTCTCTACCCATTTGCTGATCTCCTTGCCGCCACCGTGTACGATGACCGGCTTCATGCCGACAAGCTTCAGCATGGCAACGTCCTTGATAACGTTGTACTTGAGATTCTCGTCAAGCATAGCGCTTCCGCCGTACTTTACAACCACTGTCTTGCCCTGGAATTTCTTGATATATGGCATAGCCTCTATCAGTGTCTGTGCCTTCTCAATTACCTGATCTACTGTGTAATCACCTATAACCATTTTTCTGTCCTTCTTTCTTCTATATTTATATATCTTCGGTTTATCTACCTTAGGTTTATCTGTCTTTTGCCTTCAACTTTATCTTCCAACCTGATCAATGTCAACGATTAACGCATCGTCTCAATTTAGTCTTATTTGATTTATTGACTATAATCTATTTTTAAATTTACGCAATATGTTTTATCTTATAACCTGCTTCCATTTTTATATGGCTTATCTCACTGGATTTTACTTTCTATAATCCGCATTTATCTTGATATAGTCATATGTGAGATCGCACCCCCACGCTGTGGCCATCTCATCCCCCATATTCATATGCGCCTTGAGCTTTATCTGCTTCTCTGAGAGTATGTGGCTTGCTTCCTTCTCATCGTAATCAGTTGTCACTCCATGCTTTACGATCTCAAGATGTCCTGCCACACTGGCTATCTCTATATCCACCCTGTACGGATCAAACTTCACGCCGCTCTGTCCCATGGCGCAAACTATTCTGCCCCAGTTGGCATCAGCTCCGTACATGGCACACTTTACAAGATTGGAGGCCACTATCGCCTTTGCCAGATGTCTTGCAGTATCCTTATCCGGCATGCCCGACACATCCACCTGAAACATCTTGGTAGCACCCTCGCCGTCCGAGGCTATCGCCCTGACAAATGCGCGGTTGATATATCTTATTGCCTCGACAAATGCAGGAAAGTCGTCATCGGTCTCCAGCAGCTCCTCGTTGCCCGCCATGCCATTTGCAAATATCATGACAGTGTCGTTGGTGGACATATCTCCGTCCACTGACACCATATTGTATGTATCGACCACGTCAGCCTTAAGCACCTTGCCCAGCAACTCTGAACTGATATTCAGGTCTGTCGTGATAAAGCTGAGTACGGTTCCCAGGTTAGGATTGATCATTCCTGATCCCTTACACATACCTCCGATGGTGACCTGCTGCCCCTTGATCTCTAAAGTTACGGCTATCTCCTTCTTATAGATATCAGTCGTCTTCCGCGGCATCCACTCCGGCATCTATAGAATATGAAAGCTCCGGCACCAGCATATCTATACCGCTCTGTATGACATCCATCGGAAGTCTCATTCCTATGACTCCTGTAGAAGCCACCGCAACCGTACTTGGATCTATGCCAAGGCTCTTACCTACATGGGCCGCCATGGCCTCAGCATCGTGGATTCCCTGTTCGCCAGTACAGGTATTTGCCACACCGCTGTTTACAACCAGTGCCTGACACATTCCCACATTCTGGCAAAGCCGCCTGTCGTATATGACCGGTGCTGCCTGAACCATGTTCTGTGTAAATGCTCCCGCTACATGTGCAGGAACATCACTCACCAGAAGTGCCATGTCTTTTTTCAGTTTATTTCTTCTTATTCCAACATGTAGTCCCGCTGCACGAAATCCAGCAGGAGCTGTCACGCCTCCCGGAATTATCTTCATCCTACCACCTTATTTCCAAATTTATGGGAAAACAGGAGCCATGCGGAGACCCTCTGCCTCGTCAAATCCAAACATGATGTTCATGTTCTGAACCGCCTGACCTGCAGCACCCTTTACAAGATTGTCAAGTGCGCCCATGGCGATGACTCTGTTTGTTCTCTCATCTATCTTAAAGTTGACATCCACATAGTTACTTCCCTCTACCCATCTTGTCTCAGGGCAGACATCTTTATCTAACACTCTGACGAATTTTTCATTCTTATAATAAGAATCGTAGATTGCTTTCACTTCTTCGTAACTTACATCTTTCTTAAGTGTTGCATATGCTGTCACTAAAATTCCACGGTTCATTGGAATTAAGTGTGGTGTGAAGTTTAATAATACTTCTTCTCCAGATGCATAGCTTAACTGATCTTCGATCTCTGGCGTATGTCTGTGAGTTGCAACTCCATATGCTTTGATATTTTCATTTACTTCACAATATAAGTTATTGACTTTCGCACCACGTCCAGCTCCGGATGTTCCTGATTTAGCATCGATGATCACACTGTTCATCTCAATGAGTCCTTCTTTCGCCATTGGATAAATGGATAATGTAGAACATGTTGGATAGCATCCTGGGTTAGCGATCAGTCGTGCTTTCTTGATATCTTCACGATTGATCTCGCAAAGTCC
>ERZ779669.1348-NODE-1348-length-11470-cov-3.034166_pt1 | contig 11470 bp, 8 predicted proteins | sample MGYA00511372_ERZ779669 | MGnify/ENA primary metagenome ERZ779669 (study PRJEB29588, sample SAMEA1967891) | human gut metagenome | biome: human gut; feature: human-associated habitat; material: faeces | place: Denmark | collected 2008/2010 ... | reverse complement strand
GGTGAATTTCCTCATCGACCGCCTGCTCGACCTTCGCCGGATTGGTATCCTTCTAACCGAAAACGGAGCCATGCAGCCGCATGCCTCCGTCAGTGGATTGATGCTTGCACATCCCGCCGCCCGTTATTTTGCCGTGGGCCGCATCGGCAACGACCAGTTGGAAGACTATGCCCGCCGCCGGGACATGCCTGTCGACGTGATGCGTAAATTCTTGGCGGCCAATCTCTGACCGCCCCCTTTCGCCAGCCTTCCCCAGAAGCGAAAACTTTGCTTTCGATAGCAAACTCAAAAACAAGTTTATTATTTTGCTCTCCACTCGCCTTTCACTATATTTGTCGTGTCAGCTGTGATTTTATCATCAGGCATACGACCAATAGTAGCAACAAGGCAGATACGCTTTAAAAATACTCAAGCCACATCTGCTCCTTGCAATTAACCAACCACCCTTATTAAAAGAGATGGAAAACGTAGAACAAGAGTTCGTATCAGTCATACGGGAATATGAGCGTGTCATATACAAAGTATGTTACTTATATGCCACGCCTTATGCCCCACTCAACGATTTATATCAGGAAGTGGTACTCAACCTATGGAAAGCCTTCCCAAAGTTTCGTAAAGAATGTAAGATATCCACATGGATATACCGCATAGCGCTGAACACCTGTATCAGTTTCATGCGTAAAGAAAAAAACATTCCTGAAATTGTAACCATAACTCGGGAAACAGACCACACCGAAGAGCCAGACGAAACAGAAATAATGCTGCGGCAGCTCTATCGCTTGATAAACAAATTAGGACAATTGGAAAAATCCATCATACTACTTTATCTAGAAGAAAAGAGCTATGAAGAGATTGCCGAAATTACCGGCTTGACACTAACCAACGTAGCGACCAAACTGAGTCGCATAAAGGACAAACTAAGGAAAATGAATAAGGAGGAATAAATATGGAACTGGATGAACTGAAAAAAAAGTGGAATGCCGTGGACGAACACTTGCAGAAACAAACGGTAACCAGCGACGAACAAATAGCCAACCTATTGGCCAGGCACAAAGCCAATGCCCATAAAAGTTTGGGACGAATAACCCAAATACAACGCTTGTCCGTGACCATCGGGCTCATCATTCTGGTAATTTTAGCAATAGCATTCATGCTGATAACCCCATTATTTACCACACCCGGCACGCAGCACAAAGTAATTGTTTTCCTAATATTTATGGTTTCCAGCATTCTTATCGGTTTGTGGTGGGACTGGAAATCATATCGCTGGAGTAATGCTATACGCGTTGATGAAATGAGCGTGACCGAAGTCAGCCGCCGTATGGCTGTGTTACGAAGTTGGACCCGGTATGAAGTGGCCGGCATTTGCATCTGGGCATTACTTTTCAACATACTCAATTACTGGATAATGGACTATCACCACAAATCAATCGGTGCGCAATTAGTGTTAATCACAGTTTTCATACTGTTCGATATCCTGATAATCTACCTGTTTTACAAAAAAGTAATGTATAAACACTTAAATAATATCAATAAAAACATAGAAGAACTTCAAGATATATGCATCGAATAACTTTATTATTCATTCTCTGCCTGCTCATCCCGGATATTTACATTTATTTTGTCCACATTGTACGGAAAGCAAAACATAGCCTAGTCAGACTTTCCTATTGGCTGCCCAGCTTATTGCTAATGATCGTATACTTTTACTACATGCATTTATCAGGAGATAACCCCATGTCCGAACACACCCAAGGCATTGGGCGCATGGCTGTTGTAGCGATTCTTTTGCTAGCCCCTAAGCTGGTATTTATGTTCTGCTCATTGATTGGAGTAATAGTGCATGCTATTATCAAGCATTGTCCACGAGCTCCGTTTACCGTAATTGGATTGATATTGGCCGGCATTTGCTTTGCCAACATTTTATATGGTAGCATTTGGGGAATAACTCGTTTTGAAGTAAAGCAAGTAGAATACGCCTCTCCCTTACTACCTGAAGGATTTGACAGCTACCGCATCGTACAGTTGTCTGATCTGCATATAGGAAGCTGGCAAGATAATCCCGAAGCAGTACAGCAGTTGGTAGACCTGACTAATGCCCAGAAACCTGACCTGATCGTATTTACCGGTGATTTGGTAAACCAACAGAGCCACGAGCTGGATGGCTTTCAAAGTATTCTATCACAACTTTATGCACCCGATGGTGTATATTCGATATTAGGTAACCACGATTACGGAACTTACTACCATTGGAAAAGCCCGGAACAAGAAACAGAAAATTTGGAATATCTTATTCAACAACAAAATAAAATGGGGTGGAAACTGCTGAATAATACGCATGAGACGATCTGCCACAAAGGCGACAGCATTGCTCTTATCGGTGTAGAAAATGATGGCGAACCTCCCTTTTCACAGTACGCAGATTTACCTCACGCAATGAAAGGGACCGAAGGTATGTTTCAAATACTTCTCAGCCATAACCCCACCCACTGGCGACGTGAAGTCATCCCTCAAACTAACATTGCTTTAATGCTAGCTGGACATACCCACGCCATGCAAGGTATATTGTTTGGACACTCACTAGCCTCACTCAAATATCCAGAATGGAGAGGCATGTACCATGAAGGAGACCAATCTTTATATGTCAATATCGGCATCGGATACGTCGGATTACCCTTCCGTTTTGGAGCATGGCCTGAGATTACCGTATTAACCTTACACAAGCGATAAACGGCCATTTTCTTGATATCGCAATTTCTTGGTATAGTAAATGATAATATTTATCTTTGCGGTCAAACAACAACAACTATGAAACTGCTTTATAATCTCTACCAAGTTTGTTTTGCGCTACCAGTATTACTTATACTTACAGTTCTCACAGCACTTACGACCATCATTGGTTCTTTGTTAGGCGGAGCACATATATGGGGATATTATCCTGGTAAAATATGGTCACAACTGACCTGCTATCTTTTACTTATTCCAGTAAAAGTAGTAGGAAGGGAGAAATTGCACAAACATACATCATATGTGTTTGTCCCCAATCATCAAGGAGCTTTTGATATTTTCCTAATATATGGTTTCTTGGGGCGTAACTTTAAATGGATGATGAAAAAAAGCCTACGAAAAATACCTTTTGTGGGAAAAGCCTGCGAAAGCGCGGGACATATCTTTGTAGACCGTTCCAATCCTAAAAAAGTTCTTTCAACCATGCGACAAGCTGAATCATCTCTAAAGAACGGGGTCTCATTAGTAGTATTTCCAGAAGGCGCACGTACCTTTACTGGGCACATGGGATACTTCAAACGAGGTGCCTTTCAATTAGCCGATGACCTACAATTGGCAGTAGTGCCTGTCACTATCAATGGTTCATTCGAAATTTTACCACGAACAGGTAAATGGATACATCGGCATTCTTTGACCCTAACCATCCATGATCCTATTCCTCCCAAAGAAAAAGGAATTGAAAATATACGGATTACGATGAATGAAGCCTATCGTACTGTAGAGAGTGCGCTCCCTGACAAATACAAAGGCATGGTAAAGAACGACGATCAGGAAAAAGCCTAAACAATCCTGATGCAGGGCATGATAATATCTATAAAACTTCGTAAATGGGGAACGACATTTTGCCATCTCTACTTTGCAATCATACAAAAAAGTCCTATATTTGCCGTCGATTAACTGAAAAATAAAAGCATGGAAGCATTTTACCGTACACACGCCTATCTGGTAGAGCACACCAATGCCCCGGTTCGCCGCGATTTAATGGACGAAATAGACTGGAGCAGTCGACTGATAGGTATTAAAGGGACACGCGGTGTAGGTAAAACGACTTTTCTGCTACAATATGCCCAAGAGAAATTTGGAACAGATCGTTCTTGTCTCTTCATCAACATGAATAATTTTTATTTTTCAGGACATAGTATTGTGGAATTTGCTGCAGAATTCCAACGCCGAGGTGGAAAAGTTTTATTAATAGATCAAGTATTCAAATATCCCGACTGGAGTCGGGAATTACGGTTATGCTACGATCGCTTTCCTAATCTTAAGATAGTTTTCACCGGTTCATCAGTCATGCGGTTGAAAGAGGAAAATCAGGAGTTGTGTGACATCGTTGATAGTTACAACCTGCGAGGATTCTCATTCAGAGAATTTCTGAATTTACAAACCAGCATGAAATTTCATTCCTATTCATTGGAAGAAATACTAAGTAACCATGAACAGATTGCCAAAGGCATTCTTTCCAAAGTTCACCCATTAGATTACTTTCAGGATTATATACACCATGGCTTCTATCCATTTTTTCTAGAAAAACGAAATTTTTCAGAAAATCTACTGAAAACCATGAATATGATGGTCGAGGTTGACATCTTACTCATTAAACAAATAGAATTAAAATATTTGTCAAAGATAAAAAAATTACTTTATCTTTTAGCTGTAGATGGTCCAAAAGCCCCCAATGTAAGTCAACTAGCTAATGATATACAGACTTCACGAGCTACCGTCATGAACTACATAAAATACTTGGCTGATGCACGACTTATCAATATGGTATATCCATGTGGAGAAAAATTTCCCAAAAAGCCATCAAAGATTATGATGCATAATCCTAACCTCATGTATCCTATTTACCCTGTAAAGATAGACGAACAGGACGTACTCGAAACCTTTTTTGTCAACACTCTTTGGAAAGATCACAAGGTTAACAAAGGAGATAAAAATGTGTCTTTTATGGTAGATGAGGTTATGCCATTTAAAATATGCTCAGAAGGTATGAAAATTAAGAACAACCCTGGAATAACCTATGCGCTACATAAAGCAGAAATTGGAAGAGGAAACATGATACCTCTTTGGCTATTCGGTTTTTTATATTAACAAAAGAAACGATTTTTTACTTTATAAACTCATTTAGTTATGACTAAACAGAAAAAATTCATCACTTGTGATGGAAACGAAGCCGCTGCACACATCTCATACATGTTTTCTGAGGTTGCAGCCATTTACCCCATCACCCCGTCATCTACAATGGCTGAGCATGTAGATGAATGGGCTGCCGCAGGTCGAAAAAACATTTTCGGCGAAACAGTTTTAGTACAAGAAATGCAGTCGGAAGCAGGTGCTGCTGGTGCTGTACACGGCTCACTACAAGCAGGTGCATTAACTACCACTTATACCGCTTCTCAAGGTCTCTTATTAATGATCCCCAATATGTACAAGATTGCAGGTGAAAACCTGCCCTGCGTATTCCACGTATCTGCACGTACACTGGCCAGTCACGCTCTGTGTATTTTTGGCGATCATCAAGATGTGATGTCTTGCCGCCAAACAGGATTCGCCATGCTGGCCGAAGGCTCTGTACAGGAAGTGATGGACTTAGCCGGTGTAGCCCACTTATCTACATTGAAAGCGCGCGTTCCATTTATCAACTTCTTCGACGGCTTCCGTACTTCACATGAAATTCAGAAAATTGAAAAGTTGGATAATGAAGACCTCGCCCCACTTATCGATCAGGAAGCATTGGCAGAATTCCGTAGCCGGGCATTAAATCCCATGTCTCCTGTTGCACGTGGCATGGCTGAAAACCCTGACCATTTCTTCCAGCATCGTGAATCTTGCAACAATTTCTATGAAGCAGTTCCTGCTATCGTAGAAGACTACATGAAGAAAATCAGCGAAATTACTGGACGTAACTACGGCCTGTTCGATTATTATGGCGATCCCGAAGCCGACCGTGTCATCATCGCTATGGGTTCGGTAACAGAAGCAATCCGTGAAGTAATCGACTACCTGCGAGCAAAAGGCGAAAAAGTAGGTTTAGTAGCTGTTCATCTCTACCGTCCTTTCTCAGCCAAACATTTCCTGGCTGCTGTACCTAAGACTGCTAAACGAATTGCCGTACTTGACCGTACAAAGGAACCAGGCGCTAACGGCGAACCACTCTATATGGACGTAAAAGACTGCTTCTATGGTCAGGAAAATGCCCCGCTTATTGTGGGTGGACGCTATGGTTTGGGATCAAAAGATACCACTCCGGCACAAATCTTTGCCGTTTACGACAACCTGTCATTGCCGACTCCGAAGAACCATTTCACGATCGGTATCGTAGACGACGTAACCTTTACTTCTCTGCCTCAGGAAGCCGAAATTGCCGTAGGTGGCGAAGGCATGTTTGAAGCTAAGTTCTACGGTTTGGGTGCTGACGGTACAGTAGGTGCCAACAAGAACTCAGTGAAAATCATCGGTGACAATACCGACAAGCACTGTCAGGCATACTTCTCTTACGACTCTAAGAAGTCGGGCGGTTTCACTTGCTCTCACCTGCGTTTTGGTGACACTCCTATCCGTTCTACTTACTTGGTTAATACACCTAACTTCGTAGCTTGCCACGTACAGGCTTACCTACACATGTACGACGTAACTCGCGGTCTGCGCAAGAACGGTTCGTTCCTGCTCAACACCATCTGGGAAGGCGAAGAGCTGGCTAAGAACTTGCCGAACAAGGTGAAAAAATATTTCGCACAGAACAACATCACCGTTTACTATATCAACGCAACTCAGATTGCACAGGAAATCGGTTTGGGTAACCGTACCAACACTATCCTGCAGTCTGCATTCTTCCGCATCACAGGCGTTATCCCCGTTGACCTGGCTGTAGAACAGATGAAGAAATTCATCGTGAAGTCTTATGGCAAGAAGGGTGAAGACGTTGTGAACAAGAACTATGCTGCCGTTGACCGTGGTGGCGAGTACAAGCAGCTGACTATCGATCCGGCATGGGCTAACCTGGCCGACGACGAAAAGGCTGCCAACAACGATCCTGCTTTCATTAACGAAGTAGTTCGTCCTATCAATGCTCAGGACGGCGACTTGCTGCCGGTATCTGCATTCAAGGGTATCGAAGACGGTACTTGGGAACAAGGTACTGCCAAATACGAAAAACGCGGTGTTGCCGCATTCGTTCCTGCATGGAATGCCGAAAACTGTATCCAGTGTAACAAGTGTGCTTACGTTTGTCCTCACGCTGCCATCCGTCCGTTCATCCTCGACGCTGAAGAGCAGAAGGGTGCTAACTTCACTCAGCTGAAAGCTGTTGGTAAGGTATTCGACGGTATGACATTCCGCATGCAGGTTGATGTGCTTGACTGTCTGGGTTGCGGTAACTGTGTTGATGTATGTCCGGGCAATCCAAAGAAGGGTGGCAAAGCTTTGTCAATGGTTCACTTGGAAAGCCAAATGGCAGAAGCCGACAACTGGGCTTACTGCGTAGAAAACGTGAAGACCAAACAACACCTGGTAGACATCAAGGCCAACGTGAAGAACTCTCAGTTCGCTACTCCGTTGTTCGAGTTCTCTGGAGCTTGTTCGGGTTGCGGTGAAACTCCGTACGTAAAACTGATTTCTCAGCTCTTCGGCGACCGTGAAATGGTAGCCAACGCTACTGGATGCTCTTCTATCTATTCTGGCTCTGTACCTTCTACTCCTTACACAAAGAACGAGAAAGGTCATGGTCCGGCATGGGCAAACTCTCTGTTTGAGGACTTCTGTGAATTCGGTCTGGGTATGGAACTGGCCAACGAAAAGATGCGTGCCCGCATCGCCAAACTGATGCAAGAAGGTATTGAAAACGAAGCTACTCCAGCTGAATACAAAGCAATCTTCACTGAATGGTTAGAAAACAGCCTCGATGCCGATAAGACCAAAGATATCTACGAACGTATCGTTCCGATGTTGGAAGCAGCCAAAGACAAATGTCCGATTTGCGCAGGTATCTACAACCTGAAACAATACATCGTAAAACGCAGCCAATGGATTATCGGTGGTGACGGTGCTTCTTACGATATAGGTTATGGTGGTCTTGACCACGTTATTGCCAGCGGTAAGGACGTTAACATCCTTGTACTCGATACAGAGGTTTACTCTAACACTGGTGGCCAGTCTTCTAAAGCTACTCCGGTAGGTGCCATCGCTAAGTTTGCCGCAGCCGGTAAGCGCGTACGCAAGAAAGACCTTGGTTTGATGGCTACTACTTACGGTTACGTTTACGTAGCACAGATTGCTATGGGTGCCGATCAGGCTCAGACTCTGAAAGCCCTGCGCGAAGCTGAAGCATATCCCGGTCCGTCACTCATCATCGCTTACGCTCCATGTATCAACCACGGTCTAAAGGCTGGTATGGGTAAGAGCCAAGCTGAGGAAGAAAAAGCAGTTAAGTGTGGTTACTGGCACTTGTGGCGTTACAACCCGGCTTTGGAAGCTGAAGGCAAAAACCCGTTCACACTAGATAGCAAAGAACCCGAATGGGAAGGCTTCAAAGACTTCCTGAAAGGTGAAGTTCGTTACGCATCTGTAATGAAGCAATATCCTGCAGAAGCAGAACAACTCTTCCAGGCAGCCGAAGACAACGCTAAGTGGCGTTACAATAGCTACAAGCGTCTAGCTCGTGAAAACTGGGGAGCTGAGGTAGCAGAATAAGCTACTCATCTGATATAAATATTAGAGGCGCGCCCTAAGGGACGCGCCTCTTTTTTGTACAATGACCTGTCCGATAAAACTCAGTTACTACATAAGACAATAGAGAGTAACGTTATTATTCCTGAAAGAGTAACGCTACTGTTCCCCAAAGAGCCACATTTCTGCATGGAAGACACATCTGCCCTCTCTCAAATCTGCTTAATAGGTGCACCTTTCTTGAATTGGCGGAACTGCCACCACAACATTACGGCCGCAATAAGACTGGCTAAAAAGTCAGAAGCCGGCATACTGTACCAAACTCCATCTACGCCATAAAATGTAGGCAGGATGAGCAACAAAGGCAAAAGAATAAGCAATTGCCTGGATAATGACAGGAAAATAGCCTTTCCCGCCATACCTATACTCTGAAAGAAATTAGCCGCTACCATCTGAAAACCAATGATAGGGAAAAACATCACCGTGATACGAAGACCGCGGGCCGACAAAGCAATCAGTTCTTCATCGGAAGTAAAAATACCCACAACCAGGTCAGGCATCAGCATTCCTACAAGAAAGCCAAACGTAGTCACTGCTGTCGCATAACCAATGGTTATCTTCAATACCTTCGTAACACGCTGATAGAGACGTGCTCCAAAATTATAGCCCGCAATGGGATGCATACCTTGGTTAAAACCCATAACAATCATTACCACTACAAAAACCAAACGATTGACAATGCCAAAAGCCCCGATAGCCATATCGCCCCCATGCCGTTTCAAGCCCTGATTAATAAGAATCACAATAAAGCAAGCCGCCACATTCATCATGAAAGGCGACATACCTATGGCAAGCGAAGAGGTTACGATCTTACGCTTCAGTCTGAATATCCCTCTATGGAAATGAAGTAGTTCATCCTTGTTGCTGAATACTTTAAGCTGCCAAGATAATGATATCATCTGTGCAAGTATCGTAGCAATGGCCGCCCCCCGAATGCCCCATCCAAAACCATAAATGAACAAAGGGTCGAGGATGGTATTGATAACCACCGTGGCAATTGTAGCATACATGGCTTTCTGTGGATGTCCGGCCGAACGCAATACTGCATTCAACCCTAAATACAAATGGGTAATAGCATTACCCAAAAGTATTATTTCCATATAATCACGTGCATAACCTACCGTATTTTCACTACCGCCGAAAAAGTACAAAATAGGATCCAGAAAAGCCATTACCACCACCGTAAAGGCCACACCTAACAAAATATTAAGCACAAACACATTACCCAATACCTTTTGGGCGGTAGCATAATCTTTCTGTCCCAGCTTGACCGAAATAAGTGTAGACGCTCCTACACCAACCAATGAACCGAAAGCCGCCGCCAGATTCATCAGAGGAAAAGTCAATGCCAATCCCGAAATAGCCATCGTGCCTACCCCGTGACCGATAAAAATACTATCTACCATGTTATACAAAGAAGATGCCGTCATAGCAATGATTGCCGGAACGGCGTACTGCATCAGCAACTTACCGATGTTTTCTGTACCCAGCGCCGTGGGTATTTTCTGTTCTGCCATACTCTTTACCTTAATTTTGCGGCGCAAAGGTACGTATAATTCTACAATCATAAACACACCATCTCCAATACTTGAATAAGACTATACAATTTGAACAAAATAATTCTACTTTTTCGATTTCATGTCCAAAAGATGGCTTTTGTTCATGATATTCTCGCTATATTTGTAGCCAACAATAAGAAATTCTAATTAATTTAATCATGATGAAAAAAACTATCCTTATCGCCGCACTGGCTCTTGTAGCTTTCGACATGTCGGCTAAGAAAAAGAACGAGCCCAAAGAAGAAGGTTTCGTTTTTACCACCGTGAAAGAAAACCCCATTACCAGCATCAAGAACCAGAACCGTTCAAGCACGTGCTGGAGTTTTTCAAGCCTTGGCTTCCTTGAAAGCGAGTTGCTCCGTTTGGGTAAAGGTACTTACGACCTGTCTGAGATGTTTGTTGTTCACCACACCATGGTAGACCGCGCCGTAAATTATGTACGTTACCACGGTGATGCATCATTCTCACCGGGCGGTAGCTTCTACGACATCATGTACTGTATGAAAAATTACGGTCTTGTTCCACAGGAAGCTATGCCAGGCATCATGTATGGCGACTCTCTGCCTGTACACAACGAATTGGATGCCGTAGCCGGCGCATATGTACAAGCTATCGGAAAAGGAAGTTTCAGCAAACTGACACCGGTGTGGAAAAACGGTATCAGTGCCATTTACGACACCTATCTTGGCAAATGTCCCGAAACTTTCACTTATGAAGGTAAAGAGTATACTCCGAAAAGCTTTGCTGCAAGTTTAGGCATCAACCCGGACGATTATGTATCACTGACTTCTTACACGCATCATCCTTTCTACACCCAGTTTGCCATCGAAATCCAGGATAACTGGCGCAACGGCTTGTCCTACAACCTCCCACTCGATGAGTTTATGGCCGTAATGGATAATGCAATCCGTACTGGATACACTTTCGCATGGGGTAGCGATGTAAGCGAACAAGGATTCACCCGTGACGGTATCGCCGTTATGCCCGATGCGGCCCGTGGTGCCGAACTGACAGGCTCGGATATGGTCCGTTGGACGGGAATGACAGCTGCTGACAAGCGCAAAGAATTGACCAGCAAGCCATTGCCTGAAATTAATGTAACTCAGGAAATGCGCCAGACAGCTTTCGACAACTGGGAAACTACCGATGATCATGGTATGGTTATCTACGGTATTGCCAAAGATCAGAACGGAAAAGAATATTTCATGGTAAAGAATTCTTGGGGACTGAGCGGCAAGTACAAAGGAGTTTGGTATGCTTCAAAAGCATTCGTTGCCTATAAGACAATGAACATCCTGGTACACAAAGATGCTATTCCAGCTGAAATCAAAGCCAAGCTTGGCATCAAATAAGTAAAAATAAGGCACATATAATAACTACACTAAGTAAACGGGCTTCCG
>ERZ779669.1347-NODE-1347-length-11486-cov-3.311434_pt1 | contig 11486 bp, 6 predicted proteins | sample MGYA00511372_ERZ779669 | MGnify/ENA primary metagenome ERZ779669 (study PRJEB29588, sample SAMEA1967891) | human gut metagenome | biome: human gut; feature: human-associated habitat; material: faeces | place: Denmark | collected 2008/2010 ... | reverse complement strand
ACATATACCCCTGCCAGCAACGAGCCCAGCACAAAGGCAGCCGAGCCGAATACTCCGTTCAGCGTTCCGATTTCGGTAAGCGAGAGTCCCAGCCCTCCGACCTCACGCGACGAACGGAGAAACAGAGGAGCAATCTTCATGACAAACCCTTCGGCAAAACGGTACAGGATAATGAAACAGATGTAATAAAGGATATGTTTCTTTGTAAAGAAGTTCTTGATAACCGCCCAAAGCTCCTGCAACACTTCTTTTCCGCTACGTTTTGAAGTTGCACCCGACTGGGTACAGGGAAGCATCTTCCAATGATAGAGTCCCAAAAGCAGCAGCATGCAGCTGATAATGACGTAAATAAGCATCCAGGCATCCTTATAGGCAAACAGGTTCTCCTGTATGGAACGTCCCTGCACGGCACCGAAGTACTCGGCCAGCATACCAGCCAAAGCTACCAGTCCACCGTTGGCCACCAGTTTGGCTATGTTATAGAAAGCCCCCTGGACACCTATGTACTTGGCCTGATCTTTGGGAGAAAGTTCGGCCATATACACACCGTCGCAGGCAATGTCGTGCGTGGCACCGCTGACGGCAATCACCGCCATAGTGGATATGGCGATGGCAAAGAAATAGTCGAACTTAAGCGAGAAGGCCACAATACCGAAAAGCAACCCACTAAGCAACTGTGTCAGGACAACAAAGAACTTTTTGGTCCGGTACATTTCCAGAAACGGACTCCAAAGGAATTTCAGCGTCCACGGCAGCATGATAACCGAGGTCCAGAAAGCGATCTGGGTATCGGAAATACCCAGATCCTTAAACATGAAGGTCGACACCAGATTTACCGCAATAAACGGTAAACCCATGGCAAAATATACGGTAGGGACCCACGCAATAGGATTATGAAATTTTTGGCTCATCCTTGCTATATATTATCAGGGTGTCTCTTCATTCGTTGACTTGTTCTGCTGCCGGCCGGTCGCCCATTGTCAGCTCCAGCGTACCGCCATCTACAATATCCTGATGGGTAAAGAAAGGAGTATCCAGTTTCTTCCCATTCAGTGAAATGCTCTGTACATATTTGTTGTCACGGCTATTGTTGTGTGCCACGATTGTGAAAATCTTTCCATTTTTCAGATGAATGGTTGCCTCATTAAACAACGGACGGCCGATGGAGTATACAGGCTTGCCGGGGCATACCTGATAAAAGCCCATCGCATTCAGGATGTACCATGCTGACATCTGCCCGCAGTCTTCATTGCCCGAAAGTCCGTCGGGATTGTTGAAGTATAGCGTATGCAACACCTGGTCTACAATCTCTTGGGTACGCCAGGGCTGACCGACGTAGTTGTACAAATGCGCAATGTGGTGGCTCGGTTCATTACCGTGAGCATACTGTCCTATCAATCCGGAAATATCGGCCGAAACCTGGTCGCCTTCCAAAGACGAATCGGCCACAAACAATGAGTCAAGTTTCCCAATAAAGGCTTCACGGCCTCCCATCAGGTCAACCAGCCCTTCCACATCGTGGGGTACAAACCACGTCCATTGCCAGGCCGTGCCTTCACAATAGTCATCACTCCGGTGATTGGAAGCCCGGGGACTGAAAGGAGTACGCCAGTTACCCTCACTGTCCAACCCACGCATGAAGCGGGTATCAGGATCGAAATACACTTTATAACCTTCGGCGAAAGCCGCATATTTCTCACAATTGGCATCATCTCCCAATTCATCGGCCAGCACAGAGATACACCAGTCATCGTAAGCATACTCCAATGCTTTGGCTACCGACTCATTATCTTTATCACAAGGCACATAGCCCACCTTGTTCTTCCAATATTTAGCCTGAGGCATCAAGTGAGGAAGTACCGGAGCAGGACATATAATGCCTGTTGTATCATATTCGGCTGCACGAATACATGCCTTGTATGCTTCCTGCACATCGAAGTTACGATAGCCCTTGACATAAGAGTCGGCTATAACGGAAGCGGCATGATAACCAATCATCGTTCCTGTATAGTTTCCAGCCAACTCCCACATGGGCAGAATACCACCTTCGCGGTGTTTCTGCACCAACGAACGGATAAAGGCCTCGTTCAATTCAGGATCAATAATCGTCATCAGAGGATGGTAGGCCCGGAAAGTATCCCACAAGGAGAAAATGGTATAAATAGGTTCGTCCGTACTGCCTTGGTGAGGTTTCAAGTCCATTCCCAGGTAACGTCCGTCGGCGTCGGTAAACAGATTGGGCTGCATACCGGTATGGTAAAGTGCAGTATAGAACATGGTGCGCTGGTCGGCATCGTCCGTATCAATATCAATCTTCGAAAGATATGCATTCCACTGCTGACGGGCGGCACGGCGTACGTCGTCGAAATCCCATTCGGGAATCTCGGCTTCCACATTCTTACGGGCACCGTCCATGTCTACTGCCGATACACCTACCTTAACCAACACCTGCTCGTTGTCGGTAGTGGGGAACTGGAGCAATGCCTTGGCCACAGGCAACAGAGGACCACCTTCATCCAATGCCATCGAATCGGTTACAAGCGTATAGGTAAACGGCTTTGAGAACTTGGCATAGAAATTGATATACTGGTCGAAAGCCCAATAAACAGTTTTCTTACGCCCCCGTATCTCTGTGTCGCTAATGATTTCCAGTTCCATTTCTTCGTTTTTCTGACGCTGGATACTGTAATCCAAATCAAGGATAAAGCCGGCATCATCAGCCTTCGGGAATGTATACCGATGAATAGCAGCCCGCTTAGTGGCTGTCAGTTCGGCCTTTACCTGATAACGATCCAAAAACACAGAATAGTATCCAGGTTCAGCCATTTCGTTCTCGTGCGAAAAAGCGGAAGCATAGGCCATCTGCTGGCTTTCGGAACCCATCGAATAATAATCTTGCTTGCCCACAGTAGGCATAAGCAACACGTCTCCATAATCGGCACATCCTGTACCACTGACATGTGTATGCGAAAAACCGTTGATGGTAGTATCGGCATAATAATAGCCGGAACAAGCATCCCATTCATAAATACGGGTATCAGGACTGGGCTGAATCATACCGTTTGGTACTACTGCTCCCGGATAAGTATGTCCATGTCCACCCGTACCAATAAACAGATTAACATACGACGCATAATCGGGTGCCACCTGTCTACAACTGCAAAGCGTACCCAACAATACAATACTACCCAACAAAATAGTATTAGACTTCATGGTTCTCTTCATATAACTAATGTATTAGGTTTATCTTTTAAACAGACATAAAACAGATATCTACCCTCTTTATCAATAACAAAAGATAAAGTATCACAGGTTTTTACCTGCTTTTCTATGATTTCGTGAAAAGTGCAATCGGTATTCTTTCCATCTGTATAAATTACATACATCTTGGCAAGTTTTCTTTAAATCTAAAAAGCCGAACTGAACTTTAAAGATTCGTACGTACTTCCTCATTTGTTATCACCTCTAGAAACATCTCATTCCTATTCAAAGGACAACAACCAAGCTATCAGAACTCAATATCAGCAATTTGAGGGTTATGGTCAGACAAATACTCACCTGATTTTTCACCCTCTTGCGGAATTTCTGAATTCAGCACTTTAATACCTGAAGACACAAAAATAAAATCAATCTTTTCTCTCTCTGCATCAGGAACACGTCCAAAATCATGGAACGTATAATCCACTCCTACCTTTTTCTCAGCTATTTGGTAAGCGTCTTGCAATACGTATTTATTAGTTGTCAAAGTAAGATATGCTTCTGATTGGTCAGATACATTGAGATCACCTGTCAGAATAGCAGGATAATCACCGGCTATTTCCTTCATACGGCTAATGATCAACAATGCACCCTGCTTGCGTGCTTCTATACCTACATGATCGAAATGCGTATTAATGGCCATAAACACCTGTCCGTTGGATTTGTCTTTCAGTTTAGCCCAAGTAGCAATACGTGTACAAGCACCATCCCAACCTATAAATCCGATACTGTCAGGATATTGGGACAACCAGAAAGTCTGACTATCCAGTAATTCAAAACGGTCAGTCCGATAGAATATCGGAGCATATTCTCCCTGCGTCTTACCATCTTCGCGAGCCACACCGACCGAAGAAAAACCGGGCAATCCTTCTAACAAATCATTCATTTGTCCATGCAGGACTTCTTGCATACCTAATACTTCGATCTTTTTATCCAAGATAAACTTACAAACAGCATCCTTACGGTATTTCCAATTATTAAGGCTATCTCCCGGATTATCGTAACGAATATTAAAAGTCGCATAACGAATAGATGTTTTTTTTGGAGAAGAAACACACCCCACCATCAATAGTAAAAGCCCTAAAAAATATACAATATTTACTTTTTTCATAATGTTCTTCTTAATCAAATAAATTCCCATATCCAATCAATCTATTTACTTCTTACCTTGCATCTCCTTTGAGAATGAATAGGGGAAATCATCCGAATGTATACCTCTCTGCTTGTTTGGAACACTACTCATCTTAAATTGTAATACACCACCTTCAAGTATATCACCATGTTTCAAATAATTCTTCGTAACAGGCTTACCATCCTTCAACAAGGTATCAATATATAGATTTTCAGCACTATTATTAGCGGCATCAAGCACCAGTGTATTGCCATTCTCAAAATGTAGCGTAGCTTTCTTGAACAAAGGCGCGCCCAACACATATTCATCTGTTCCAGGACATACCGGATAGAAACCCAAAGCAGAGAAAACATACCAGGCCGAAGTCTGACCGTTATCCTCATCACCACAATAACCATCCGGATTGGGCGTATACATACGGTTCATCACCTGACGAAGCCAGTACTGAGCTTTCCAAGGCTCGCCCACATAGTTATATAAATAAATCATGTGCTGAATGGGCTGGTTGCCATGCGCGTAGTTACCCATATTCATCACCGTCATCTCACGGATCTCATGGATAACCTGTCCATAATAACTTTCGTCGAACAAAGGTGGAACCGCAAACACGGAGTCAAGCATGTGGCTGAACACTTCCTTACCACCCATCAAGTCTATCAATCCCTGCGGATCGTGGAATACAGACCACGAATAGTGCCAGCTGTTACCTTCCGTAAAGGCATCTCCCCATTTCAAAGGTGAAAATGGTGTCTGGAACTGGCCGTCCTTGTTACGACCACGCATCAAAAGGCTTTCCTTATCGAACAAGTTACGGTAGTTCAGGGCACGTTTGGCAAAAAGTTTCTGTTCTTTCTTGGGACGGTCAAGAGCCTTTGCCATCTGATAAATACACCAGTCATCGTAAGCATATTCCAAAGTGCGGGCTGCATTCTCGTTGATGGACACATCGTAGGGAACATAACCCAACGTGTTGTAATATTCGTGCCCCAAGCGACCGGTAGAAGAAACTTCGGGATGCACGTTCTCGGTTCCGTGAAGTAAACCTTCGTACAACGTCTTCACGTCTTCAACACGCACACCTTTCAGATAGGCATCAGCAAGGACAGAAGCGGAATTGTTGCCAATCATACAACCGCGGTGTCCGGGGCTGGCCCATTCTGGGAAGAAACCGCTTTCCTTATACGTATTGATAAGACCTTCCTGGATATTCTTGTTAACCGAAGGATACATCAGATTCAGGAAGGGGAACAGACAGCGGAAGGTATCCCAAAAGCCTGTATCGGTATACATATAACCGGGCAGCACCTCGCCATTGTACGGACTGTAATGCACTGGACGGCCTTGGGCATCGAGTTCATAGAAGGAACGGGGGAATAACAATGAACGGTATAGGCAGGAATAGAACGTACGGTATTGGTCAAGGTTACCGCCTTCCACCTCTATGCGCCCCAATACCTGATTCCACGCTTCACGCCCTTTCTGAACCAACGTCTCAAAACTATCATTTCCCAACTCGGTAAGATTTCTTTCAGCCTGTTCATAACTGATGAACGAAGAGGCCACACGTGCATGTACCACTTCGCCTTTGCCTGTCTGAAAACCGATAATAGCACCGGCATGGTCGGCCTGCTGCTCATGGACGTTTTCCTGAATGGATTGGTCTTTTACCGAAGCAGTATAAGTAAATACCTTGTCGAATTCAATAATAAAATAGTTCTTGAAGTTCTGAGGAACGCCACCGCTATTGCGTGTAGAATAACCGATGATGCGTTTCTTTTCTGGTTCAATCTTTACATACGAACCACGGTCAAAAGCATCGACAACCACATACGAATGCTCGTTTTCCGGAAAAGTAAAACGGAAAAGCACGGCACGGTCGGTCGGAGTAAACTCGGTTACAACATCGTGCTCGGCCAGATAAATCTTATAATAATGAGGCATAGCCACTTCGCCTTTATGAGAGAACCAGCTGGCACGCTGGTCTTCGTTGAAAACAGCCTTCCCCGTAACGGGCATCAGTGAGAACTGACCATAATCGTTAATCCAGGGACTGGGCTGATGGGTCTGCTTGAAGCCCCTGATTTTATTCGCCGTATAGACATATTGCCAACCGTCGCCCATCTTACCGGTTTGAGGAGTCCAGAAATTCATACCCCACGGACGTGCAATAGCCGGATAAGTATTTCCTGTGGAGAGTTCAAAAGTGGACTGGGTTCCAACCAAAGGATTGACATACTGTACCCAATCTTTTGCAAAGGTGCTCAATTGAAGGGCAAAAAAGGAAAAAAGCAAAAGAAATAGTTTTTTCATGATATTATGTTTTTATTTTTTATGATCCGCAAGTTTTTCAATAATGTTTTGCCTGAGATATAAAGACGTTATTACCAACAATTTTATATTGAATACCCAAAGAATTCTTAATTAAATCCAACGTTTCACCCACCGTCTTTTTCTTCTTCAAAGGTCCCGAATAGGTTTTCGTGCGATCTACTTCAGGAGCAAGGATAATCTTCACATTATAAGCCTCTTCCAAAATCTTGCATAATGCAAAGATATCCGTTTGTCTCAATTCAAACGCCGAACTATGCCACATTTCTATCCCCGGGTCTGCCGGTTTTACAAAAAGGCTTTTGGTTGCCCTGTCCAACTCTGCCTGCTGTCCAGGCGAAAGCATAATCAAACCCTCTCCGTTATTACCTTTCACTTTTACTTCACCTTTGAGCAAAGTAGCAACCGCCTTTCGTCCGTCTTTTCCGGTCTTAAAGTTAAATACCGTACCCAAAACCTCCACCTGCATGGCCGTACTTTGTACAACAAAAGGCTTTTCGGGATTCTTTTTCACATCAAAGAACCCTTCACCATCCAGATAAACCAAACGGTTCTTACCCACAAAATCACGAGGATACTTCAATATTGTATTCCTGTTCAACCAGACTTTTGTTCCATCGGGCAACAGTAGATTTTTCACTTGATCGGTTGCTGCCACCATCATCATAACATCGGCCTGTTTCCGATAGCTGCTTTGATAAATATTTAGACTAATCCCTCCGAGCAACACGACACCCAAAAACACTGCTGCCCACGTCATGCAACGGCGCATCAGCAATCGCCTTTCACGCTTCTTTTTTTCCTGTTCAAGTCGTTTCAATAAATGTTTGGCTGCCTGTTGTGTTCTCTTTTCATCCCATGTAACATCGCTTTTTCCAAGATAATATAATTCTTCGGCCGAAAAAAGTTGTTGCCTGTTTTCTTCCGATTCATTTAACCAGGCATTCAACATACGAAGTTCTTCCTCCGAACATTCACCCATCAAAAAGCTGGCTACTATTTTATCGTTCTTATTATTCATTCCTTTAAACTAATCCTATTAATAAAACAATTTGCACCGGAAAAACACTTAAAATACCTGTTTCTACATTTAATAGAAAATATTCTCTCTATAACTAAAATAAAAGTCTGGACACCTACATACCAATAAGAGCTATGAGATGCCTCACGACCCCTTCTGACATGGGTTTACTTGTAACCTGTCAGAAGCATGCTTCCAACAGGTTACGAGCGCGCTTCTGACCTGTTACAAATTTGCTTCCGACCTGTTACCACCACAAAGCCAATATAACACTTCTATACAATCCATATTCCGTGGGCAATACAACAAGTCTGAATACAAAATTCATGTCTTAACGGACCAAATCATGTGCTTTATATAACGAGCATATCAAAACACAGCCCCAATACTTCAATATTGCATTAATCCAAATCCGTACGACCATACAAGGTTCCGCTCCATTCCACCTCATCATCATACAACAAACGGGAGAGACGACTAAATTCTTTTTCGTATGACTTTTCATTATTCAAATCATAAACGGCAAAATATCCCCACCCTTGCTGACGGATATCTTGCAAATAACGGTCTTCTATCTTTACCTCCCCTTTGCTCGTAGTAACTTCAACCGCGTACGGGCATTGCTTGCCATTGCTTACCACATCGGCAGGAATGGAACGCCACTTTCCATAAAGGCCGTAAATGGAATAATCGACCAGTTCCTCTACGGATTTCCCTTCTACACTACCTTCCGGATAGTCAGAACCGGTATACCAGTAGATTCCGATGGTCTTGTCAGGCATCAGCCGACGGCATTCATACACCAAGTCAGCATAGCGCTGAGCTGTACATTCTTCAATGCTTGGTGCCACAGCCGGTGAGGGGATATAAGGTTCAACAGATTGGTCGGTGACATACGTAGAATATTCATCGTCGAAGTCAACCCCGTCGAAGCCATAAATGTCCATATAAGCTTTCAGGTCTTTGGCGAAAGCCTGAGCAGCCTCTTTGGAAAGGCTCCGCATTCCTGCTGCGGTATGATCACCTAAAATAGATAAATGTACCTTGATACCTTTGGCTTGTAACGGGCGAATGGTCTTTTCAATGTTATCAAGCACAAAGCGCGTCTGTTCATTGCACGACACATAAGGCTGTCCTTCTTCATTCAGACGGATATTGGCAGCAAAGACACTTGCAATATCAAAGAAAGGCTTTTTATCAGAAGCCATGAAATATTCACCGACATTGCGCATGCTTTCGCGATTTACTTCAACATAACAAAGATTCTTTATTTTACGGTCAGCATTGGCTACAGGCACCTGAGCTTCCGGCTTTACCAGATAAATAAATGCCCGGTTATCCCGATAAGTCTTGCCGGAAACGGTTGCTACGGCCGAAACGGCAATGGCATACGTTGCACCTTCTTTCCCTCCGGGATGGATATCAAGTGCCAAGGTTGGCGATTTGCACTTTCCTTTTTCAACCAACACTTTTCCCTCATTCTCCAAAACTATCTTATCGACCGGATACATCACGAGACCTGTTCCATTCAGGGTATTATAAGCTTCAAGCACTTTCGGGTCTAGTTGCAAGGTCACCGTCACATCCTCATCCATAGGCGATGGCATTTCAAAGAAAAGATGGCCTTTGGCACCCTGCGCACCACGTAGCACAATAGGTGTCAGCATTTTGGCTCCAGCTGCTGATTTTACCGCACCAAAAGCGTCACATGGATTATCAGTCGTCTGCTTTTGTTGTGCTTTCTCTCCATTACTACAACCGACTAGCAGACACAGGAATAAAACCGGCAGCCATATCAACAAACGATATTGATTCATAAGTATAAGTTTATGTAATAAAAAACAAATGCAAATTTCGTATTTATTGGTTTTAAAACGAAAAGCAGAAGGCAAAAATCTCACACATTTGGCTATGGATAATTATTAAAAAAACTAACCCAAGAGGCATAATCCATATGTCCTTAGGTTAGTTTCCATTTATCCGTTTTTTTAATTAAACAGCCAAGGTTATGGCATATAACTATTATTTAAAGTTATTAGGAGTTTTCCACTTACCGTTTGCATCCATCGTATCATCCACATCCCACCATACACGAGTTCCCTGAGTATAACCCGGTTTCAACGGATTACGGGCCTCGCTATTAGGATAGCTGACACGCTTAATCAACTTGGTGTTCTCTACTTCACCGTTGGAGTTGTTTCCGTAACGAGGTAACAACAGATAACGAGGATAATCAGTACGGCGCACTTCGGCCCAGCCTTCGTTACCATTCGGATACACGGCCAACCACTTTTGAGTAATAATCTGCTCCAGCTGTTCTTCTTTGGAACCGCCATTGAATGCCTTCATTCCACCCAGGTGTGCAATGTAATTTTCAATCTTTTCCTGACCTTCGGCATCGGCATCTATCTCATAGTAATTCATCGAAGCACGTATTCCCTCTTCATAATAATCCTTAGCAGATTTGGTAACACCTGCCCAACCACGTAAAGCAGCTTCAGCTTTCAGGAACAGACTTTCCGAATAACCCATCCACACGATTTCACGTGCAAGGTTCCACCACACCTTACGGTTCATAACATCCGTTCTTAAATCGGTACGTTGGGGAGAATAAACCGTAGTATATTTAGCACCTACCTCAGTAACGCCATTCCGGTAACCGCCAAAATCCTTATCCGATTCTTTAATTCCTTCACTTGAATTCAAATCTTCCAACTTGGTAGGACGGAACCACAATACCTCACAACGTGGATCGAGATAACAATTTTTCTCACTTTCATTAAATTTCCGGTCATCCAAGCCAAAAACGGTACCCTCTTCGCTCCCTTGACTTACTTTAGCCACAAAACCATCGGCCGAAGAATCAATACCCTCTTTCAACGCTTCATTCTTGTAAGCCCACTCCATTTCTTTAGGTAACACAACATTAGCTCCCCAGCCATACATCAAGGCAAAAATATTTTCGTTGCCTCCTGTTATATACTGACGCTTGGGTATCAGCTTCATGTTATCATCCTGATCTTTCATCAGACCAGAAGGATCGGCCAAAGCTTTTTCACCTTGTTCTTTAGCAAGTGCCGGATCAACATTAGATACACGTAAAGCTAAGCGCAAACGTAATGTATTGGCAAAACGAATCCATTTTTCAACATCGCCTTTATAAACACGATCTTCCGTATCCGTAAACTTATAAAGTGAACCAGTAGGAGGATTGTGCAATGCAGTAATAGCCTGATCCAATATCTGGAATATCATATTATAAACTTCCTGCTGGGATGTATAAGTTACATTTTCCTCGGGAGGAAGTGCACCTTTTACATAATATTGAATAGGAATGTCACCATATGTATCAGTCTGTGCCGACATCAAGAACGCATAATAAATACGGGTTATGTAGAATACATTGTGATAATAATCTTTATTACAGAACCAGAAAGTCTTGATCAACTGGCTGTATTCTGCTACGGTACGGTCATCATAGAAGTGCCTCCAACGGGCCGAAGACCAGCCATCGTTATATGCATATGCCGGTGCATTATTAAGAAATGCATTCGATCCACTATAAGCAGCATATACATCGTGAGTCAAATTGGTTGCCGTCTGGTAATCGTTATACAATCCTTCGTATAAGAAATTGGCAAATGTAGCACCAGCCGCACTTTCCATAGCCTTCAAGCTTTCCAATGCATTTTCGGACAAGGTATAGTCTATGTCAATACCTTCGGCCGTACCTCCTATCACCGTCGG
>ERZ779669.1338-NODE-1338-length-11539-cov-7.374260_pt1 | contig 11539 bp, 22 predicted proteins | sample MGYA00511372_ERZ779669 | MGnify/ENA primary metagenome ERZ779669 (study PRJEB29588, sample SAMEA1967891) | human gut metagenome | biome: human gut; feature: human-associated habitat; material: faeces | place: Denmark | collected 2008/2010 ... | reverse complement strand
TCCGCTCCAATGCTGCATCGACTTCACTTTGCGGCTGCTGGGGCGAGTTTTCTTTTTGGTCGCCAGTAAGAAGGTAGTCAACCGATACGTTAAAATAAGCTGCAATCTTGGAAAGAACCTCTGTGGACAGGCTTTTCGTTCTTCCAGCTTTCAATTCGGAAAGAAAACTGCGGCGAATCCCAATGTTGCCGCAAAGGGTTCCGTCTTTGATGCCCTCTTTTTCACAGAGTGCATGGATGTTACTGTACAAGTCCGACATAAGAACACTCCCATATTTGTGCAAGTATACAAATGCACAGAATTTTGTACAAAAGAGTTGACTTATACAGAAGCCTGTACTATAATACAGACATAAGCAGTACAGAACGCTGTACAATATAAACTCTCTACACCCTTATATTAGTACAGCTTTCCGTACTTGTCAATAGATTTTAGCAAATGGAGGTGGAATTTTGAAAGAAAACTTCCGTTCTGGCTTTGAGCTGGAAGTGAAGATGAAGCTGTTGCAGCGAGGTATGAAGCAAACGGAGCTGATTCAGGCGGTTCAAAGCGATACTGGATTGTTCCTTGACGATTCGTACCTCTACAAGATTCTTCGTGGCGAGCGAAAGCCGGAGAAGATTATCCAGAGCATCTGCAAGATTCTTGAAATCGAGCAGAAGGAGGACTGAACATGGAACAGATTATCACCTTAAAGGTAGACCTTGAACACCCGAACGAAGCGCACCACGCCATTAACAAGGCGGTGGAAGCCTACGAGAAAAGCAAAAATCGCTGGGATGCCTTTGAAATCAACGAAGCCAAAAGCAGAGCACGAGACATTTTGTACAACCTGTGCAATGAAGGTTACAGTATGATATGGACGGTCACGGATGGTGCCGTCGGCCTGACGATCTGGAAAAGCTTTAAGGAACTTTGTGTTGGCCAGTGCTATATGCCAAAAGAAAGCCTGTTTGACATCTGGGTCGAAAAGCTAGTTGCGCTGTGCATTGCCACAGGTCGGGAAGTCCCGAAGTTCATCACAGATAAGGCTGGTGAGTGCTGGTGATGAAATTTCGTAAAGCGCAAAGTCGCAAGCGCAGACTAAAGCTGGCAATGGCAGCTGGCGTATCCAGAAACGATGCCAACAAGGTGTTGTGGATGGAGAAATCCATTAACCAGTGTTTTGAGTGGCACAACAGAGAAGAAAAGGCTAAAAGAGGAGAAACGGCGTGGAGAACAAGTATTGTGAGCGCTGCGGTGCCTTTCTTGGCCTCGTAAACCCATGCAAGAAATACTGTGAAGAGTGCAAAGCCATTGTTCGCAGAGAACGGCAGGCCCTTATAAAGAAAGGAATCAAGCCTGAACCGGAACCGGCTTTATGTGCTTGGTGCAAGAAGCCGATGATCCGAAAGGTCTGGTCTCAGAAGTATCACCCCGAATGCGCAGCAGATGCAAACAAGGATTTGACCAAAAAGTACAAAGCCAAAAAGAAAAAAGAGCTGAATGAGCTAAAAGCATCTGGCGAGTTCAAAATCACTTGGGATGTGCAGGAACCAGAACGTGCGAAACCTCAAAAGCACGAACCTCCAAAGTATACCGTGCGCCAGATGAACGATGCCGCAAAACGATACGGAATGAGCTCCGGCCATTACAGTACTTTACTTGCACAGGGAAAGGTGAAGGCTCCTGATGAACGGTAAATACTACGGTCAGCGTGAAATCCGCTGGCACAGCCGGGAGAAAGACCGGCTGGAACACATTCAAAGAAAGGATAAAGATGAAAGCATTCGTGGAAATCGTCCTGATCTGGGGCATTGTCCTGGCATTGTTTCTAGCAGCGTTCCTGCTGAACTTCTGGCTGGTGCATCACATCGAGCTTTTGGTCGGAGCTAAGGCAACGTGGTACATCATTGGTGCTTGCGCTCTGATGGCCACCTGCTGGATTTTCGGCACAGGTAAGAAAGCATGACGCTGGAAGATGCAATGAAAGCCAGGTACTTCAACATCAACGACCTTAGCCGTAGATCGGGAGTATCAAGGCCGACGATTTACAGCATCTTGGGCAAGCGAAAGAAGCAGAAAAGTTCCGTTCGTGTCGATACGCTTCTAAAAATCGCAAAGGTGTTGAATGCAAAAATAGTCATCAACGAGAAAAAGACGAACGGATTTGACATTGTTTTAAAAGAGGTGAAGAGAAATGAAAACTGTTAAAGGCACTGTATTGTGCTTTATAAGCATATCCATCGCCGTTGCAGCACTTGGATGCGGAAATGCCATCAATGGTGCTTCCAATGGCTGGGGGATGCTTGGATATACGCTGCTGTCCGTGTCTATGCTTTTTACCGCCTTGATTCTCGCTATTATCGGCGTTAGCGCTGAGAATGAGAGAATCGAGCGTGAAAATCGCAAAATCAAGCGAATCGCCCACCACACCAACGAGTGGAGGGATGTTCAGTGAAATGCCCGATGTGCGGACAGGAAAGTGTCACGACTGTAGACACCAGGAACGAGGATGATTGTATCATCCGTAGAAAGCACTGCCTGAACAAGGAGTGCGATTACCGGTGGTCTACCATTGAAATCGACACAAGCCAGTGGTACTCAGCTCTTCAAATCCAAGAGCACAGAAAGCAGAGAGGACGGCCCAGAAAAAATGATTAGCGTGAGCTTAGATAGATTCGGCGGCGTGACCGATCCGGAGGACGGCGTGTACTTTATGACCAACGAGCAGATGACAGAAGCCAAAGAAGCTGACCGTCTGGCTGAAATCGAGGACTTGCAGTCAGAAATTGACGACAGGGAAGCGGAGTTGAAAGACCTCCGCGCACAGTTGGCAGAACTGATGGCTGGTTGATTTTTGTACAGCCAAGTTAAGCCAAAGTAAGAACAATGAAGCCTAATGAAGCCGAAGAAAGGAAAGAAAATGAGTAAATGCAAGAAAGAAATTAAGCACTGCGAAAAGTGCAATAAGCCTTTTTCAGTGTTCCCGAACAGCACGGAAACTCTTTGCGCGAAATGCAAGGAAGCAGTGATTGAAGATACGTTACGAAAGAACGGTTATGCGCCGAAGCATAGATTTGTGAGAAACAACATGGATTGTATTTTAGAGCGGCATGCTATCGTAGAAGCAGAATTTGAGGCATCGTGCGATTCCAACACGAGCGTTCAGAAAATTTGCCGTGATTGCGGAAAGCTTTTTGAAATCACCCGTTCAGAACGCATTTTCTTCGAATTACATAACATGGCACTGCCCAAGCGTTGCCCGGCTTGCCGTAAAGCGAGAAAAGAAGCAAGGAAGGAGAACAACTGATGGACAACAGCAAAATCCATGAAGCTCTGATGGCTGTTCAGTCAGAGTTGAAAGCCCCGAAGGGGCAGATGAACAAGTTCGGTGGATACAAGTACCGCTCGTGCGAGGACATTCTCGAAGCGGTCAAGCCCATCTTGAAAGCGCATAGTCTTGTGCTGCGGCTTTCCGATAAGCCTGTTATCGTTGACAGTTGGCACTACATCGAAGCCACTGCAACAGTTGAATCGCAGGATGGTGCCACATACACGGTGACTGCATACGCTCGTGAGCCTGAATTTAAGAAAGGCATGGACGATTCGCAGATTACCGGCACTGCAAGCAGCTACGCTAGAAAGTACGCTCTGAACGGTCTGTTCTGCATTGACGATACGAAGGACGCTGACACGGACGAGTACCAGAAGCAGACCACAAGCAGGGCAAACAAACCTGCGCAGAAGCAAACGGAAGCGGAAGCCATCCCCCCATGCGCTTGCTGCGGAAAGCAGTTGCAGCCTATTCAGTACAACAACCGCACCGTCACTCCGCTGGAAACTGCAAGAAGCACGAAGAAACGCTTTGGGCGTGTCCTGTGTTGGGACTGCGCTCAGAAACAGCCGAAGGAGAACTAAAAATGACTGACGCAATGAACATCGGTGAAAAACTCGATGCCCTGTATGAGAAATTCTACAAAGACATCACAGGGGCAGCAGAGCACGGTAGCCCTAACAACTTCTGGCTCGGTTCGATGTACGAATATCAGGGTGCAAGAGACATGGCAGAAAATGTTTTGGGCTATGTGATTGAGCGCGATAAAAACGGGCATCATACCGTTTCGCTTGAACCTGATTTTACGGTTCAGCGTGTTAAGAGCCAGCCTGTTTGTGAGTGCTGCAAAAAGCCGCTGGCTTCCGTAAAGTACAACGGCAGAGACGTTAGCCCGATGGCTATTGCGGCATCAACTGAAAAAAGATTCGGCAAAATCCTGTGTTGGGATTGTGCCACGAAACAGTCTAAGGAGGACAAATATGTTAAACAGCGTTGCAATTCAGGGTCGTCTGGTTCACACGCCCGAAGCTAAGGTCACGAAGTCCGGCAAGGATGTTTGTACGTTCAGCATTGCTTGCGACCGTCAGAGCGGCGGTCAGAAGGAAACCGATTTCTTCAACTGCACCGCATTTGGTAATACGGCAATGTTCGTTTCCAAGTGGTTCCAGAAGGGCAGCCTGATTCTGGTGACTGGTAGCATCCAGACCCGGAAGTATACCGACAAGCAGGGGAACAACCGCACCGCAACGGAAATCATGGCAAACAAGGTTGACTTCTGCGGTGGCAAATCGGACAGCAAACCCGCTGATCGGGCGCAGGATGCATTGCAGAACTACTCTCAGGGCAACGCAGACGACTTCTCTGTGATTGACGATGATGGTTCGCTCCCTTTTGATTAACGGTTACGCTACCGGGACAAAAGGCGAGAAAGGAACTGATGGAAGAACTTTGGAAAGACATTCCGGGATATGAAGGGCTTTATCAAGCATCAAATCTCGGAAGAATCAGAAGTGCGCCGGGCAAAACAACGTCTTCTGCAAGGTATAAAGTCAGAGTTTGGAAAGTAAGAATTATTAAGGCAAAGACAGAAAGAAGATGCCGAAATTCAAAAGGCAAAATGGATGAACGAGTTGAACTTTGGAAAAATGGTGCACACAAAACCATGTTGGTTTCAAGGCTTGTCGCAATGGCTTGGGTTGATGGTTACAAGCCTGAATTGACTGTAAATCATATTGATGGAAACCCATCAAACAACACACCAGAAAATTTGGAATGGGTAACCATTGCAGAAAACGTAAAGAAAGGCTTCCGAGAAGGGCTTTTTGAAAAGTGCTGTAAAGATGTCGCGCTTGTTTCTCCGACTGGCGAAGTTCACTATTTTGGAACATTAAGAGCCGCATCAAATTTTTTGGGAAAGAATCACAGCTATTTGAACAATCGCCAAAAGCGAAATTACAAGACCGGGATTGATTCAAACGGAAACCATTGGCTCATTAGAGACTGACTGCCTACCTTATATAAGAGCTGTGCTATCTGGCTGGACGGGCGTTTGGAAAGATGAAACACTTGGGCGACATCACAAAGATTCACGGCGACAAGATAGAGCCTGTGGACTGCATCACGTTCGGAAGCCCGTGCCAGGGCTTGTCTATGGCGGGAAAAAGGCTTGGATTTGGCGACAACCGTTCCGTGTTGTTTTTGGATGCCGCAAGAATCATAAAGGAAATGAGGATAGCCACCAATGGAATGTATCCAACTTTCGCTGTTTGGGAAAACGTCCCCGGAGCATTCAGTTCCAACGGAGGAGAAGATTTCAAAGCCGTGCTGGAAGAACTTGCCCGCGTGGAGCAATCAGACGCTTCAATTCCTCGACCTTCGGGTAGGGGGGGCAGATGGAGCAAAGCCGGAGCAATCGCCGGAAACGGATGGTCTTTGGCATGGCGACAGCTTGACGCTCAATATTGGGGAGTCCCCCAGAGAAGAAAGCGTATCGCTCTTGTCGCAGATTTTGGAAGTCAACGTGCCGCAGAAATACTATTTGAGCGCACGAGCCTGTCAGGGAATCCTGACGAGAGCATCAAGACGTGGGAAGCCTTTACCAGAACTTCTGGAGCAAGCGTTGCTGGGCATGATCGAATATTTGGAGCTGGGAACTTTGCCACAGGTGAAACAGAAAGTGAAAGAGCAAGAAGGTCGCTTCGAGAAGGAACTGGACGAGTATTGAAATCAGACCATCGAGAGACTTCGACTCGATGCACAGAACCTGTAGCCTACACTCTAAAAATCCGTTCTGGATGTGAGGGTGGCGGCAAAGGCGCACTGTGGCAGACCGAAAAGAGCGCAACGCTTTCTACACTGCAAGACCAGACATTGTTTCAGCCTGTTGTTTATGATGCTCGCGGAAACGGCGATGGGAAAATCATACCGACCATTACAGGCGACCACGAAAACAGAATCACAGACTACACGGCTATCGCTATCGAACGTAAGACCTTCAACGAGCAGTCTTTCAGCTGCTATAAGGAAAGTGACAAATGTTCAACTTTGAAAGCGAAAGCTGGGAACATCGGCAATGGTAGCGAGTGCCTGATTGCAGAGAAAGCCATCCGCTGGATTGTTCGCCGCTTGACCCCTGTTGAATGTGAACGGCTACAAGGCTACCCGGACGGATACACCGACATTGGTGACTGGACGGATAGCAAAGGAAAGAAGCACAAATACGCTGACAGCCCACGGTACAAGGCTCTAGGCAACTCAATCGCTTTGCCGCAGTGGTTTTGGTTGGTGCAGAAGATGCGCCCTTACCTAAAAGAAAAGCCTACACTGGGTAGCCTATTCGATGGTCTGGGTGGTTTCCCTCTGGTCTGGCAAAGAGCATACGGAGATGGAACCGCACGGTGGGCATCGGAAATCGAAGAGTTCCCGATGGCTGTAACAAAAAGGAGATTTGGCGGAGAATGATTACCTGTTGTCTCAACTGCACATCACGCCACCAAGCCTGCCACGACACCTGCGAGAAGTACAAGGCAGAGAAGAAAGACTTTGAGGAACGCAAGGCGTTCGTGTATGAGCTGAACCACAGCCAGAGCGTGTACCACCGTGATTATGAGGACAAGCACCGGGAAAAAGCAAAAAGCGGTTTCTCGGAAGTGAATTTAGAGGTGAACGAGGATGAGACTTGTTGACGTAGAGCCGTTTATTGAAGCGTGGAAGAAAAGCGGGAACGGTAAAAAAGCCGAAGCTAAAACGCTTATGAACAGCGGGATTTACTCTGAATACGATAAAGGAGTTGCCCTTGACGGCGCTGCTGACCTTGTTTTGGCACTTGCCGAACAGCTTGAAAACGCTCCATCAACTGCGTGGACAAGTGTAAAGGACAAACAACCGAAAGAAGATGGAATTTATCTTGCTGTTTACGATCTTTTGAAATGGAAAAATCTGATTGGAAAAAGCAAGTTTTCAAACGGAAAGTGGGTTGGCAATAGAAAAACAGTCAAGTTCTGGATGCTGATTCCTAAAATTCCGGGAGACAACGAATGAACACCGGCAAGCAGTTTGAAGCAGACTTCAAAGCATCCGTCCCGTCCGATGCGTGGTGCTACCGCCTAAAAGACAGTGCTGCCACCTACTACGGCGGCAACGAGAGCCTGTCGTTTTCCATCGACAACATCTGCGACTTCCTTGTATACCGATACCCGATGAACCACCTGTTCGAGCTGAAAACTATTGAAACGCCTTCTATCCCTCTGGAAAAGGTGTTCGGCAAGTACGACAAGGCAAAGTGCAAATACCGTAAGGAAAAGCACATCACTGATATGGTGGAAGCAATGGGGTATGGCGGTCAGACCGCTCATGTGATAGTCAATTACAGGGCGGTCAACCGCACCTTTGCAATCCCCGCCAGCAAGGTTCTGGCGTTCCGTTACAACGAGAACCGCAAGAGCATCCCTTGGCAGTGGGCAGAGCAAGAGGGGATAGAGATCAAAGCAAAAAGGCTGCGTGTCCATTGGCGGTATGACGTGGATGGGCTGCTAAAGAGATTGGAGAAAGAACATGAAATGCGATAGGTGCGGTGAAGCATTTGATTACTACGACAATTCCCTTTGCGGGAACTCAATCCAAAAGACGCTTGTAAACGAAAACAAAAATTTGGTTTACCCATCGTTTGAGGGATACCCGCCGATTTGCCTTTGCCAACATTGTATGGCAAAGCTGAACAACTGGCTGAAAGGAGAACAGAAGTGAGCAAAAAAATGTCTGAAGTTTTACCGCCTGATGAAATCCTTGCACAGCTTGCAGAAGAATGCTCGGAATTTTCACAAGCGTCGTTAAAATTGCGCCGTGCGATGAACGGCGTGAATCCTACACCAAAAACCGTTCCAGAATGCTGGGAGAACTTCATTGAGGAATACGCTGATGTGTTTCTGTGTATTCATACTCTGTTGGAAGCAATGGGCATTAGCATGAACGAGTTTACCGAAAAGGCGGCTGATGTCGTGGAAATGAAGCAAGCCCGCTGGCTCTCTCGCCTTGAAGCAAAGGAGCAGTCAGATGAATAAATTTGGAAACTGCCCCTTGTGCGGAAAGCAGGTCAAGCCGACCAACCTCCGCAAAATCGCACGACAGAACCAGTTGTACGGCTTTCGCATGGCTCTGGATGGTATTGCTACCACATGGGGCGCACTGATTCAGAATCTTCGGTGCGATGCAGACCTGACCGATGAACAGGTGCAGAAAATCATCCGCATTGGTGACAGGTATTGGGAGATGGTCGGCAAGTTCAAAGAAGAGGACATGGCCCCTGACGAGTTTGCAGATTACATCACTGCAAAGTCGGAACAGGTCGAAAAAGAGCTGAGAGAAAGGTGGAGCTGATGGATAAGGAACAGCTTGCCATAGCACGGTTGCAGGATGCTGCACGGCTGTCCGAGCATCGGTACAAGAAGCCGCTCATGGTCACATACTCTGGCGGTAAGGATTCACAGGTGCTTGTGGCTTTAGCTGAACGTGCAGGAATCAACTTTGAGGTGGTCAACAGCCACACAACAGCAGATGCGCCGGAGACAGTCTATTTCATCCGTGAACAGTTCAAGTCGATGGAAGAACGAGGAATCAAATGCTCCATCGTTATGCCCCGCTACAAGGACAAGCCTGTGTCCATGTGGACACTGATTCCGCAAAAGCTGATGCCGCCGACAAGACTTGTGCGCTATTGCTGTGACGTTCTAAAGGAAAACACAGGAAAGAATCGGTTTATTGCCACAGGCGTTCGCTGGGCAGAATCTGCACGGCGCAAAAACAGTCGTGGTGTGATGGAGCTGATGCACAAAGACCCTGCGAAAAGAATTATCTTAATGGGCGACAACGATGAAAAGCGGCAACTGTTTGAGACCTGCAACCTTAAGGGCAAGATGACCGTCAATCCAATCGTGGACTGGTCTGACGATAATGTATGGGACTACACGCACAGCGAACACTTGCCTGTTAATCCACTGTATTGCGAAGGGAAGAAGCGTGTTGGCTGCATCGGTTGTCCAATGGCTGGTAGGGGGGGCAGACAGCGTGAGTTTATGCACTGGCCTGCCTACGAGAAGATGTACATTTCAGCGTTTGAGCGAATGCTCGATGCCAGAAAGTCAAAAGGTTTGCCGTGCGACTGGCAGACCGGCATGGACGTTTTTCGCTGGTGGATGGAAGATGACAACGTCAGCGGTCAGTTGAGCATGTATGAGGAAGACAATGGATAATACAATTCATGATGCTCAGAGATTGAAAGAGCTTCAAGCGCTTCCTCTTGAGCGAAAGATTCAAATTACCCAGAACAGAATCCAAGAATGGTATATGCATTACAACGGTAATGTATATGTCAGTTTCTCTGGCGGCAAGGACTCTACTGTTTTGGCTCACTTGACAAGACAGTTGTTCCCAGAAGTCCCTCTGGTGTTTAGCAATACTGGGTTGGAATTTACGTCTGTGCAAAAAATGGCAAGAGATTCTGGAGCGATTCAAGTTTACCCAGAAATGCCATTCTCAGAAGTAATTTCAACATACGGCTTCCCACTTGTATCAAAAGATGTAGCAGAAGCAATATATTACGCTAGAAAGATTACATATGGAGCAGAAACAAAAACAAAACGAGCACAATTACTTGGGCGAGAAACAAGATGGTGCCCTGAAAAAAAAAACAGGCCGTGGCTAGTAGACAACAAAGGGGTTTATCAAGGAAGTTACAGGACGAAATTGCTTGGAACGGAGCCGATGTACGCATCGAAGAACGGAGGTATCTTTAGCGACTGCGAAAAGACGAATAGTTTATTCAACAAAGACAAATGGCTTCTGTTGTGCCAAGAACTTCCGATTATGATCTCTCATTATTGTTGCAATGTAATGAAGAAAAAACCAATGAAAAAATATGAAAAGGAGACAGGACTTCGTCCAATCGTTGCGACAATGGCAGAGGAAAGCAGAATGCGGCGAACCGGGTGGTTGGCTCACGGATGTAATGCTTTTGATAGTAAACGTCCAATCAGCAAGCCCATGAGTTTCTGGACAGAACAAGATGTGCTTATATTTATTAAGAATTCAAACATTGAAATTGCAGACGCATACGGAGAAATCGTAGAGGTCAAGAAAAAAAGCGGATGTAAATTACAGTGTACTGGATGTGCTCGCACTGGATGCGTCTACTGCGGATTTGGAGCTCAAAACAAGAACGATAATAGATTCCTGACACTTGCCGAACTTGACCCAAAGAAGTACGAGTATAGTATGAACGGCGGTCAATGGGTAGACAATCCAAAGTATGATGCAACTGCACCAGAGTATGATGGTGCATGGAAAAACTGGAACCCCAAAAAAATCTGGGTGCCAAGTAAAGAAGGCCTTGGGCTGAAAAAAGTTTTTGATATGTTTAATGAACTGTATCAAGACTGCAAAATCAAATATGAACCAGATAATGATTTTGAAAGGCAGATGACGATTGACGATTATGTTTGAATTTGCAACTCGCTGGCTGGTCTGCCTAGTCCTGCTGGCGGTGGTAGTTCAGTCCGAACGGACAATCAAAAACATGGCAGACAACCTGTTTGAAAAGCGGCAGGCAATGCTCGTCTGGCTGTTCGTCAACGTGTGTCTGATCGCTTGTACGGCTGTTGTGATGGTGTGGAAATGATGGACAACGAACTTTACTGCCCGATGAAGATGACCAGCAATCCGCTTGGTCGGTGCGTATGCGAGAAAGAAAAGTGTGCTTGGTGGCGGCGGTTGGACAACTGCTGTTCCGTCTGGTGGATTGCACGAAAGATAGACAGAATTGAAACGAAGATGAAGAGGTGAGAGTGTGAAACTGGTTGATGTTGACCCAATCATTGCGGCGTGGAAAACTGTTGGCGTTGATAAAAAGAATGAAGCGAAGCCGTTTTTGGATAGCAAAAACTTCATCGTATACATACAAGGACAAATCAGAAACACCATTGGAGATGTATTTTTAGATTTAGCCAACGTATTGGAAAAATCTGAGCCCGTCAATATATGGTTTGATGCCAAGAAAGTTTTGCCCGAAAAAGAAAAAGAAGTTCTCGTAAAAAGAGAAAAGTTCGGCATTGAAATTGCATTTTTGTCTTATGACGGATTATGGCAAGAGCACGACGAGTACATTGTATTTGGAGATGTAACTCATTGGGCATATCTTCCTGAACCGCCAAAGGAGGTCTGATACATGGC
>ERZ779669.1324-NODE-1324-length-11649-cov-2.568570_pt1 | contig 11649 bp, 20 predicted proteins | sample MGYA00511372_ERZ779669 | MGnify/ENA primary metagenome ERZ779669 (study PRJEB29588, sample SAMEA1967891) | human gut metagenome | biome: human gut; feature: human-associated habitat; material: faeces | place: Denmark | collected 2008/2010 ... | reverse complement strand
ATCCGGTCTTACAGGTCTGTTGCACTTCGGGCAGATAGGGATACCATCACTCTCGAATATGTAGTCCACCGGATACTCAGCTCCACACTTTACACAGTAGTTACGGCTCGTACTGCCATGTATCTCAAATACATTTTTACTGCCTGCCTTTTGATGCAACCCATCAATATTTTGTGTAACTATCGCCGAAAGCTTACCCGTCTTTTCCATATCAGCAAGAACCTCATGTGTAATATTAGGCTCAATATCTCTCGCATCAAGTTTCTGTCTATAAAATTCATAAAACACCTTTGGGTTGTTATATAAACATCTTTTACTCAGGAGGTATTCCGGTTCGTATCGCGCAAACTCTACATCATGCTGATTATATAGTCCGGTCTTGCTGCGAAAATCCGGGACTCCACTTTCTGTAGATACGCCTGCGCCACCAAAGAATACAATATTATTGCTTTCTTCAATTATATTTTTGAGTTTTTCTCTTTCGACATCGTTCATAATCTTTTTTGTCCCCTTTTCACAATGTACTATCATATTTTTCCTTAAGCTCTGATATATCGGTAGAATACATAAGCTCACTCATTGTATCAGTATTTTCTGTGATGCCTCCGCTTAAGCTTGCGTAATTTGCTACAATATCTTTTGCAAATTCCAGGGATCTTTCCTCTGCATCCTTACACCCGTCGAGTATTCTTTCAGCAGCCGTAATCAGTGGTTCCGACCATTCCGCAAAATACTTTGCAGCGGCCTCTTTTTGTTTGCCATCAAGACTGTTCATAAACTTTTCCGTATTTTCTACATCTGATATTATTGACATTATAACAGGTGTCGCTTCTTCATACGCTTTTGCACAAGTTTCTGATTTTTCTGTTAATCTAACCGCTTCTTCCAAAAAATCCATAATTTCATGCAGTTTTTCCCGGCTTTCCGTATACATCATAAGGACGTGTGTATCAGCTATATACGCCTTATATCTCTTTTTGCCCTTTTTGTTTCTCACAATTAAGTCTACGCCAAACGAATACTCTAGTATCAGATCTACTATCCAAGGATTTCTGCTTTTTTTATTTCTGCTTATCAGTTTAACAAAAAACTCAAATATTTTATCTTCTGTGTACGTTCCACTAATAAATGCTTTCCACGAAATCAATAACAGACCTCCTATAAAAATTAATGCAGTTGCAATCATATATTACCACTCCTCTTTTCTATTTTCTTTTGCTTCTATTACTACTTATACTTTTCTTCTAATGTCGAGAATTCACTTTTATCAAGCTTATTCAGATATTCAAGGCCTTGAAAAGGCTTCGGAATAATTGCCATGTTTCTCTTCCGCAATATATCATTCTCCTGCAACTCAAGAATATTATAAGCATTATTCAAATCATTTTCTTCTTCCCTGTATTTATTCTTTATATCCAAATACCCTTGAAAAATAGAATCTACACTATCTTCAAGTATATATAATCTATCTTCCATCGCCTCAAAATACTTTGAGATTGCACCATATCCATTTAGGCATTTTTTTATCTCTTCTGATAACTCTTCGCAAATATAACTGATTTTATCAGTCTGTGCCATGTAATAAGTTTTTATTTCCTTATCGTCCTCTGCTTCTGTAGCAACATATACCAATTTCTGCAAGACTGCTCTTATTTTGTCTGTGAGTTCATATGGAACGCCGTCAACATTGATCTTTATAAATCGTGTACTAGACCTCTTTATCACAGGAACATATATATAATCTTTCGAAATATTTGAAGATTTCACTATCCAACATGTCCTCAAAATCGCCATAAATATTATTACAAGTGTAATGATCAGTATTTTCATGTTCATCCCCCTTTCCACTATTTTGTTATTTTTATGTCACTGCCGTTTTTCGTTATCTTATATATATCTCCTATCGTTAGTTTTGATATTTCTGATGCTTGCAGAATTGTTTTATTGGATCCATATACAGGCGTGGATGTGTATTTAACTTGTCCATTATTTTCAAACACTATATTCAGTCGGTCTCGGTTTCCGTAGCCACAATAAAATACAGCTATCAATTTTATTTCATAAGTGACACCATCTTCAAAATCCATACATTGGGTCTGGTATGTAGATGGTTCTGTTACAGCTTGTGCTATCTCCTGAATGTTTTTACATTTAGGAGTGTTGTCCAACACCACTAATATAAGCGCAATTAGGAATCCAATACAAAGAAATCCCCAGTTTATATGTGCTGCAACTTTTCTTGTATAAATCTTATCAATAGTATATATATCTGGATATTTTCGCTGCATCTCATATATGTTTTCCTCGTATTTATCCTTTAATTTTTCTGCAGCCCGCTTACTTTTCACCGTTTCAATTTCAATTTCGTGATTATTATCTCTGTCGAGATATTCTATTATAACTTCATACATAATGTACCTCCGCCATCTTCTCTGTTATCAGTTTTCTTTAGTTACATTATATCAAATATGAGACAGGGACTTTTTTTGCACAAAAAAACGCCTGTGTAATCATCTACACAGACGTTTTCACATCATCCTACATATATCCATTTTGTTCCAGATATATTTTGCCTTCTTCAAAGGTCATTTTGTGTAACTTATTTATATCTATCATAATTCTACCTCCATAATAATAAAACCTGTGAGTGATTTTTACCCACAGGTTGCTTCTTGTATTTACTCAGCGTCTAAATAAATTTCCGGTTCATTGGTTATTCGATTTCTTCATGTATCATAAGAGAATATCCATCCCATAATTCTACATCAATAACCTTTGATAATTCTTTATATAATTCAGGATGATTTATCTCAATATTTTGAATAGCTGCTATAATTGGTTCGTTTCTATCACCCTTAATTGCAATTTTATTTATTGCATTTACCTTACTTGCTTTCATATTTTTTACCTCACTTTACTAGTAAATCATCGTTTTATCAGTTTATTTTATATCCTCTTTGTCGCAGTTCTGCTTTTAAACTATCTTGTTCTTTGTATAATAAATCACACTGATATGCCGATATATGAAAATGTTGTAGTTCGCCATCAATTTCATTTAATCTTCTAAAAAGGTCAAAATCATCAGCAGATTTTATTTCCATATCATTCTTTGATAATTCAGAGAATGATGCCTGAATGCAGTTTAATCGTTCATAACTATTATTATTTTTCATGTTTTTACCTTTCATTTTGTTGAAACTCTTGTTTATTTCTACATATCAGTAAATCATTGTTTTATTTGGTTTTGATTTCTAAAATTTGTTCAATAAGTTTTTCTAAGTTTTCACTATTCAGATACGAATGCTGTGGATTTCCATTTTTATCGTATAATGTCGCAGAATATCTATTATTTTCATATTCGTAGATGACATCAAATGACACGTTATCTGTTTCAACGAAGACCTGTGGTTCATCATATGTATTTTTATTACCTTGTAGAAATTGCAATTCAATTTCTAAACAATGTTCTTCCACCTCGTTTTCATACAAGTCATTTTCAAGAATAGCTTCTATTTCTGTTATTCGCAGTTCTTTCTCTTGATTTTCGTTATATTCTAGTCGCATATAATCACTCCATTCTAAAGTCCATATGAAACTCTTGCTTCTTTGACAATGTAAACTTTTTCATGCTATCTCTTCTTAAAGCTGATGGTTGGTCTGCCTCTCTGTGTGTCTATCCAGTTCGGATTTTGACAGAATCAAAACTTTTATTATCATCTTTCCCTTTCTCAGTAAATCATCGTTTTATGTTATGTTTTTATTCAATTGTGATATATGTTCCATCTCTTTTATCCCATGCAAAAATTTGAGTATTTAATAAATCTTCCGATAATTCAGATATATCACCCTTGAATAAATCTTTATTTTTATTGGTAGAAACAATGATGTGATTTGCATGATTTTCTTCTTTGCTATTTAATAATTCCCTTAATGTTGGTACTTTTTCCATAAATATCAATCCTCCTATCCTATTGAAACTTCCATTATGTTCGATTACACCCTGAATAGAAAAGTGCAAATTATTCAGAAATTTCTCTACCATCGGTCTGCTTTAGTTACATTATATCAAATATGAGACAGGGGCTTTTTTTGCACAAAAAAACGCCTGTGTAATCATCTACACAGACGTTTTTACATCATCCTACATATTTCAGTGCTTCCGTGAAATTTCTTACATTTTTTCTTACAAAATCACCTTTTTGCACATAAAATGCATAATTATCACTTTTGTTTCTGAATATATCACTTCTTGTGATAAAGTAGCCAAAACGATTTACAACCCCACTCCTAGAAACATGGGTAAACTCATCCGGGTTATCACAATGCTTTGCAGCAAATACGTAATACCCGTTTTCTTCGTACTCCTTATGGATGAGCCAATTTTTGAATTCGTCACTACTATATGCTAGTCCTGAAGGAATCACTATTCCATCTGGGAATCCACTGTGTTCCTTTCCCTTCGGGGTTACTGCCAGAAAATCACAGCCACCATAACCTGAATCTCTAAACCTATATGGCATATCTTACACCTCTCTTCTTCATCAAGAAATGCTGTGCGCATTTGCTTTTGTACCGATCAATTGTTCATTCCAGTCGTATGCTATCTGCGATGTCTCGCTTTCAATTTTCCTGAAACCATGTTTTTCACATATTGAATTAGGTACGTTCACTTCAAAATCTGCCCAATTGAAACATTCGGAATTATGTTCATATACAGCCTTTCCTTCTTTGGTGTTTATGTATTCCATACATGCCTCTTTTACTAATGGCACCACATCCACATTTACATCTTCGACATCAAGAAGAATAGTAAGAATCCGTTGATTTACACCATCCTGCTCAATTGCTGTTATAACTTTTAACATTTGCCATCCTCCTTTTTTTTATCATATAAAAGAAAAATGAAATTTCCCTTTGCAAAAAATAAAAAGTATTAACTTTGCAATAACAGCTATCTTTTCTTTTGTCTTCATCGTTTAACATCTTTTTATTTTATCTATCTATGAATACGACCATCCGCCCAAGATCCATATCTTTGTATCACCAAGTAATCTCTTTGTGTAATAAATCCAAATCTATTCCAGTTTAGAATGAAATTACATAGCTCAAGCTCATCAGATGACATTTCATGAAACCCATTTTCCGACATGTGTGATTTGAGCTTAAGCATGACATTTTCATCTTCATTGATTTTTTTATACATAAGCCCCCAAGTATAGTTACGCCTTTCAATACTATGTATAGATATATCAAGTTCTCTTGGGTATTCTAATAGAAACTTTTTCATAGTTCTTACATCTTTAGGGGCCATGAGCGTATATTTGCCGACTGGATAATATTTTTTGTAAAATTTCGTTGTAAACATCATTCTAATACATACCCCCATTCATGCTGCCAACGCATATAGCAATTATTATCAACAGGTGTCAATGATTGCTCCTTATCTTGGATGTCTGGTGGTATATTTAGCCTTTGGCCACATTTGCATATACCATTTGTTGCAATTCGTCCGCAATCCGGACAGTACATCTTTCCATCTGTAAATATAGGTTTGATCTCAATCTGCTTCTTTATAGCTTGTGTACCCATCTTCAATGCTTCTTTACAGCTATCTGTTTCCGTCCACTTTGGATTCAAATAATTACTCAGTAATTCCAACTTTTCAATAGCCTCCATATTATCCATGTGTATCACCTCTCATTTTTTTATCATCAGGGTACAAACTAAAATCTCTCGTCTTTCCAGTTTCCACTCTGCCGATCAAGATTGCATTGATGTTTTCGTCAGCAACTTTTAATTTCCGCATCCTACGCCTGACCTTTCTGTTTCTAAAAAACTTGCACAGGTTTATATGTAGACATATGATCAAACCTGTGCAGATAGTTGCAAGTGCTACAAATAATGACGGATTGAGTATAGTGGATATTGTTGTTACAATCACCGTATCCTTAATCATAGTCAGACTTAATTCCTTGGCACTTTTTTTATTGCGCGCTATCTGTTTTTCAAGCCACTCCATTTCCGCTTGATTCTCTGGGAAATTAAATAAATACAGATCATCCTTTCTCATAATATATCATTCCTTTCCGCTTCTTAACATACAAAATAGTAGCTCTGTAGTTGACCTCTTTCTTCCACCCTTATGACATGGATATATAACTCTTAACTCCCATTTGGTATCATCAGACAAAGGTGTCGGATTTTCATATTCATCACCAATATCAGACATATATGGAACCGCAACCATGACACCATAATACAGCGATGATTCAGGGCAGCAGCTCTTTATATGCTCTGAAAGTTTACCATTGGCTATGTCTGTCTTTATGCTCTTGTAACACTCCATGGTTGTTACTATATAATTTTTTTCCCCAAGAAAATTGAGTCCATTTCCACTGTACACGTCTTCTTTACAACTTTTTATTTCAAAACAGGTAAACATTCCTTTCTCAATGTCACTTTGGTACACGACTCCGTCAGGTTCAAATTGCATAAAATCCACTCTCTTTACATATGTAGAACCATAATCTACACTTACCTCACTTGCCCAGTACTTCCCCATCCTCGAAAATCTATCTCGGATCAAGAGATTTCTTAAAAATTTAGTTGTTTCACTTCTGTCCACTATATTACCTCCGTTTACGATGAAATCCATTTATCTATATTGATTCTGCAGATGCTGAGATATAGAGCAGCTCACTATCATCCATGTATGATATAAATAAACGCCGGCCATTATATCTTGAATTTTCATTTTGCAAAGTACTCAATTTCTCATCAAGCTTTACATCCTTGCGTGACCGCAAAGATATGAATGTCCGCTCTAAATCATCATTGAAAAACACAAAATTTATTGTTTCTATACTAAACAGATAAACATCAAGAATGGCTTCCGGATTTTGATTATCGAATGCAGACAAAACACATCTCATGGTTTCAATTTGTTTTATCTTTTCTCTATTAAAACGCCCTTTTTCTAGCATATATTCATAAGACTTCCATAGTGCCTCTAAAATAAAAATTATGAGTAGTGAAGCTCGGATATAGTATGATAAGGATGCGTCTACTCCTTCCCTAGACTCTAACCAGAGCACGCGTAACATTGTAAAAATAATTAAAAAGATAATTACTCCAATTATGCATTTTGCTACCCTATTTCTTCTGTTTTCCTTATGTATTTCAGCCTCTTCATTACCGATATTTTCAATATAGACATAAACGTGGGAACCGTTTTTCTTCCTAAATTTATACCTAACATACTTTTTATTTTTGATATTTACTACATCCATTTACTACGCCTTTCTTTGTTTTTGGAGTAAGGTTCGATATCATTCAAACTTCATCATGTACTCATCAAGAGTCATCTGCCTATTATCTTCGTAGTTCATCCATATGACCTCTCTTCTCCTGCTTCCACCAGAGCTGCAACTATTAAAAGACCGCTTGTACCATGTGCGCAAATAATCATTATACATATCTGAATCATATCCAGAAATCATTACTTTTGCCCGGCTGCTCACAATGGTCTTAAGCAACTGTTCATGCTCGGAATCGGACATCTCATGGTTATATTGTCTACCTCTGTTTGATTTGGTGCGTGTCTCAAATACATACGGAGGATCCAGATACATAAACGTATCTTCATTGTTATATGCATTTATAAGCTCGGCAGCAGGCCTGTTTTCGATTTGCACCTTTCTCAGCCTTTCAGCAACTTCTATCACTCTTACAGGAAGGTTGTACCAGTCCCATAATGCATACATGCGCTCTCTCTTTTGGATATCTGTTTTAAAACCGACTCTCGATGAACATCCCCGGCTGCCATATCCCTGCCAGCATTTAACAAGAAACCTGCAGGCTCTATCAATCTCGCTCAAAGTATCATCTATATACGATTCTTCATAAATCTGTTTGCTATAAGGTGTTACAAGTAAAGTTCTTGCAAGTTTCTCCGAGTGATCCTTGATCACTCTAAAAAGATTTACTACATCCGAATCTATATCATTGATCGTTTCAATAGCTGCAGGATCCTTAGCAAAAAACAATGTTCCTCCACCAAAAAAAGGTTCAAGATAAATCTTGTGTTCAGGCACGTACTTGATTAGTTCGTCAACTATATTTCTTTTACCTCCTGGGTATTTCAATATTTGCTCACTCATAGATATTTACCTTCCTTTTCTTGAAAAATATGAATTTATTCTTGTCTATATTAGCAAATGGAAACCCTGGTAATTTTTTTCCAAAAAGAAAGGATGGCTTTTTCGGCCATCCCTGTTTATAAGATATTTTGTCGTTTTATCATCTTTTTCACTAAAAAGAAAAATTTAAGCCTCCGTTTCAGATCCGCATAGTCTTCGTTTTAAATCCGCTGCAGCCTTTTGAGACTTATCTACAACAAACGCTTTATGATCCTCTAAAAATCGTAAAGCAAGCTTCTCCCTATAATTATCTGAGCAAAACACCTCTGTTGGTATTGTAAGATTAAGTCCCATCTGATTTGTACCATCAAGTTCTACATAAGGCCACGCAAGCCAAACTCTTTTCTCATTGATATTTATTTTTGGTTCTTCGTAACACCATTCAGCATCGTCTCCATATGCCATGCGGTATAGCTTCGCTATATCTTTTGCCCTGCCTATCCATTTTTCTAATTCCTTATTATGTTCCTCTGATTTTTCACCAGAAGTTCTTTTTGCTTCCAGAAACTCTTTTACGTGAAGCATCTTTATTCCCATCCTTTCGCAACATCCTGTTCCATTATTTTACCTATGATTTTATTAAAACCGCCTTCACCATGATGGACGAAATTGATTATCTCATCTTTCAAAGACCTTTCATTTATACCTTTTTCTGGATCCTCAATACCCACCCCAAGGGTATGTAAAGTTTCAATAAGGTCGTCTAAGTCTTTATCAGCCTTTATCTGATAATATCTTGCCTCTTTCATAATCTCCCTAATGACTATCTCATTAAGTATTGTCACTTCGCTTGTTGGTGTCATAGTACTATGTGTTTTGCCGCTCAAACTGTTTTTTTTGAGTGGGCTCTCCTTTCTTTGAATTTTCATATTTACTATCCTGTGTGAAACCTCACACGACTAAAGTCACGAGTGTACGGCGGCAATTTATCAAATATCTCTTCACAAAAATGAAAAAAAAAAAACCCCAGCCTCAATCAGCAAAAAAAAACCAAAATTATGAGTAACACAATGTTCCAAATACACAATGCGAAGAAACAGAATAAAAGCAAAAAATCATCCATACAAAACACCTCATTTCTACATATTTTTATAAAATATGAGTCGTCTATTTATTCTCCTGTATTTAGTTTGGAAATTTTATAGTTCACCGTGTAGCTTCAACAATAAGTATATTGTCAGACGTTGTGATATACTTAATCTTCATATCCAAAATGGCATCTTTCGGCTTGTTATATCCATGTTGTATTGTGCTATGGATAATTTTAGCTTCATCCCACTGAACACCGCCTTCCGTGCAATCATAAATTGCATAATTACAGTTACAATCAAAATTATCATTGTAAATCAGATCCCCAACTAACATGATTACTACCTCCATTTTTCCTATAATCTTATTTTTTTCTATAATATCAGATTCATCAGGAGGGTTATTTTTTCCAATGGTTATATACCATTTCTTTTTACTGTCCGGCTTATGTCCGGTTCGCAAATCTTATACTTGTCCTCACTACTTATCCTACCGTCCATGAAATTAAGTGCATGTCGATCTATCGTTTCATCAAGGATGTTTCTTGCGGTTCGTCCGTTTCCAAATGATTTTAGTTTTCTTTCCTTAAGCACTCTTTCATCAAATGCTTCATAGGCTTCGTCTTTCACTACAAAATTCTGCTCGTTAGCCATATGTGCAAATATCTGTCTCATTTCCATATCATCATAATCAGGAAACACTATATGCCGTCCCGACATGCTTGTAGCAGCATTCTTCTTTCCCTGTCCTTTTTCAAACTTCATTCTGGCCACCATTTCCCGCATCTTATTTTTTACCGGCACCAAACCTACCAGAGAGTTCATTTCTTTTTCAGGGTCCTTCGCGCCTTTCTTTGTCATCTTTTTTAGTGCTGATGAATCCATGATTCTTTCCATATCGAGGGTTTTCTGCAGATCCATCTTATCTCGTTCTGCCTTAGACAAATATTCGTAATTTCCTTTTGATTTAGACCGTCCAAATTCATCGTATTCCACATCATGTCTGTATTTAACCCTGAGGGCCTGTAGTGGTTTGTTTAATGCTATTCCTGCAGCTGCTAGGAGAACTGCTATTCCAATATTCACATTGCTCTTTGGCATATATATGTAATAAGCTATAGCGCCCGCTGGCAGAAGAAAAACCATTAAGGATAATAATAATGTTGCATAATATTTTGTGTGTTTCATGACTTTAACCTTTCCATTAGTATATCGTAGTATCTATTTATCGTTTCAGACTTTTTTGTATCGGTTTCACCATTGTCCGGGTGGTAGATCTTCATCATTTTTTTTCTAATTATCTTTATTTCTTCCTCATCGTAATCGTCTTCCACCATAAAAAGAGATTTCGCTTTAAAATAGTCTATATCTGCCTTACATATTAATGTGTTCCGGCAGGTTTCATCATATTTTTTTCTTGCATTTTCAAGCATTTGATTAAACATGTTTCTGAACATAGTCAAATCAGCCGGCTCCTGCCATTCAAGTGAGTTTCCAGACACTTTCTTACTTTGGCATCTCCTATTTTTATTGATAGTTACTCTTAATTCTATGTGTGGAGACTCCATTTTGTAATAAAACTCTACATCAGCATAAACAATGTTGCTTGAATTTACTTTAGGATTTGTACACAGAATGTTCCCTTCTGTCATATCAATAGCATCGAATATGTAACTTCCGGAATTTTCTTTTACTTTGAATACCCCATTTATCTCATCAATAGACAGTGACCCATAAGCAGCAGTCTGCTCAAACTTTCGTTTTGAATTTTCCTCAAAATATGATTTAATAAGTCCTAATCTAAGGTCTGTATACTCTGTCATCTTTACTTTGATAAAGTCAGGATACTGCCTGCTGCAGCTTCCGCATATATATCCATTGCTTATCCGCCGGCGCGTTAGTCCAATAGACTTGTTGCACAACATACATTCCATAAACATCACCTCTCTTTCTCTTGTAAAATATGGCTGTATACTTAAAGCATCATACTTATGCCATGCTCTATGTGTGGTGATCTTTTGGGTAAAAATTAAATATATCCTGATATGATATTATGAACTCATCAAACAAGATACCGATTTAGTTATCATGTTTGAGCTCATAGAACTTGTGGAAATCATATTGCTTATATGCAGCCGTTACAATCGGTATCTTCCTTTATTTTATTTTTGCCGTCCTGCTTATCAGGCGGGACGGATTTTTGAGGATAATAATTTTCTTTTTAGAAAAAACACATATTTATAGAAACATGATAAGATATATACAGAAACGAGATGACGTGAGTGTCCGAAAAGAGGCATTTACGGCGCATATAACGCTTTTCACTCGTATTCGATACCGGCCGAAAATGTCGGTTATGTATCTTTCTTGTTCACTTTCGTTTCCCCATTTGGGATTTTGTGAAAATCAACCTGCTTAAGCGG
>ERZ779669.1322-NODE-1322-length-11660-cov-7.227919_pt1 | contig 11660 bp, 8 predicted proteins | sample MGYA00511372_ERZ779669 | MGnify/ENA primary metagenome ERZ779669 (study PRJEB29588, sample SAMEA1967891) | human gut metagenome | biome: human gut; feature: human-associated habitat; material: faeces | place: Denmark | collected 2008/2010 ... | reverse complement strand
AACATAGCAGCCATTTGTATTAGACTGCAAAGTTGCAAAATCAAGTCCGTTTCATTTCAAAATACCGTGTAATTGACTATATTTCAATAATTTCAAAGAACTATTTATCCACTTTTACGGGACAGTAGTGACATGCGGAATTAAAAAAGACCTTGTGCAAGGTAGAAAATAGAAAATGCCGGAGCGTGCTTTCCTATACGTTCCGGCATTTTCTATTTTATCAGAATACCCTCTTCGGGCAAAAACATCTGTTCTTTTTTCTTTTCTCAGTACTCTTTAGAAAGTAACTACAATACTACCGTGAAAGTACTGACACGGTCTTCCAATCGTTCCGTAAAAGCCATGAGATTATCCTAACACATTCCCTAAGTAGAGGAAGAACATACCAATCAGCACTAAAATCAAATCGACTACCTTGCTCTTCAAGTTCTTCTCCCGGAAAATCATGGCCCCAAACAAGAAGGAAACAATCACGCTTCCCCGTCGTACCATGGATACAATGGAAATCATGGCTCCATCCATCCCCAAGGCATAGAAATACACGAAATCAGCAGCCGACAAGAAAACAGAAATCAGAATAATGCACCAGTCCCAATGGAACGGCGTACTGTGCTTCCGCTTGGGCCACCACAGGAACATCAGCACTCCTCCCATCAGGAAAAGCTGATAGACATTGTACCATGCCTGCACCACCATGTTGTTAAAACGTCCCATCAGGTATTTGTCGTACAATCCGCTCACCGCTCCCAGCACGGCGGCCAGTACCACAAACCAAATCCACTTGTCGTGCTTGAAGTCAATGCCTTCCTTCTTTCCCGAACGACTCAACATGAAGAACGAGATAATGGCCATCAGCACCCCAATCCACTGGTACACATTCAGGCGCTCACCGAATATCAGCAAGGCACCCACCAGCGTCATGACCGGACGGGTCGCATTAATCGGCCCCACGATGGTCAACGGCAAATGCTTCATGCCAAAATAACCGAACGTCCACGAAGAAAGCACGATAAACGATTTCAGCAGAATGAACTTATGCACTTCCCAGCCTGCTGAAGGCACATAAAAAAACGTATCCTTCAAAGTTTCCGGATGAAAGTGTGAGATCAAAATAAACGGTAAAAAAATCAGACTCGAAAAAAGCGTATTCAATCCCAGCACCGGGAGCACCGCATTGTTTGCCAACGATTTTTTCTTGAAGACATCATAAAAGCCCAGCAACGCCGCTGAGCAAAAAGCCAGTAATAACCACATGTTCTTTACATTAATTCGAATTACAGCCTGCAAAATTAGACAATAAAGCCGTGACCCGCAAGTTTCACCGGCAGAACCTTCCCTTCTTTTTCAAAAAGCCTTTCCTGTAACCTGTTCAACCGTTCTTCTCGGGCAAGTCTGCACGCCGTGCAGGGAATGATATACGAAACCGCGTCAGTCCGTCCGGATACGTCCGCAAAGAGAATGCACACCCATGACGGGTCAGCACTTCGCGGATAAAAATCAGTCCGATTCCTTGTCCGTGGGGCTTGGTAGAAAAGAACGGACTGAACAGTTTCGTTTCCACCTCCTTGGAGATACCTTTCCCCGTATCGGCTATTTCAAGCATGACCGGAAACACCGACGTACGAATGAAAATGTCACCCCCCTGTCCGATACTTTCTGCCGCATTCTTGATGATGTTCACCAACACTTGCTCAAATAAAGCCGTATCCATCCATACCTTCGGGTTTTCAGCACACAGCTCATTGTGCAACGTAATCTGCCGCTCCCGGCAGATGGTTTCCATAAACATCCTGCACGCGGTCACCCTGTCGTTCAATCGCACTTGCTCCAGACTCGGTTCCGGAATTTTCACCACATTGGCAAAATTAGTGATGAAACGGCTCATCCCCAAACAACGTTCCACACAAACCTGCATGACCTCCCGTAAATCGCCCGTTTCTTCTTCCAGCGTTTCCAGTGCATCTCCTACCGTCTCCAAAGTTGAGGTAATGCCTGCCGTGGTATTGTTCACCTCATGGGCAATCATCCGAATCACTTTTTCGTAAGCCTTTTTCTCTGCCTTAACCACCTCGGTCGTCAAACTCTCTATCAGCACAAAAGGATGGGCAAATCCACGGTCTACAAACGAAAGCCGGGAACAACGGTAGATTTTGGCGTCACTCAAACGAATCGTATCGGTCGTATCCTTAGGCAAACGTGACACTTCCTCCGCCAGAGGCGTATCCAGTTCCTCCAACCGCTTCCCCATCAATTCCTCGGCTGAAGTATACCCTAAAAACCGCAAAGCCGCAGTATTCAGCATGGATATCTGTTCGTCAAACGTCAGAATAATCACTCCCATGGGCGATACATTAATGAGCAAGTCCAAAAAGTGGTTCTGCTCCCGCAAGCGCAGGCGTTCATTCTTCAACTGGTCCATCATCCGGTTGAACATCTCCACGATACGGTCGGCCTCGGCCTGTCCCACCGGTGCAAGCCGGCTACTGAAATCCTGTTCACGCAGCAACTCCATCCCACTCGCAATGCTGTGGAGCGGTTTTACCACCTTCCAGTAAAAATAAAACAAGATAACCAGACTGAAAGAAATCACTCCTTCTCCTACATACAAAAGCGGACTCTTCGTACTCAAGGTGAAAGACAATAAGATTCCCCAAGCCAGGGCCAACAGCAAGCCCAACAGAAAAAACAACGTACTCAACCTCATCACTCTTCCGATTAATCGTTAAACGAAATACCGTATTTTTCCAACCGGCGATACAAAGCCGACCGACTGATACCCAACGAAAGAGCAGCCTGCGTCAGATTATTGTCATGAGCCTCCAATGCCTGAAGAATGGTACGCTTTTCCAATTCCTCAAGTGTAAGTCCCTTTACCTCCGCCATAGAATCTGTGGGAACAGCAACCGGACAGTACTGTGACTGAAAATCGGCTGCCGTCAGACAGTCTTTTCCACACACCAGCAACGTACGCTCCACCAGATTCTTCAGTTCACGAATATTCCCGGGATAAGGCAAACGACTCAAAAATACCAACGCATCCCCCGAGAGTTCCACTTGCGGCAATCCGTCGGCCCGGCAACGGCTTTCCACAAAATGACGGGCCAGCAGAGGAATGTCCTCCCGCCGCTCGCGCAAAGCCGGAAGATGCACCGTAATCAGGTTGATGCGATAAAACAAATCCTCCCGGAACGTATGTTCACGCACCATCTGCTCCAGATTGGCATTGGTGGCACAGACCACCCGTACATCCACCTTTCGCGGACGGCTCTCACCCAACGGCTCAAACGTCTGCTCCTGCAACACCCGAAGCAGCTTTACCTGACACGACAAGTCCAATTCACCAATTTCGTCTAAGAAAATCGTCCCTTTATCCGCCAGTTCGAAGCGTCCTTTCCGGTCGGTCACCGCATCGGTAAACGCCCCTTTCTTGTGTCCGAACATCTCACTTTCAAACAAAGTCTGCGAAATTCCTCCCAGATTGACCTTGACAAAAGGCTGGTTCCTGCGCGGACTGTTCAAGTGTATCGCCTCGGCAATCAGTTCTTTTCCTGTACCACTTTCCCCTGTCACCAGTACCGAAGCACTTGTTCGGGATACCCTCTTCACCGTCGCCAACACCGCTTCCAAGGCCTTGCTCTTCCCAATGATATGACTGCGGTCGAAATCTTCTGCTTCTGTGACCGAGACACCGGCAGTTTCCTCTTTTGCCGTCAGTTCCAGAGCCGTTTCGATACGTTGCATCAACGCCGCATTGTTCCACGGTTTGGTAATGAAATCAAAGGCACCGGCCCGCATTCCTTGTACAGCCAGAGGGATACTTCCCCAGGCCGTCATCAGAATGACAGGTACATCCGGACAAAACAGTTTGACCTGCTTCAACAAAAGCAACCCCTCCGCTCCGTCGGTAGAGAGACTGAAATTCATGTCCATCAATATCAACTGCGGAGTAATGGAACGTACTGCTTCCATCGCCTCTTTAGGCCCCGGTACCGCTTGTACTTCATATTTCGCCCGTTTAAGCATAAAACTGAGCGACGAACGAATGGCACTATCATCATCTATTATTAGTATCATAACACGACAAAAGTAAATATTATTTCACAAAAGAAGGGGGTCAGTGCTTCACTATCTTCTCAAAATCGGCCTCAATCCCTGTACCTGCCGCAAAATCCCACAGTGTGAGACTGCGCAACTGGTAATAATAGTACCAGTAATAAAACAACTCATTGATGTGCTTGCGGCGTGCCTCATCCTTCTGACTCTGCGAATCGTTCAAGTCGAGCGTAGAAATCTTGCCGACCAGAAAAGTCTCCACGTTCGTATGATAGCGTTTACGGGCAATCTTATCGGCCTCATCCGCCAAATGAAGCTGTGTCTGCTGGTTGTTGAACTGCTCCACCAGCACAAACAGATTCTGATTGAAATTCATGGATTCCTGCCGCAACTTGCTTTCCGTCACTTCCCGGTTGCTCTGTGCCACTTTCACCTGCCCGCGGCGTTTGCCCCAGTCCAAAATCGGAATCTTGAACCCAATCTCCACCACTTGGTTGTCTTTTAACCGACGATAAGCCGTATCAAAACGTCGGTCGGTTCCTGTAAATCCGACCTGAGCGAACAGCGTAATCTCCCGCATATTCCCTTTGGCCTTGGCCACTTCATAATCGGCTTCGAGCTGCCTGCGACGGATATTCTGGGCAAAGGAGTTATTAGCCAAAGCTTTGGACAACACATCCGCATACTCCAACCGCACCTCGGGCACGGAATCCGGAACCTCCGGTACCAATTCTTCGTTCTCCCCCAAAGCCAGAAACGAACGCAAGGTAAACATGTGACTCTTCAAGGCACTCTCGTTGGAAGTCAGCGAAGAACGGGCATCCAGCACATTCAATTGCAACTGCAACACATCATTCTCACTAATCTGCCCCATCCGACGTTTGGCTTTGGCTACCTCATACAATTTCTCTGCATTTTCCAGGTTCTGTCTGGCAATAGCCACATTTTCACGAGCCAGCAGCAGATTGAAAAAATAATTGATGGTGGTCATCGTGACCTCTTCCGTCGCGCTCAGAAAAGCTGCTTTGGCTTCTGCATAACGTACCGGCTCAATCCGGCGGTCCCATTTGGTCTGATTCACCCCAAAGACTGGCTGGTTCAAGGTCAAAGCCAACGGAACCGACATAAAACGGTTGCCCGAACCACCATCCATCTGCCGCAGAAAATCAAGAGAGGTATTCAACGACAACGTACCTCCCGTGAACCAGATATTCTGGTCGATGGAAAGCTGTCCGTTCATCTGCATGTAGTTGTTCCGCACATAGGTATAAGAACCGTCATTCTGCTGATACGAATTATACCCCTTGTGGTAAGAAGGAAGGGTGGCCGTAAAGTTCACCTCCGGCAATAATTCCGCACGATAGGTACGATACTCCCAATACGCCGTTTTCAGCTCGTTTAAAGCTACGGCCGCATCCACACTCTGTACCCGTGCCAGCATAATGGCCTCGTCCAGTGTCAACACATGCGTTTTTTCCATCGGCTCTACCGCCCCTCCTTTACAGAAAAGGAAAAAAGAAAATAAAATCCATACACTCCGTTTCATACTCTTCCACTCATTTATCGTATCACATCTGTTCCTCACCTCAATTTTTCCAACCAGCCATTCCGCCTTATCCTACCTGACGGCCATCAAAGAAGCGTACGATGCGCGAGGTCTGTTTGGCCTGCTCCTCATTGTGAGTCACCATCACCACCGTACGCCCGTCTTCCTGGTTCAGCTTGTGCAGCAGCTCCATAATCTCCGCTCCCATCTTGGAATCCAAGTTACCGGTCGGTTCGTCGGCCAGCACGATTTCCGGATTTCCCACAATGGCCCGGGCAATGGCTACACGCTGACATTGCCCTCCGGAAAGCTGCGACGGCATGTGATGCATACGATGACTCAATCCTACCTTCTGCAACACTTCCTCGGCCCGCTGCCGGCGTTCTTTCGCAGAAACATTGCGATAAAGTAAAGGTACCTCCACATTATCCAGCACATTCAATGAATTAATCAGGTGGAACGACTGGAACACGAATCCCAAGTTCCGGTTACGGAAAGCAGCCAGTTCCTTGTCTTTCATTCCCTCCACTTTCACTCCTGCAATCTGGATGGTACCGCTGGTAGGCGCATCCAGCAGTCCCATGATGTTCAGCAAAGTAGATTTTCCACATCCGGAAGGTCCCATAATACTGAGGAATTCTCCTTTTTCTACTGTCAGGTTCACATTTTCCAGTGCCTGTGTCTCTATCTCATTGGTCCGGTAAATCTTATTGATTCCGGTTAATTCTATCATATTCATACGCATCTTGTTTTAAAAGTTTATCATTGCATCTGTATTCAGACGAATCGTTTCACGTGCTTTTATTCATCCCGCAAGGCTTCCGTGGGCGAAATGGCACTTATCCGGCGAGCCGGGATATAAATACCTGCCCATACTACCAACAGCAACACCACATACACCACCAGCGATATAAGGAAGAAGTGCAGTCCAAAATCGTCCACCCAACTGGGAATCACCGCCGGCATCCAGGAATTTCCCTTATTCAGCCCTTCACTAAACGCATATTGCAGATAAATAAAACAGCCGATGAAAGTAGCCAGCGTGGTCAGTACCGTACCTTCTCCCAAGAGCATCAGACGAATACGATGCGGTGTCGCTCCATAAGAAAGCATCACCCCCACCTCTTCCCGACGGGTACGAGTCTGCATCCAGAAAGTACCAATCACCCCCAGACAGAGATTGATTAGGAAAAACAGTGCAATGCTCAAATTACGGCGATAAAGCGCCGTAGAATCACTGAATTCACGAGCCGCATTGATTTCATCGTACGACTGCAATTCACGGGCATAAAGATTCCCGGCACGTAGCTGGCGAAGCATCCAAGGGTGGAAATCGTGTAAGAAGCGTTCCATGCTGACTCCCTCTTTCAAACGAATGACCATCCTCAGATTGTCCAAGTTGGAACCTATATCCGGATGCTGCTGCGGCATGAACACAATCGGTACTGGACGCCAGTCACTCAGATACTTGCATGCTTTCACCGTCCCCTTCACTGCCGTATAAAACGTGTCTGTACCATTCACCTCCAAGCAACGCTGGTTCCGGTACGTATGTGTATGAAACATTTCTTCCAGCAAATCTTCCGTCATGATATAATAGTACCCATTGTCCAGATCCGACAGCCGGGCCGCACTCATACTCCCCTCCCCAGATTGGAAACCGTAGGTTTCAAAGAAATGGGTATGAGGTAAAAATTCGATATAGAGAGCCGAATGAACAACCGAATCACCTTCTGCTACAAAGTCGGAAGTTCCACTTCCCATCGCACCCGGATATACAAAAGAAAGTACCGGAGCGGCCTGTTCCACCCCAGGATACTGCCGGGCACGGTCCACTAAATTCAAATACGCCTGCATCAACGAAGCCGAATCGGCCGCTTGCGGCTCATACCCAGGAGCCTCCGGAGGAAGCATAGCCACAGATACCATACACAGGCGGTCTGCATCGTATCCCAACGGAAGATGTCGCTCATAAGTCACTACCATCACGGGGTCGAAAATGGCCCATGAAAGAATGGCCACCAATATCAATTCAGCCAGCAGCCATCCGTTACGACGGCGACGGCTCCAAAGATTTTTTATAATCAATTTCCACATATCCACTCAATATTTTTCGGATTATCTTTTTTCATACAATGAATACACAATCGGCTTGCGCAACGACATCCATGCCGGCCACAAAGCGGAAAGCAAATTCAGCACCAGACACAATAAAAAGGCGATGAGAAACACGACCGGTGCAAACAGCATTTCACCTGACACATACAGATTGGCTCCTTCCGGAATATCCATCGGCCAGGAATCAAACAACATAAAAATCCATCCACGCCCTACATAAAGCATGATCCATGCCACCAGCAAGCCCAGCAGACCTCCCACTAATGTAAGGAAAAAATTCTCCCACATCACCTGCGACAGCAAGGCACTCCGGCTGGCCCCAAAAGACTTACGAACGCCCATCTCCGGCAAACGACTCTCCATACGACTGGCTATCAGTCCATTCAGATTCAGTGAAGGTACGACCAGAAGTACCAGTACCCACAGCATCATCCGACCTGCCACCTTCCAAGAGCTGAAACTCGTATCCGCCGGATACTCTTTAAACACACTGAGTGCATGCGAAGTAGGCTGTTCCCACAATTCCATCTGCCACTGCCCTTTATATTGTGCGTTCACTCTTCTGGTCAAGTCCTTGATTTCAGCCCGTAAAGCCTTTGCTTGTGCATTGTCTTTCACTAAAAAAGTCACGTTAAACAGACCACAATAGGGGAAGCTGGAGACAACGGGGTCCTTGTAATTTGATTCAATGGAATAAGGCGCATAAACCTGTGCATACGACTGGCGGGTCAAGAAACTCGCTCCACGTACCACCCCACATACGTGATAATTCACATAATCCATGGAAAACGAACGTCCCACCACGCCTTCTGTCGTACCAAACAAACGACGAGCAAGATCATCGGAAATCACAGCCGTATGAATACCACTTGCCAAATCGGCCTCCGTGAATGGATGTCCCTCCAGAAATTGCAACGCATAGATACGGAAGAAAGCCGGGTCTACCAGTTTCAATGCCGGACGGAAATCCCCGCTCCGATCGGCAGGCTGTATATAATAGTCCATTGCATTGCTGAAACGCGCAGAAACCGCGACCACATTCTTTAGCGGATAAATCCATTCTTGTAAAGCCCGATACGACAAAGCGGACTGATAGGTTCTTGATTCCTGTTCCGATTTGAAACTGACATGAGTCAGATACAACGTGTTTTTCCGATTCTCTTCCGGATAGATAGGAGCCAATTTCACGTAATAAACTACCGCCACTATCACGGTCATGGCAATAGCCAGTCCTGTACCGACAATGTAGAGCATACTGAACAGACGGTTCTGCTTCAGTAGCGTAAAAGCCTGTGTCAAATAAGTTCTTTGCATTCTCATAAAAATCTCACTCTCATTTTAATCTTGTATATTCTTTGTCATCTATTCTTGTCTCGAAAAGTCCTTCCATCCTTATCCAACTCAATGTTTCAACCTGACCTTCTGCTTGTTCCGAAAATCCGTCATGTCGCTGACTACCACCTGGTCGCCCGGCTGAAGTCCGGAAATAACCTCCACGTATTCAAAATTGGAATCTCCCAGTTGCACCTTCCGCTGGACCAGTTCATCTTTTCCATCCCGCACAAACAACTCATATTCTCCTTTCCCTACATAATAACTGGCATTGTCTATTCGCAATACGTCTTCTTTCACGGCATTCATCACATACACATCCACTTTCAGTCCCGAACGCAACCGCCGATAATGGTCATTGTCCAGCTGTACAATAAAGGAAATCACGCCATTTTTAGATAAAGGCGTCACACTGCTGATTTGTCCTTCCAATTTTTCATTACCTATCTTCACAATGGCCCGTCCGCCTGCCACGACCTGGTCTGCATAAGTATCGGCAATTTCGGCTTCCACTTTAAAATGACTCAAGTCTGAAATGACTGCCAGCCGGGTTCCTTCTGTCACCTGTGCCCCCACCTGATCATTGATATAGGTAAGAATGGCTTTCCTAGGCGACCGTATCTGTGCATCCTCCAAGGTCCGCTTCATTTCCGCCATCTCCTTACGGAAAATCTCATATTCCAACTCCTTCACTCTCAAATCGGCCGCTTTCACCTGCCGTTCGTTGGCCAGCTGCTGACGAAGCTGTTCCAGTTCCAGTTTTCCCGTCTGAAAATTCAGTTCCGCCTGACGCACCCGCTCGGTTGTACCCGAACCCAAGCTGTCAAGATATTGTTCGTTTCGCAACTCCGCCTTCATCCGGTTCAGTTTCATGGCCGACACCTTTACTTTCATCTCCAGATCACTGAGATACGTTTGATTGTTGATTTTCACCTGATCCAGCTGATAACGCTTCATCTGGTCTTCATCCTGCAACTTCTGATAGCCGGTCTCAGTGCTCTGCAAATCCAGTTTCAACAACGGCGTGCCTACCTCTACACTGTCTCCTCCTTTTCCATATACCTCCACAATACGCGAATTAATCGGCGTATTGATGATTTCTTCAAAGGCAGGTACGACCTTACCCGACGCGCTCACACTTACTTCAATCGTTCCCCGCGTCACTTCCGAAAAAACCAGATTGCCTTCTTTCACACTGCTGCGCATCCATGAAAAAAGCAGAATCCACACTACCACGCACCCGACTCCAATACCTCCATAACGTATAAGCCTCTTATTGCGTACTCTTCTTCGTACTTCTTTTGATATTTCTCTATCCATATTTTTATCTATCATCGCACTTTTTCTAAAGCAACATCCATGCCAAAAAGATAAACAGTTGATATCCAACAACAACCCTTCTTCAGAAGGTGTCCGATATCGAACACCCTGTTCGGTTTTAAACACCGACCATCCGTTTTTCGCGAGAAATCTTCCCGAACCGTTGCACATTTCAGGAACTCTCCCTACCTTTAAATTTAGAAAGGAAAAAAACGATGAACGAGCAGGTAATACAGAAGCTAAAGATACTGACAGAATCCGCCAAATACGATGTGTCGTGCGCTTCCAGTGGTACTTCCCGCAAGAATACCAAAGGAGGAGTGGGAAATACCGTGGGCGGATGGGGCATCTGTCACAGCTTTTCGGAAGACGGACGCTGTATCTCCCTGCTCAAAATCATGCTGACCAACTACTGCATTTACGATTGTGCCTACTGCATCAACCGGGTGAGCAACGACATTCCACGAGCCACACTTTCCGTGACAGAACTGGTGGAACTGACCATGGAATTCTACCGCAGAAACTACATCGAAGGACTGTTCCTCAGCTCAGGGGTGGTGCGTAATCCCGACTACACCATGGAGCGCCTGGTCCGAGTGGCCAAAGACTTACGACTGGTACACCGTTTCAACGGCTATATCCACCTGAAAAGCATCCCCGGCGCCAGTGAGGAACTGGTACAGGAGGCCGGGTTGTATGCCGACCGTCTCAGTGTCAACCTAGAAATCCCGACCGAAAAGAATTTAAAGCTGCTGGCCCCGGAGAAAGACCACCAGAGTGTGTATCTCCCGATGAAATACATCCAGCAAGGGATTCTGACACACCAGGAAGACCGGAGACACTACCGTCACGTACCTCGTTTCGCACCCGGTGGACAAAGCACGCAGATGATTGTCGGCGCCACTCCTGAAACCGACAAGGACATCTTGCGAGTTTCTTCCTCGCTCTATGAACAACCCACCATGAAACGCGTGTATTACTCAGGCTACATTTCAGTCAACACCTACGACAAGCGACTGCCGACCTTGAAGCAACCGCCTTTGGTCCGGGAAAACCGACTCTACCAAGCCGACTGGCTGTTGCGTTTCTACCAGTTCAAGGTGGACGAAATCGTGGACGATGCCCATCCCGACCTCGACCTGGAGGTCGACCCCAAGCTGGCGTGGGCCTTGCGTCACCCGGAAGTCTTCCCCGTCGACATCAACAAGGCGGACTACGAGCTGATTCTCCGCGTGCCGGGCATCGGGGTGAAAAGCGCCCAGCGCATCCGGGCGGCCAGGCGGTACGCCAA
>ERZ779669.1318-NODE-1318-length-11694-cov-60.349772_pt1 | contig 11694 bp, 7 predicted proteins | sample MGYA00511372_ERZ779669 | MGnify/ENA primary metagenome ERZ779669 (study PRJEB29588, sample SAMEA1967891) | human gut metagenome | biome: human gut; feature: human-associated habitat; material: faeces | place: Denmark | collected 2008/2010 ... | reverse complement strand
CCTGAATAGGGTCGACACCGGCAAACGGCTCATCGAGCATGATAAACTTAGGATCGTTTGCCAGACAGCGGGCTATCTCTACACGACGGCGCTCACCTCCAGAGAGTTGGTCACCCAAGTTCTTACGCACCTTCTGCAAGTCAAAATCCTTGATGAGACTCTCCAACTTAGCCTTCTGGTAATCGCGTGGCTTGCCGGTCATCTCGAGTACAGACATAATATTGTCTTCAACACTCATCTTACGGAATACGCTGGCTTCCTGAGGCAGATAGCCTATACCCGCACGGGCTCTCTTATAAACAGGATAACTGGTTATCTCCTGATCACCCAAATATACATGTCCCTCATTAGGTACCACCAGTCCGGTTGTCATATAGAAAGACGTGGTCTTACCAGCACCATTCGGTCCCAGCAAACCCACAATTTCACCTTGCTTTACATTGATGGAAACTCCATTGGCAACTGTTCTCTTGCCATAACGTTTCACCAAGCCTTCGGTTCTCAGCACCAAACCTTCTTGGTTTGCAGGCTGATCTATATTCATATTTTCGTCCATAATTAGCTAATTTGGTTGCAAAAATACTAAAAAACATGGAAATAACGGTTATAAATTCAAAAACTATTCACAATATTGCAGTTTTTTAGAGGATTTTGGTTAATTTTGCACCATAATTTAATAAGAAACGGCTCATTTCTTGGATAATTGAGCCATCAAAAGCATAATTGATTGACATGATAATAGAAAAATGGCTTACCACCTTCGGTAAATATCTGATACTGATGGGACGCTCATTCTCTCGACCTGAGAGAATTAGCATGTTCCTCAAACAGTATATCAAGGAAATGCAGCAACTGGGTGTCGATTCCATCGGTATCGTCCTCCTCATCTCGTTCTTCATCGGTGCGGTAATCTGTATCCAGATGAAGCTCAACATCCAGAGTCCATGGATGCCCCGATGGGTATCGGGCTACACCACCCGCGAGATTATGCTCCTCGAGTTCTCTTCCAGCATCATGTGTCTGATTCTCGCCGGAAAGGTGGGGTCCAACATCGCTTCAGAGTTGGGCACCATGCGAGTAACCCAGCAGATTGACGCACTCGACATCATGGGTGTCAACTCGGCATGCTATCTGATTCTGCCAAAGATTCTCGGTCTGGTTACCATCATGCCGTTCCTGGTTATCTTCAGCTCGGGAATGGGTATCATCGGAGCGTATGGAACTGCGTATATCGGGCATATCCTGCCACCGGATGACCTCACGCTGGGTCTCCAGCATTCCTTCAACCAATGGTTTGTATGGATGAGTATCATCAAGAGTCTCTTCTTCGCATTCATCATAGCGAGTGTTTCCTCCTACTTCGGATACACCGTAGAGGGTGGTTCGGTAGAAGTAGGTAAATCCTCAACCGATGCCGTTGTCAGTTCCAGCGTACTGATTCTGTTCTCTGACGTATTTCTCACTCAAATCCTTTCATAATCATGATAGAAGTAAAAAATCTAACGAAATCATTCGGCGACAAGACCGTACTCGATCATATCAGCATACAGTTTGAAACGGGTAAGACCAACCTGATCATCGGTCAGAGCGGTTCCGGAAAGACGGTTTTGATGAAGAATCTCGTCGGACTCCTGGAGCCTACTAGCGGTCAGGTGCTCTACGACGGTCGTGACTTTGTTCACATGAACAAGAAGGAAAAGGTGATGATGCGCCGTGAGATGGGAATGATTTTCCAGAGCGCCGCCCTTTTCGACTCGCTCAATGTATTGGAAAACGTGATGTTTCCGCTCGATATGTTTTCCAACCTTAATTATAAGGAACGCGTGAAGCGCGCACAGGAATGTCTCGACCGTGTGAATCTGATAGAGGCACAGCAGAAATTCCCTGGTGAGATTTCGGGAGGTATGCAGAAGCGTGTGGCAATAGCCCGTGCCATCGTGATGAACCCGAAGTATCTCTTCTGCGATGAGCCAAACTCTGGTCTCGACCCGAAGACATCACTCGTCATCGACGAACTTCTCTCGGGCATCACCAAGGATTACAACATGACCACCATCATCAATACCCACGACATGAACTCGGTGATGGGCATCGGCGAGAACATCTGCTTCATCTACCAGGGCCACAAGGAGTGGCAGGGCAACAAAAACCAGGTAATGAGCGCCACCAACGAGAAGCTCAACGACCTCGTCTTCGCCTCCGATTTGTTCAGAAAGGTGAAGAAGGCAGAGATGGGAGAAGAAAGCAAAAGGGAGTGACGGTATGTAGCGGCAGAGATTTTTGCCAAATACTCTTCACTCTTCACCCATCCCTCGCAAACCCCGATAAACAGGGCGTTTGGCGAGGTGAAGAGTTCCCGCAACTCTTCACCACTCTTCACCTCTCTTCACCCATAAGGGAACATTCTCTCTTGTCAAGAAGGGACAAGCTTATATGCTTATCGAACTCAAGCAGAAACAGGAGGCCTGGTAATTGGATTTGCCGGATGCCTCCTTTATGATTGTCGCTGAGACATAGGTGAAGAGCGGTGAAGAGTGGTGAAGAGTTGAGCCTACTCTTCACCTCGCCAAACGCCCTATTTATCGGGAGGTGCGAGGGATGGGTGAAGAGTGAAGAGTATTTCATGACTCCATTATTTATTAAATTCTCGGAATCAAGAATCCCAGGGGGTGGTCTTGTGCTCCTATCTCTTATGGCAGGTTTTACTATGCCGTATGGACAGCCAACTAGCAGATATGAAGACAGTTGGCTGTTCTAGGTAAGACAGTGAACTGTTCCGGTTCCGCCAGTTAACTGTTCTACGTAAACAGTTAACTAGCCAGACCTACCTATGTCATCCATAAAAGATACCTGGTGCAGTACCAGCCTTAGTTACCTTGATATGCAAATCCTCAGCGTAGAATTTCAATCCGGCGGAGCGCCTGACGGGTAACTTATACTAAGAGAAACGCCTAGTGGATAATGTACATACACTACGACTGAAGTTGCTTCAGCTGGTCTTCTGTTAATCCTGTAGCTTGCATGATTTGAGACCAAGGCATATCAATTGCCAACATGTTACGGGCAACTTCAGCTTTACCTTTAGCTATTCCCTTTTCCTCACCATCAACATAAGAGCCATAGAGACCAGAGTAGTAATCGTCAATAGCCTTAATACTTTCATCGTATTTTTCCCGCTCCTCACTACTCAAGAAACGAACATCTGGCAATTTTGCAAGATGATCGAGCATCTTCTTCTGTTCCGCCAAAGGCAAATTTTTAAATACTTCATCCATTTCCATATACTTCAATACATAAATCAATTTTCAAAATCTGGGCGCTCCGGTGGATAACTTATACTAAAAGAAACGCCTAGTCGATAATGTACATACACTACGACTGAAGCTGCTTCAGCTGGTCTTCTGTTAATCCTGTAGCTTGCATGATTTGAGACCAAGACATACCCATTGCCAACAAGTTACGGGCTACTTCCAAACCTTTAGACAGTTCACCTTTCGCCATTCCTTCAGCCATTCCTTCAGCACGCCCTTTAGCCATTCCTTTAGCCATTCCTTTTTCCATTCCTCTCTTCTCATCAAACTTTCTGGTGGCGTATATATCACGCATATTCTTGATGTCCTCATCATAAAGCTCAAGTTCCTCGCGGGAAAGCTTGCGGAGGTCGCCTATCTCAGCCAACTTGCGGAAGACTGGATACTTCTCGCTGAATGGCATCTGCTCAAACATGTTCATATTCTTCATTATATAAATCCAACAATTAAATATATCCATACACTCTGCCTCCGTGTGCTTGTCGAACAGCGGCAACTGGAGGTACACAATACGCATCCTGTCGGACACTCGCTGGTGTGTTTGCAAATCGGTAAGCACCAGGTCGGTACGAAATTTCTTTAGTATAGGGCTATCCAACACGAAATCCATGAAACACACCGTATAGACTGGAGCCAGGTGATAGTCCCATATACCACGAACACCCTGCTGCACAATGGCACGTGCCGTGTAAAACAATGCCCTGTCGGCAAAGTATTCCTGCTCTTTCTTCTGCATCTCAACGATGACATGCTTGCCTTCGTTTGTGACGCAATAGACATCGAAGACCACACCACGGTCACCGGGGCGCAAGCCAAGTTTTTCGGTCTTGGCAAACGTCACGTCCTTGATTACCAACTCGTCTTCAAACAGTCCGTTGAGGAATGTTATCAGGCATTCTTTAGTGTCCTCGCTTCCAAAGATTCGCTTGAAAGCCCAATCGACACGTGGGTCTATAAATCTTGCCATCTTCTTATGTTTTATAAGGTCGTGGACGCAATATTGCATTTCTGCTGCGAAGATACACTTTTTTATTGAAAACGCAAAGAAAATCAAGGATTTTCTTCAAAAAAGGGACAAGAAAAGAGGGACACCTTGCGATGCCCCTCTTAAATTTATACTTTTTTTCTTACTATTACACCGATCAGAAGATAGGGGAAGTCACTCGTACTACTTCACTACCTTAATAGCCTTACCATTTCTAACAACGATGTTCACACCCTTAGAAGCCTTGTTCAAACGAACACCACCAATAGAGTAAACAGCCTCAGCATCCTGACTCTCAGCCTCTACACCGTTGATGCCAGTAGAAACAGCCTTCTTGATATCGAAAGCCTGCTCGAAATAAGCTGCGTCATTGAACTTAATCTTAGTCAAAAGTATCTGAGCATTATCTGCAAGTTCCTCACTCACCTTAACAGTGAAAGAGAACAAAGAACCAGAAGACTTCATATACTTTAACTGAGGATTAGCAGAAACTACACGGAAAGAAGTTATTCCTGTTTCTTTATCCAAGCTTGTATCCTTATAATTGTGCAAGAATGTATGGCTAGCCAACAAAGCATTTCCTCTTTCAAGGTAAACAACAGTAGGTTCACCATCTTCATCAACAGCTTCCTTACCTACTACAGTAAGACCTTTAGGAAGTGTTACGTCCATGTTGAATGCATTATGAGGAACTGATGTCTCGTAAGATACTGTAATAACAGTTTCTGTTCCAGGAACAAATTCAGATGGAGTTACTTTCAATTTAACAGGATTTTCTTCTTGTGCACAAGCAAAACTTGTGCTTCCTATCAACATCATTAAGACCAAGCAAAACTTAGTCAAAAATACATTTCTTTTCATCTTACTATTTTTTTATTAAACTACTTAACTTCTGATTTCAAAATATTGCCATAAGCAAAATTGACATCATCAACGTCAACTACACCATTGTGATCAACATCTGCAAATGAATTCTCAACTCCATTCAACATGACATTGTAAATTGCATTTACATCATCAACATCCCACACACCATCACCAGTAGGATCAGTAAACTGGGTAAGAGCGCAAGTGAGATTATCCTTTACAGGATATGCATTACCACGTACTGTAGAAACCTTTATGTCAGAGATTACAACATTACCCTTCTGGAATGTCTTATCAGCTGCAACGTTCAAGCCAAAGAGGACACCCTCCGTACCCTCAAATTCATCATTAGTAAGAGATGAAATGAGAAGCTGATAAGTATTAGGCTTAGATGCAATCGGCTCCAACAATGCAGAAATATTGGCAGTAAGGCGATTTGTGTAATCTACAAACTCACCATCCTTGCCCTCTACAAAGTGAACACCCTCTGGAAGAGTAACGGTAGCCTGCAAACCAACAAGAGGCATGTGGTTAGCCAAAGTTACATTCACGATACCAGACTTACCTGGAGTCAATGTGATTGCCTCAGCTGCCAAACCCGCATCGGCTGCGCAAACATTAGCATTGATAGTCTGATCCTCCATGTCAACATTCTGGTGTCCAAGATCAGTACCATTACTACCGATTACATTAGTAACCTTGATTTTATCACCCATATAGTCGATATCAGCCTTTACTAAGAAAGTGATGATAGCACCGCTATTGCCCTTAATAACGGAATTCTCCATTGTAGAACCGCTACCCAAAAGACCAAAGCGATAAGCACCAGTTGGCTGCTTAACAGCTAAAAGCTGATGACTAGAACGGGTTACACGCGCAGTTACCTTCTTCTGACTGTTCTCCACGAAGGTCAACCCATCAGGAAGGGTAACATCAAATTGTAATGATGTCACCGGAACATCATTATCCAAAACAACCTCTAAAAGGTTTTCCTCTCCAGGGATGATCTGTACATCCGTACCGCCAGCACCTGCAAGCTTCAAGACATTAGCTGCAAATGACGAGACGCATCCGATGATGAGGAACATCAGTGTATAAAATATTTTTTTCATAAATTTTTATTTGTTTATTACTGAATGAACAGAAACACTCACTAAATAGGTATCAGCTGTTGCCACGACAGCAAGCCTTTGGCAACAGCCAATACATCTATTTATTTATCTTAGTTATTTCTTGATAACCTTGCGAGTAGTACCATCCTCACCAACGATGATATTGATACCCTTCTGTACAGACTTCTTCACCATACCACCGATAGAGAAGATACGCTCCTTCATTGTAGGTGCAGTGATTGAGTCGATACCAGTTGTCTCACCAGTACTATCACCGATACCTCTTGTGATAACGTAAGAACGTCCATCAGCATCAGAGAAGATAGCATTGTTAACCTCAACTGTACCACCTGTATAGTCGCTACCAACCTCAACGTTGAGAACAACGAGAGCACCTTCGTGACCTACAAATGCTGTATTCTCGATAGTAGCAGCCAAGATGCGATACTTACCCTCAGACAACTCGCTACCAAAGATCTCATGACCATTAGAACGGCCTGTAAGTTCCTGACCAACGAGCTTCATGCCTGCAGGCAATGTAACGTCGAACTGACCAGCGGTGAAGCTAGCATTGTTAGTTACGTTAACTGCAATCTGAACAGTCTTACCGAATACAGTTGTCTCCTCTGCCTGCTTAGCAATGGTAATCTGGTCACCCTCAACGCTTCTAGTTGCTCTAGCACGTGTAGTAGTTTCACCATTCTCACTTCCGCGGAAGATGAGGTTAGAGATACGTGTCATATCGGCAACAGTGAATGTCTTATCTTCGTCCATATCACCACCGTAAGCCGCACCTTCACCAAGCTCATTAACAACTGATTCGAATGACTTAGCCTTCAAAATCCAAGAACGTACGAGGTCGTAGTCATTAACGTTAACATTTCCGTCGTGACAAGCATCACCCTTGATGTAAGCAGCCTCATCTGTTCTCTCAGCAAATGCCTTCGTAGCCTTAGCCAAAGTATTGATTTGCTCTACCATAAGTGGCCATGCCTGCTTCAAGTAGTCAATCTTTTCAGCCTTCTTCAAAGGCTTACCATAAATATCCTTGGCAATAATACCATCTACAGCATCATCATTGTAGCTATTAACTGCATTGAGAAGATTTGTAATATCTCCATAAGTCTTATTCAACTCAGCCATTGTTGATGGAGAATAGTTCTTACCAGTCATAGAGGTATGAGCTGCATCAAGATCTGTCAAAACTGCAGAGAGTCTTACAGGAACTTCACTGTTGGTCCAGCTCTTCTGGATAGTAAGAATACTATTCTTTACCCATGCTACATCATCTGTCAAAGTTGGACTTGGCAAAGCAACAGCCTTATGTGCAGCTTCGATGTCGGCCTTAGTATCTGCAATAGAACGAGCCAGGCGAGCAATCTCAGCAGCCTTATCTGCCTCCTCTACTGAAACGAAGTCCTTAATATGCTCCTGGAATGCAGTATGCAAAGTATTCAACTCTGCAAGACCTTCATTCAACTTATCGAATTCCAAGTCATTGTTATGATACAAGTTGTAATCTGCTACCAAATCATCAACACGTGCACCATCAAGAGCCTCATTAACTACACCGAAGTCGAAAGCGAAGTTCTCCTTGAAGAACAAGAGATGATTCTCTTTCTGCTTAGCCTCATAGTTAGCAACAGTGCTATTGTACTTAGTGCGGAGAAGCTCAACCAGCTTATGATACTTTCCGGTCAGAATCTCATTGTAAGCAGCCTTTGCCTCAGCCTCAGCCAACTTCTTATCAACAGTAGCCTTCAATGCGTCAATATCAGCTGTGGTCTCAGCAACCTTAGTATTGTCATACAAGCCATTGAGAGTCTTGTACATATTAGCAACAGTAGCCTCGTGACCAAGCAACTCGTTCAAGATTGTGTCATAAGACTTCTTCTTCTTATCGCTTGCAGGCAAGTTCCAGTTGTCCTCAATACCCTTCAAAGACTTGTACAATGCTTCAACATCGTATTGAGTAACATTACCCAAACCAAGGGCAGCAGCAGCAAGGTTGTACTCCTCCTTCACCTGGTCAATCTTTGTACGAACATCAGTAATTTCAACATCGATAAGACTGTTCTTCATTCCGTCAACCTTAGTCTGGAATTTCTTATCCAAGTCCTTGAAATCATTCTTGTGAGCAACACAAGCCTGACTCTCATTGTAGTTATTAGCCAATGTTACCTGAGCATAGTAGTCAAGTTCAATCTGTCTGAGAGCATCTGTAGCCGTATTCTTCATGTGGAGAGAATAGAGCTTGCTGAAGTTCTTGTAAGCATTAGCCAATACTGCATCTGCAGCCTCAAGGTTCTTGGTAATCTCACCATAAGCCTTATTGTTAGCTGCGATATCCTTAGAAGCCTGAACTGCATTAGCGTAAACATCTGAATGGTTAGCCAAAATTGTACCAATGTAAGCAGCACAGTTACTTTTGATAGTAGGTACAGTTGCAAGAGTAGGAACAATCTTCTCATTCTTATCGATAGTACCTGCCTTCAAAGCATCGAGATCTGTCAAGAACTTGTTGGTATCAATTTCTGGCAACTCACCGATCTTCACCTTTTCATCCTCATATATCTTAGTAACAGCAGCAACCAAAGAAGCCTTTTCTGCGATACATGCAGCAATGATATCATCATCGTACATCTTGTCAACGTTAGCCTTAGCCAAATCGCCTAACCACTGCTTATCTACCTGAACAGCGAAGGTACCACCATTGCTCTTACCTGTATTGATCTGAGCAATCAATGTTGCGAGATCCTCGAATGCCTTGCTCATACCTATATATGTAAAGGCGGCAATTGCAGTGTTACCAGCATTAAGCTTGTTCTGAGCATAAGTCAAATCTGCAGAGATAAGATCCGCAGCATAAGCATTAACCTTATCCTCGTAGTCCTTCAACAAGTTCTCGATTTCAGCCTTATACTTCTTAGCATCCTTAATATAAGAATCTGAATCGAAGAATACATTGTCAGCACCATAAGCCTTATCCATTGCTACGAAGCCATTGTACTTATCAAGCTCTTTCTTCTGCAGCTGGCGTAACTTCTCTGCGTAAGCATAGATATTCTCATGAACCTTAACAAGCTGGTTGGTCTCAAGAGCATTTTCACGGAGATCCTCACGCTGAATGGTTCTGAACTGGTTCAACTCAGTAACAGAATTGCTGAATGCACCACTAGAGAGGTCGAATTCAGTCAAGAACAAAGCGTGTTGAGCAGCATTCTGAGCATTAACGTTCTCAGCATAGTCGGTCTTAGACTTACCAGTAATCTCATCCAACTTTGCACGGATGCCCATGATAGCATCATTAAATGCAGTCTGATTTTCAACAGCAGCACCCTTACCGAACTCAGTCTCAGCCTCCTTAGCAAGCTTATTGATATTCTCCTGCTGCTTAGCCAACTGACTCAAGAACTCAGGTCCCTTATCAGACAAGTCATTATTAGATACCTTGTCATAAGCAATCTTCCATTCATCCTGCACTGCGGCAATAGTTCTAGTCTGAGCTGTATATGCATTCTGGTTAGGCAATACCTTTTCAGCCAAATTCTCTGCATTAGCAATAATTACATCCTTCTTACCAAGCAGATTATCCTTATCAGCTACAGATGTATGAGCAGCATAGGCATCCTCTGTCTCTTGAGCAACCTTAGCCAAATCGAGGATATACTGAGCCATAGCATTATCGTAATATGTCCATGCAGGATCTACAGTAATGCTCAAACCTGAACGAAGTGCAACAAGTTTGCTCTGTGCTTCAGAAGTAGCATTAACCTCCTTGATTGTCTCCTTATAAGCTTTAACATTTTCGGCAGCAGCTGTAGCAGCTTTATCAAGCGTCTCAACCTGCTTCTTCAATGTATCCAATCCATCATTAATCTTAGACAATACTTCTATAGCCTTAGCTGCAGCAGTCAACAACTTAGCCTCATCTGTATCGGCAGCAGTCTTATCAGACTCATACTTATCTTTAGCATCTTCCTTCTCTTTAGTAAGCTTGGCAAGTTCACCCTGCAACGTAGCCAATTCTTTACCGATATCAGTAGCCTGATTTCCATACTTCGCAGCAAACTCAGGTGTAGTAGGATCACCAATTGCCTTCAAGACTTTACTTTCAGCATCAATCAAATCCTGAGCAGACTGAATATGTGCCTGGGCAGAATTTTCAGCATTGTTCGTATCGAATTTAAGCTTGTTAGCATCATAACCATCTGTCAGCTCAGCAATATTCTCGCTAATGGTCTTCTCAGCTGCATCTTCCATCGCCAGACGATGATTATCATCCTTTGCCTTTATTGCAGCAGCTACAGCATCATTGATAGCCTTGATTTCTTTCTTAATCTTATCAATCTTACCACCATAAGTAGTACCATCAACAGCAACAGTAGTATCCTTAGCCTTCTCTACTAACTTATCTAACAAAGCCTGAGCATCAGTTGCAGTCTTAACAGCCTTGTTATAAGCAACGAGAGACTTTTTGGTACGTGTACCGTAATCAGTAATACCCTCATTAATGTCATTCTTCAACTTAGAATAATCAGTAGAAGCCTGATATTCAACAGCAGACTTTGTACCGAACTTGCTAGTAATAGCATTCTTGACCTTAGTAATATTAGTATTAATTGCCTTTACAGAAGCCTCGAAATAAGCAGCAGCATTATAAGCCTTATCATCAGAAGTAGTCTTTGCCTTCTCGATAGCAGTAGCCAAAGCCTTCTCCAATGACTCAATTTCTGCATTCATCGCAAGCTGAGCTTTCTTATTAGCTACAACCTCATCAACAGACTTCTTGTACTGATCATCAGATTTGATTCTACCAATAGCTGTATTGATTGTACCCTCCATTGTAACATAGTCCTGACTAGAAACATTATTCTGACCATTAGCATAATGCTTATCAATATCAGCCTGCATATTATTGATCTGCGTCTGAACTTCATCAATAGCAGCATCACAGTCGGTCAAGTTATACTTAGCCAACTTAGCCTTTTCGCCATCAAGCTTAGTCTGCAAGCTCTTAACTTTAGCATCAGCAGTAGCCTTAGCAGCATCCTCAACCGCAGCCTCTGCCATCTTATTACCAACAAGAGTCTGGATTTCACCTCTAGCACTTGCAATAATACCCTTAAGAGCAGCAGCTTGCTTAGCAGCTGTACCTGCAGCATAAGCAGCTTCTACCTTCTTCTTTGCATCAAGAAGCAAACGATACTGCGCATTCAAGTCTGTCACAACCTTCTTCTGCCAATTCTCATAGATAGGAGTAGGGAGAGCCTTGATAACATCCTGAAGCTGAGTATCATATTCAGCCTTTGCTGCATTAAAGTCAGCAATTACGCCCTTATAGCTAGCCTCATTATTGTTATAATCCTAAAATCCGCAACTATCATCCAATACACGATTAAGGGTAGATTTATGAGTC
>ERZ779669.1314-NODE-1314-length-11706-cov-4.758647_pt1 | contig 11706 bp, 8 predicted proteins | sample MGYA00511372_ERZ779669 | MGnify/ENA primary metagenome ERZ779669 (study PRJEB29588, sample SAMEA1967891) | human gut metagenome | biome: human gut; feature: human-associated habitat; material: faeces | place: Denmark | collected 2008/2010 ... | reverse complement strand
GCTCAGAAATTTGTAGTTTCGTGAAGTGCATAGTTTGTATATTTAGTGGTTTGGTCACTCCTAAATTACAAACTTCGGGGCTGACACGCAAGGGTCGGCCCTTTTTTACTGACTATCAGACACACTTTTTGAGACAGTATCTTCTTTTCTCGCATAATCTTATTCTTTTGGTGTAAATATATAAAATAAAAAAATACAGAACTCTATTTTGAATTCTGTATTTTACATTTGCACAAAATATTCTATAGTGCCGTATAAAATGTCAATATTCTCAATGTCTATCCCCACCAATAATTCTATTTCCAATTAAAAGTTCAAATGAATACCACTGTGAACAGCTTAAATTATTACTTATATATATTGAAGATGTATGATGTCCCTTTTCAACAGATAAAGATATGGTTTTAGTATAAGATTCATCATCATTAAAAGCTCTTACTACTAAAGTGATTTCTTTTTCATAAAAACCATAATAATCAAACGTAAACCATCCCGTATCAAAATCGAAAGAGGTACTCTTAATGAACAATGGTTGTTTATTCCGATAAATGTCGATTAAAGAGTCTAATTCTTCTTCTACCTGTACACGTTGAGCTTTCTCCACATCCAATGAATATTTCAAATCGTTAACATCTCCATTTAACGTTGTCAACTTCGTATTTAAGTTTTTTATTGTCTCACCTTTTTGAGTATTCTCATTTTGAGACAATTCAAGTGTTTGTTGAGTGTTACTTAAAGTATATTTTAAAGAATAAATACCTACGCCACACAATACAACAATCGCACAAAGGATAATTACATTTCTATACTGCTTTTTCTGTTTATTAAGCTTGTCATATTGATTTTTTAATTTAATGTATTGAGAAGTAATTTCTCCTTTTTCCCTATACAACTTTTTAATTACACCCTGGTATCCTAATAAAGAAGATGTATTGTAATTCTTTTCTTTAGTTATATAAGTGTATGCATATTTACATGAGGCCTCAATAATTATATCATTAGAATCACTATATGCAAAAACTTTTTTTTCCGTATTAGCAATAGAATAGCTAATTGACGGCAAAGATTTTGTATATGCTTCCATACCATCAATTCCGTTACGAATTACAGATGATATTCTAGTAATTTCATTTTGTTTTTCAACTAGACTATCTATTCGAGATACTATTTCTCCTCGTTCATTAAAAGAAAGAATATCTCCGTTAGACACCAACTCGGTAACAGCACTTTCAAATATAGGAAATAAGCTACTAATATTTGAAAACATTATGCCATTTAGAAGAACACAGAAACCTATATACTGTGAATCATTGTCTAATTTACGGACATATCCATAGTACATTAAGTCTTTATCTCGATGTATTACAATTTGAGACTTTGAAGAAGCCTTTGCATATAAATTTTGATACACTTCTTTTGCATAATCGTCAGGATATTGTGTGTATCCACCGTTTAACTTTCCAAATATATATACAGAACAATTTATCATTATTTCAATTTAAAAATTAACGCCTCTTTTTTGTTGTCAATTTCAATAGTGGCAACCCGGTCAAGAACTTCATTTCCAAGCAAAAGCGGTGCATTAATGTTGTTAGATACAGTAGCTTTAACGTCATTACATAAAATCTGATCACCTATAATAACTTCTTTTAAGTTAATAACCATATTCTCAACGACACTTCCATCTGCAATTTGCGATTGTGCTGTACCAATGATATCTTCTTGTGTAAGTTTTCCTTTTTGATAAAGATAATTTGCCTCTGCTACAGAAATAAGCGCACCTGAACACCCTGTATCAAATATCATTTCCAATCCTAATCCATTAACTTTTACTTGAACATATTTTACTCCATTCTCATTTCTAAAAGGCACAACAATTTCATCACCACTTTGAGCATAAGATGCTTCATTAGTATCTTCTAAGACAGCATCACTTTCCACATATATAGGTCTTTTTTTTTCACTACTACATGACATAAAAATAATCAAAAAAAAGACGCCTAATATAAATCTCACTGCATCCATATTTATTTAACTTTAAGTTTTCGTTCAATTTTCTCACCATTTTCATTTTTAAATTTTAAAACGACATCTTCTGAAGTTGGCTTAAATTTAATCATTTTACCATCACATTTTACCAATTCACCTCCATCAATATGCCAATCACTATTTTCAACAGTTGTTGCATTATTAATAATAGCCTCATATTCCTTATTTTTTTCTAAAAATATATTTTTCGTTTCATCATAATTTGAAACGTCTATTGACAAGACTTTATTATTATCAGATACATTGTCATCAATATCATCATCTTTTTCACCATTGTTATAGGAAATTGTAGCCTTTAATTCTTCATTTTCACTACTTAAATTTAAAATTGAATCATGAAGACATTTTAAAGTTTCTTCAGTATTATTGTTAGATGATGAAGGCTTAAATAAAAGAATTAATAACACAAAAAAAGTCAACAAAAGATTTAATAACAACACTATCCGTTTGACAGAAATAGTCTTATTCTTTTCATCCAAACTATTATTACCTGTTATATTTTCACCTTTATTATCCAAAATATCAGCAAGTTCAAATATCGGCCCCTTTATAGAATTAATATTTTTTATTACTTTCTTGGTTTGATCCAAATGTTGAATCTTATCATTCAAATCAGCAATTATTTTATCTTTTTCTTTTATTGCATTTTCTTTATTAGATATTTTTTCTTTTAGATTATTATTATCATTTTTTAAGTCAGACAAAGTTATTTTAACATTATTTAACTCTTGTTCTTTGGCATCAGAATCCGCTTTAAGCCTATCTTCATACTGTTGTTTTGTTTCTTGTAACTTAATATCATATTGTTGAGTTATGTTTTTTTCCTTATTTGTCTGATAATACGGAGAAATTGCAATACATCCATATTGCCTTAGAGTTTTCTCAACACTATCTATCGTCATTTCATACAAATTCCCTTTAAGAAGCTTATCACCTCCAAGATTAAATCCTTCAAAATTACAAAAGCTATCTCCAACAAGCATTGATTTAAACAATCGTAAAGTTTCATCATAAATGCTTTCCATTATATCTAGCTCACTCTTAAATTTTGAAATAAGATATGTATATTTACCATTATTTACTTTTAATATCTTATTTAAAACATATGCACTAAATACTATATCTAGCATTTTATAAATGCTCATAAAGTCTTTACAATAAGCATCAAGTCTTATTGACAAGCCAAAATAAGAACCACTTCGACCATCATTAGCTATAACATCTTTATACACCAAATAATTATAGTAACAATATGTCTTACCTTTGTATGAACGTGTCTGAATGAAAAACTTAACTCTATCTGAACAACTTTGGTCATAAAAAACACCAAAATAATCACGATCATCATTATCCTTTCCCCAAAAGCTTTCACCATAGGGAACACCATGAACAAATATCTCTACATTCATAATTTATCCTCTAATACGTTTAAGAATGAAATTCCACAGATTTTTTGGAAATATATCCGGACCTTGTTCAAAGACTAAAGTACCATCAGCAGCCTTTGGGAAATCACCCGTTTTAAATGCAACGAAATCAAAATTATACGGTCTCCACAATTTTGTTATCGGATTAACATTCATAAATGGAGCAAAAATACCAGGATATAAATATTCCGTATTTTGTAAGACTTGATCATATTTTATATTTTCAGCATTTACAACACACTGAGTCTCATCAATTTTATTAAAAATAAACATAACCTTATCACGCGAATTTATACGTGTTTTCAATTTATTAAGTTTATTAACATAATGTCTACGAGCCTCTACCGTCATCCTTTTATTTGTTTTGTCAGGCTCAACCATAATAGCCCAAATTTTTCTGTTGGGACTATTTATAATAGCATTTACATACCTTGGGAATTCTGCATTAGGTTCTTCAGGTTTAAAATAAGATTCACCAGGCCCTTCAAGTATCTGACACAAAGGTTTGCCTTTATACAATACCTGAACCAGCATAAAATTTATTTTATCTGTCGATTTAGCCGCATCATCACTACAAATAATTGAATCAAAATTATCACACATATCGCTGTATTTCTTATCATATGCAGGCCTAAAAGATCTTACGGGTTCTACTGTATACCCTTGCCCTTGCAGATAACGAGTTAAGCGAATTAATGTCATAGTTTTACCGCATGAAGGTGGTCCAAAAAAAATCACTAATGGAGCTTTGTAATCTGCAATAGTTATTTTAATTTTGTTAGCATCTTTGACTTCTTCAGAACTTAATCCTGAATCATCTACTTGTACATCAGAACCTGCATCATTATTAAAGCCTTTATCATTTCCACCTATAGTATTATTTATCAATGGAGACGATACATTATTGTTATCAAAATTTATATCAGCCATAATTCTTAACGTTTTATATTATATTTCATTTTTTTTAAAAGCAAGATTAAAGAATATGAAGGCAGCAACATCAACTAATATTGATATTATTATCCAAAAAGCAAAACCATGTCCTGAATATTCACCAGCGAAGAAATCCTCCCACACATCAAATACACTTATCATCCTTTTAACCTTGGTAATAGGATTGTTAGCAGTATAATTAGCTTCATCCTCCTTTGATGAAAAATTAACAAAATCACTGTTTTTCTTTACTGTATTATAAGCTGTATTTAGTTTATCACAGACATCTTCAATATCTTCAGCATCATTCAAATTAAGTGTCTTATCGTTAATATATCTCTTTACTAAAGCTAAATTTTCATCGTCTCGTTTAACATCTTTTACATTATCTTGGTTTGGCGTTAATATATGTGCCATAATGTTATTTGCACGATTTTCTGCAAGAATATAGATTTTTGTACGATATGCGTCACACAGCCTCTCTCTGTCTTGTTTAGAAGTTCCTTTGTAGCTTAATGGTTCCACTTTATCAACTCCCAACAACCCAGCAAACTTTCTTAAAATTTCCTTTGACTTTGGACCGAATCCTGGATTAACTTCATTTTTGATTTCAGCTTCTAATTCACCTAAAAGTACATCAACATTATTTTTAAGTTCATTTACTTTTATAGTTGCTTGCGTTTTATTATTTGTATTATTTTTTATTTGGCTTAAATAACCTCTTGTTGTAGATATATCCGTATTAACTTTATCATTTATAACTGTACGATAAAAAAAAGTATGTGTATTTGTAGGCAAGCTACAAATCAACCAAAATATAAGTACAATTATTATTCCTCCAATTAAGTGAAATCCCTTATTCTCAATATAAATATTTTGATTAAGGCTATCGACAATCATTTTAGTACCCAATGAAGCAATTATAAAAAAGCCTATGGTGACAATCCAACACAAAACTAAAGGCCATGACGAAAGCAACAAGTGCAAAGATTCGGCTGTTGCCCAACAACTAACACCAGCAAAAGCGACAAAAGCTACTGCCCATACAAGTTTTAAATAATTATTTTGTCTCATAATTTTATTGTATTAGATGGATAATTTAAATCATTTACATTTAATAAACAATATTATAAATCATTCTAAAAAACTCATTTATTCATTCTCTTAAAATAATCAATACACGTCTATTATAAATTAATCTTTAAATGTATAATCCGAATTGCACCCTTAAACCGGACGATTAGTTTTGTATTAATTTCTTTATTCGACACAAAAAGCGTGGGTACTTATGTCGTCAAACATTGACCAAAGAGTATCGCATTGTCTAATAGATATTAAAGAACAGAACGCTAAACAAACAACTATATGAATCTATACGCTACATTATAAATACAATGTTGCTTATTCTCTGCAAAGCACACAAATGAGCATGAAATTAATTTACATCCCGAGCATTCACGTTACCTTACGCTCTGACTATATCGTTTGAATTTGCGAGATTCTTAGACGTCAAAGACAAGACGTTTGCAAACGCCTTTTTTACATGTCGTGTCTCAACCCACCCTAATTACTCCACATATGAAGTTATCGGCGTGTGCTAAAACGGGGGTAAAGTTAAATATTTTTTTTGTAAAGAACAAATAATCTTTAATAATAATTATTATTGTTTTATTCAAAAGTTTTCATGACACATTTTAACCACGCTAAACAACTGTTTGAACAACTTGAATCAATTTATCTTAAAAAGATTTAGAGGAAAGACTATATAATGAGAAATTGGCTAATTTTGCAACATCGGCTAATAGCCGGGAAATGGCGTGAAGAGGCGAACGACAGGGAACGGAATGAAAGAAATTTATTTTTGATGCGACATATGAAAAGGATTTTATTTATAATAACCGCGGCAATAATTCTTGTGGCATGCGCCACGACGGACAGGCAACAGAATGACAGAAAGAAACAGGAGAAGGCCGAGATGATAAGCAGGGCGGTGTGCAACCGCGACTTCAAGATAAACGTGCAGACGGCTCACCCTACGAGGGGCATGTCGGTGCAGCTGACGGCAGACTTCGACCTGAGGATTAAAGGCGACAGCGTGGTGTCATATCTGCCCTACTTCGGCAGGGCTTATAACGTACCTTACGGAGGCGGAAAGGGGCTCAACTTCAGCGGCGTGACAGAGGACTTCAAGATAACGCAGCCTAAACGCGACAGAAAGCACGTGGAGTTCAGCGTGAAGAACGATGAGGATACATATAAATTCCACATTGATATTTTTGACAACGGCAGTGCGTCGATAAACGTCATGCCGCAGCAACGCGAGATGATATCATTCAATGGTGAGATTGAACTGCACGAATGACGCCACAACGGCGACCTTGAGAAAAACCATTTTGGGGATAGACGCATAGACTAAAATGTAAATATTTCGGACGTCAGCCGAACAATTAACGCTCTCAGAACAGCGATAGTCTTCACGATTCCGAGATTTTACAAGAAAAACGCCCAAAATAGGGTGTTTATGTTAAGTCTTTATCATTCAACACATTACGCACGCTGAGCGACAAAACAGCAAGAGTTAAAAAATATTACTCGGCCACTTACGGTGCAAAAGTGGGCCTTTTACGAAGTGAAAGCAGACCGTTTTCTATTCAAAAGTCATAGATTAAGGCACAAAAAACGTATGTTTTGGCTCGTTTAAAACAGCTAAAAGCAAACGTATGTTAATAAAGAAGACATGCAAGCGCATTAAATTTAACATCCGTTACATATCAGATTTCTAGATTGAAAAATTATTTTGTCCTAAATTTTTACTCGCCAACGTTAGTAGAATTGATTGCAAAAAGTAAAATTTTATGGAATAATAAGAATATAAAAGCGCAGCTACATAAATCTACACAAATGCAACGTGAAAAGCAAATACAGCCAATTAATCAACAATTATTCTGCTTTTTACACTTTGAGAATTTAAAGCCAAATATGTCATTAGATCACACATAGTTTTTATCTATAGTGCATTCATGATTTCAGCACGTCTTTTGATTTCTATTGGCGCAAGACGTTAAGCGTAAATGAAGCTAAGCGTTAACCACTATGAAACGCCGTTCGGCGTTAGTCAATTATAAAAGTGTCTGCAAATAATCAAACAAAACCCAATCAATACAAAGCAAAAATACAGACCGAATACTAACAAACAGGTCTGGTTTAAAAAAGAACATCATCGTGACATAAGATCTAAATATAGCTGCATTTAGCCTTACATGATGTGCCATCAATTCTACATTAATTAGACGATGTACGTCAGAAACAGACTCAAAGCGATGAAAAGCCAAATAAAAGGCATTATTTTAAGCCTACATCAGTCATTATAGTTCTGCTGTACAGACTTAGATTGAACGGATTTACCATTTGGCTACTCAAAGGAAAACAAATGCAAGAATACAACAAAGAAGACTACTGGAGGCATCAATACACTTGCAACAGGCAGAACGTATCCAGGCTGCTGACTATTCAGGATTAAGAACAATTCTGCAAGACATCCGTAACAAAAAAGGTGGATACACATTGATGCGTATCCACCCTATTTATATTGAATATATGACTTAACGTCTTATTCAGTAAAACACTTATGCAGCCTTAACCTCTGATGTCTTGTTGGCCTTGCGACCTAAAGTGATGTAAGCAATAGGAGCTGCAATGAAGATTGAAGACAATGTACCGAATACAACACCGAGAATCATCGCGAACGAGAAACTGCGGATGCTGTCACCTCCAAGGAAGAAGATACAGAGCAATACCAGCAACGTTGTTGAAGACGTGTTGATTGTACGTGCCAATGTCTCGTTCAGAGAGTCGTTGAATATTGTCCAGTAGTCACGCTTCTTGTATAGTCCGAGGTTCTCACGTATACGGTCGAACACAACCACCTTATCGTTGATTGAATAACCGATAACGGTAAGGATAGCTCCGATGAACGTCTGGTCGATTTCGAGAGAGAACGGAACCAGACCCCACAATGCTGAGTAGAAGCCGATAACGATTATCGTATCGAGAGCCAGAGCCACTGTTGAACCAACAGAGAAGGCTACATTGTGGAAACGGATGAGGATGTATAAGAAGATGGCTATAAGAGCGAATATGACGCTTATGATAGCTCCGTAAGTGATATCCTTAGCAACTGACGGACCCACCTTGGCACTACTGATAATAGAGCCGCCTGCGCGTACATCAGGATTCTTGAACACCTCTACGCTCTTCTGTGTCACCATGCCTGCGCTTGAGAGCGACTTGAACAGGATGTCCTCTACCTCGTTGTCAACTGCCGGATTGTTAGAGTCAATCTTATAGTTAGTTGAAATACGGATGGTTTTGTGGTCTGTACCCAATGCAATTGCGCTCACTGTACTGTTCGGGAATGCCGGACGGAGCACTGCACTCACCTGCTCAGGCTCTACGGCCTTCTCAAGCTTGATTACATAGTTACGTCCACCTGTGAAGTCGATGCTCTTGCTGAGACCGCGAACTGCGAAGCTGATAGCGAACAGCACAACTGCAATACCTGCTATTGTGAAGGTCTTACGATACATTGACATAAAGCCGATGTTTGTGCCCTGCAGGAACTTGCGAGATATCTTTGTTGTGAAGTTCTGGTTCAGCCACTTGTCTTTCTTCATCTTGTGCTCATAAACGAGACGTGTAAGATAAACGGCTGTGAAGAATGAGCAGCAGATACCGATTATAAGAGTTGTGGCGAATCCGCGGATAGGACCTGTACCGAAGACATAAAGGATGACACCTGTTATGATTGAGGTAAGGTTAGAGTCGAAGATAGCAGAGAAGGCGTTGCCATAACCGGCCTCGATAGCCTGCTTGAGCTGCTTGCCCTTGCGTAGCTCTTCCTTGGTACGCTCATAGATAAGCACGTTAGCGTCGACGGCCATACCCAATGACAGCACGATACCGGCAATACCCGGCATGGTCAGCGCCGCCTGGAAGGAGGTTAGAATACCTAACGTAAAGAAGAGGTTAAGTATAAGTGCCAAGTTGGCCATCATACCCGGAATCAGGTCGTACATGACGATCATGTAGATCATCAGCAATACGAAGGCTACAACGAACGAGATAAGACCCTGCTGGATTGACTGTGCACCGAGTGAAGGTCCTACGACGTCCTCCTGAACGATACGTGCCGGAGCAGGCATACGTCCTGACTTAAGCGTGTTGGCCAAGTCTTTTGTATCCTCAATGGTGAAGTTACCGTTGATAGACGACTGTCCGCCAGGAATTTCACCGCTTACGCGAGGTGCGCTGTAAACAGCATCGTCGAGCACGATGGCAATAGCCTTACCCACATTAGCCTTTGTAAGGGCTGCCCAGCGGCGTGCACCGTCTGAGTTCATGGTCATGCTTACCTCAGGAGCACCTGTAACGTTGTTAAACTGGTCTGTAGCATCTGTTATCACGTCGCCTTCAAGCGGAGCACGTCCGTTGCTCTGTGTAACCTTTATTGCATAAAGCTCGAACACATTCTTTACAGAAAGTCCGTCAGCAGGCTTAGCACCCCAAAGAAGTTTCAGGTTAGACGGGAGCACCTGCTTGGCAAGTTCAGATGTGATAATCTTGTTGATTGCTGCTGTATCGCGTACGTTAGCATATCCTACAACGCTCAGTGAGCCCTGCGGAGCCAGCTGCAACATAGCCAGCAGAGGATTCTGCTTCTTGGCGAGAGCGAGCTGTGCATCAGTCTCAGTAGCCTTGGCAGCGTTCTTTGCGTCGTTCTTTATCTGGAACTTAGGCTTAGCCTCTGCCTTTGCGGGCTCAGCCTTGGCAGCTGTGCTGTCGCTTACAGCAGTTGTATCAGCGGCCGTAGCAGACGAACCGGCAGCAAGGCGCTGGTTGATCTGAGCCAGATACGGAGTAACCTCTTCGCTGTTGAATGTCTCCCAGAATTCGAGGTTGGCGCTACCCTGAAGAAGTTTACGGATACGCTCAGGCTCGCGGATACCAGGCATTTCTACCATGATACGGCCCTGCTGTCCCTCAAGTTTCTGGATATTGGGCTGAACAACGCCGAACTTGTCGATACGGTTGCGCACTACGTTGTAAGAGTTGTCGATAGCCGACTGAACCTCTTCGCGCAGAGCCTTCTCCACCTCAGCGTCAGAGCTTTGTGTGCTCACCTTGCCCTTAAGCTGCTGTGTGGCAAAAACTTCAGCCAGACGATGTCCGGGCGCATTCTGATGATAATACTTAATGAAAAGAGAGATAAAATCACTCTGACTTGTCTCTTCCTCCTTCTTAGCCTGCTCCATTGATTTAACGTAGGCAGCGTCTGTCTTGTGGTCAGCCAGCACGTCTACAACATCAGGAACAGAAATCTCGAGGATTACGTTCATACCGCCTTTAAGGTCAAGACCCAGACCAATCTGCGTCTCCAAGCACTTCTGGTAAGAATAAATACCCAGATATTTAACAGAATCCTTGTAGTTCTGCTGGTCAATCGGGTCTTTAATCTTTGCTGCCTGACTGTCGTAATAGCTAGTTGCGACAGAGAAAGACAAATAGAAAATGCTTGCAAGCGTCAGTAAGACGGCTGTAACAATTACAATTCCTTTGTTTTGCATTTTGATTATTATTAATTTTTAATGTTTTTTCGAGTTTGATATTAATAGGGCACAAAGATAATTATTTTTTTAAACTTTGAAAAATTTAATGCCTCTTATTATTCATTTTAGCGGTTATTTTTATCCTTTCCACGCTTTTTGAGCCAACAATAAATGGGGTAATGGTCTGAATAGCCGATACTTCGGTCAACTTTGCACTTATAGGGCTGCCACAGCTTTGAGCACATTATGTTGTCTATGCGCACAAAGATGGCGTTGTGGTGATAGGATATGCCCGGACCGTTGCCCGACTCAACATAACAGTCGGTAAGCTCGCGCGCCAGAGTGCGGTGAGTGTACGATATGGGGTTGTCGTTAAAGTCGCCGCAAAGAATCACGTTGTCGCCGCTCTTCCTCACATATTCGGCCACGGCCTCAGCCTGCGGCGCACGTATCTTGGCCGACTCTCCCAGCTTTACTGCCAGGCGTTTCGACTCTGCCCTCACCGTGTCGCTTCCAGCCTTGCCCTTAACCATGTCCTTGAAGCCGGCACGGTCGGCAAGCGACAGTCCGGAGGTCTCAAGGTGATTATTCACCACAGTAACCGTGTCGCCGTCCATTTTCACCTTAAAGGCAGCACTGACGTTGCCCTTAGATACATAGTCGATGCGCTCGCGCGCCACTATCGGATACTT
>ERZ779669.1312-NODE-1312-length-11719-cov-2.750943_pt1 | contig 11719 bp, 9 predicted proteins | sample MGYA00511372_ERZ779669 | MGnify/ENA primary metagenome ERZ779669 (study PRJEB29588, sample SAMEA1967891) | human gut metagenome | biome: human gut; feature: human-associated habitat; material: faeces | place: Denmark | collected 2008/2010 ... | reverse complement strand
TGGCCTTCCTTGGTGGCGTTCGATGCGACGGGGTTGGCTTCGCCCAAGCCCTCGACCGACGTAATCTGCGCAGCCTGCACGCCGCAGCTCAGCAGGTAGCTCTGCACGCTTTGTGCCCGCAATTGCGACAGGTCGAGGTTTTTTTGTTGGCTCTCGGCGGCTGTCGAGTTTTTCCATCCCTGATTGTCCGTATAACCCTTGATGGCGACGTCCATGTCAGTGTTCTGGTTGAGCACGCTCGTAGCGAACTTGCTCAGCGAAGCCTTGGCCGACGTGCTCAGCGTGGCATCGCCCGTGGCAAAGAGAATGCCTGAGTCGAACGTCACTTTGACGGCTTGCAGGCCGTTGTTGTCCGTCACGGTTTCCACTTGTGCGTTCTCGACGGCTTCGGCGGCAGCTTTGGCTTTGTCCATTCTGCGCCCGATGAGCGCACCGGCACCCGCGCCGACCGCTGCGCCGACTGCCGCACCGATGCCTGCGCCTTTTCCTTTTCCGATAAGACCGCCCACGAGGGCGCCTACGCCTGTTCCGGTTCCGGCACCGATGAGGCTGCCTTTGCCCGTGTTGTTCATCCCGCAACCGCTCAGCAGCAATGCGCCGCAGAGCGTGTAGATTGACAAGTTAAGTTTCTTCATATTTTATGAGTTTGAAGCAAAATTGCGTGGCAAATGTACGATTAAACTTTGGGTTGGCGAATTTTTTAGCGGCCGATTACGTGCGAAAAGTGAATATCTGGTAAATTCGGTTTAGCCGCCCGGCTTTCGAGCCGGCATCGGCCACAGACGTGTGAGGACATTTGTCGAAACTGTCCGGTAGTTTGAAGTTTTTTGTAACTTTGCAGCGGAAATAAAGCACAGATGAACAACAACGAATCGAACCGACGTGCGCTCCTCGGGATGTCGCTGCCGGAATTGCTCGCAGTGACAATCCGTCTCGGCCTGCCGAAATTCGCGGCCGGGCAGATTGCCCGTTGGCTCTATGTCAACCATGCGGATTCAATTGAGCAGATGACGAATCTCCCGAAAACGGCCCGCTGGCGTTTGTCCGAAGAATATGAAATCGGCAACAGCGCGCCAGTTGACGCGCAGCGTTCGACAGACGGAACGGTCAAGTATCTTTTCCGCACCAAGGCGGGCGATTATATTGAGAGCGTCTACATCCCCGACGGCGAGCGGGGCACGTTGTGCGTCTCGTCGCAGGTAGGATGCAAGATGGGGTGTACGTTCTGCATGACGGGACGCCAAGGCTATTCGGCCCAATTGACTGTTTCGGACATCCTGAACCAGATTTATTCGCTCCCCGAGCGCGACCGGCTGACCAATGTGGTCTTTATGGGACAGGGGGAGCCCTTTGACAACACGGATAACGTGCTTGCAAGCTTGCGGGTGCTGACGTCAGACTGGGGCTTCGGGTGGAGCCCGAAGCGTATCACAGTATCGACCGTGGGCGTCACGGCAGGGCTGAAGCGTTTTCTCGACAACAGTCGTTGCCATTTGGCCATCAGCCTCCATTCGCCCGACCCGCAGCAGCGCGCCGCACTGATGCCGATTGAGCGGGCCTACCCGATCGAAAAGACCATCGCGCTGCTCCGTACCTACGATTTCTGCCGCCGTACACCGTCTCGCCCTGCCGAGGGTACACACCAGCGGCGCCTGTCGTTCGAATATATCGTTTTCGGCGGAGTTAACGACACGTTGGACCATGCTGACGCCCTCTTGCGTCTGCTGCACGGCCTTGACTGCCGCGTCAACCTCATCCGCTTTCATTCTATTCCGGCGACCTCGCTTCACGGCGCGTCGGAAGAGACAATGCTCCGTCTGCGTGATTATCTTACGAGCCATGGCGTTTTCACAACCATACGTGCCTCGCGTGGCCAGGACATCTATGCGGCTTGCGGCCTTCTCTCGACGGCCAAACAGCAAGCCGGCATTATTAAATAATTAAGGCATCAACGAAATACGATCAGTATGGAAAGACATAAAGTGAGAGTGGGCATCACCCACGGCGATATTAACGGAATCGGGTACGAAGTCATCTTCAAGGCTTTCGCCGAACCTGGAATGCTGGACGTTTGTACGCCGGTCATTTATGGTTCGCCGAAAGCGGCGGCTTACCATCGCAAAGCAATCGACAGCCAAGTTGCCTTCACCACCGTTGCCTCTGCCGAGGACATCGCCGAGGGACGCCTGAACATGGTAGAATGCTATCCGGAGGAAGTAAAGATAGACTTCGGCCAGCCTACGCCTGAAAGCGGCCGGGCCGCTTTCCTGGCGCTCGAACGTGCGGTGGAGGACTACAAGGCAGGCTTGATAGACGCTGTTGTCACAGCTCCGATCAACAAGAAGAGCATCCAAAGCGCCGACTTCCACTTTCCCGGACACACGGAATACTTTGAAGACCGTGTGGGAGGAGGTTCAAAAGCCTTGATGGTGCTGGCAAACAGTCAGATGCGTGTGGCGTTGGCCACAACGCACCTTCCGCTCTCGCAAGTGGCTCAAGCAATCACGCCGGAACTCCTGTTGGAGAAGTTGAGGCTGTTCCAACAGTCATTGAGGGTGGATTTCCGTATTTCAATACCCCGGATTGCCGTCCTGTCGCTTAACCCGCACGCCGGCGACGGCGGTCTGCTGGGGATGGAAGAGGCAGAGAAAATCACGCCGGCAATCCAGCAAGCCAACAGTGAGGGCATCCATGCATTCGGACCCTATGCCGCCGATGGCTTTTTCGGTGCGGGGATGTACCATCATTTTGACGGCATACTTGCCATGTACCACGACCAAGGCCTTGCGCCGTTCAAGGCGCTTTCGATGAGCGACGGCGTGAACATCACCGCCGGCTTGCCTTTGGTGCGCACGTCGCCCGACCACGGACTGCCTATGACGTGGCTGGCAAAGGCACTGCTGATCCAAGCTCGTTCCGTCAGGCGGTTTATGCAGCCGTCGACATTTGGTATGCCCGACGTTTCGACGCAGAAGCCCATGCCAATCCGCTACGTCGTCAGCATAACAACGACCGCCACGACGACTCTGAACCTAAGAAACGCAGTCAAGAGAATCCAGAATGAAGTTTGCAGTCATAGCCGCAGGCGAGGGTTCACGCCTGAACCAGGAAGGAGTGGCTCTGCCAAAGCCTTTGGTGCGCCTGAACGGCGAGCCGATGATCGACCGCTTGCTGCGCATCTTCGCAGAAAACGACGCCGAAGAAGTGGACGTCGTAGTCAATGATCTTCATCCCGAAGTGGCGCAACACCTTGCCGTTCTGAAAGAGCAAGGGTGGGGTGAGCGCTTGCGTGTCGTGGTGCGCACCACGCCGAGTTCCCTGCACAGTTTTTATGCCCTTTCGCCGCATCTCGCGGATGCTCCTTTCTGCCTGACAACCGTAGACACTATTTTCCGCGAGGAGGATTTTGCCGCTTATCTCAACACGTTCCGCGAGTCAGACGCACAAGGAATGATGGCCGTCACGGACTTTGTGGACGACGAGAAGCCCCTTTACGTCGGCACGGACAATGAGATGAACATCACAGGCTTTTTCGACGAGCCTTCGGGCTGCCGCTACATTTCCGGCGGTATCTATTGTCTTCATCCGGAGGCGCTTGACGTACTTCAACGCTGCATGGACAGGCATATTCACAGGATGCGCAATTTCCAGCGCCAGCTTGTAGCCGATGGGTTGCGCCTCCGCGCATGCCCCTTCTCCAAGATTTTGGACGTCGACCATGCCAGTGACATCGTGGCGGCCGAAAAATTCCTTAGGTATGCCGAATAAACAGCGGGTCGTAGGTATTCGTCGCGCGCAACGCTTTTCGCCGAATTCAGTGGACCGTGATGCGGCAATCTGCCAAGCCGTGGCGGATTGTCTGGAGCGCCAGGGGTGTGAGGTGTCGCTTTATGCCGAAGAGTCTTTCATTCCCAGTCTTGCACAGGGAGCAGCGGCCGTGTTCAGCATGGCCCGAGGCGTGGAAACAGTCGCAGTTTTAGAAAAACTCAACGCACCGGTCGTAAATCCTGTGGCTGGACTCAGGAACGCCCGTCGCGGCGACATGACGCGCCTCTTCGCCAGTGCTGGGATCCCGATGCCACGCAGTTGGATGGTGCGTACTGAAGACGCGTTGCCCGACGTCGACTGCCCGTGTTGGTTGAAGCGGGCGGACGAGTGCGCGCAGGCCAGCGAGGACGTTGTTTATGCCTCAGGACGCGACGAACTGGCCGACGCCGTGCGCCGCTTCGCCGAACGAGGCTTGCGCGAGGCCGTCGTTTGCGAACATCTCCCTGGCGATTTGGTCAAGTTCTATGGTGTGAAAGGCACGGGCTTCTTTGAGTATTATTATCCTACTGCCGGCGACGGTTTCAGCAAGTTCGGCTTGGAGCGTCACAACGGTGCTGCCCGCTTCTACGCTTTCGATAGTGCCGCCCTTTCCGCTACGGCCGACCGGGCCGCCAGCCTGCTCGACTTGCCTGTCTATGGAGGCGACTGTATCGTCGGCGCCGACGGCGGAGTCCGTCTCATCGATTTCAACGACTGGCCCAGCTTCTCACGATGTTGCGGCCGCGCGGCTGAGGCAATAGCCTCGGTCGTCATAAAAGCCATAGAGTCAAATCAAAAACAGCTATGAGCCAAACTAAAACTACGCTTGAAGCCACATTCAAGTCACAAGACACCGAAGAGTGGCTTGACATTCATTTCACTCGCCCACTCGGGTTGTGGTGGGCAAAGTTCTTCAATTATTTTGGAGTCCATCCGAACGTCGTTACCGTCCTGTCCATCATTCTTGGCATGGCGGCCGGCGTGATGTTCTATTATCCCGACATGACCCACACCGTATTCGGTATCATCCTGTTGGTATGGGCCAACCTTTATGACAGTGCGGATGGGCAGCTGGCCCGTATGACAGGAAAGAAGACCCTCCTTGGTCGAGTGCTTGACGGTTTTGCTGGCGACGCCTGGTTCTTCACCATTTATTTCTGCATCTGCCTTCGTCTGACGCCGGAGTGGGGCGTGGCCATTTGGGCGATAGCCGCGTTGTCCGGCTTTGTTTTCCATGCGTCGCAATGCCAGTTGGCGGATTATTACAGAAACATTCATCTTTATTTTCTCAAAGGCCGTCAAGGCAGCGAGCTCGACAGCTATGCCAAGGTACGCAGCGATTACCATGCCATAAGCTGGCGAAAAGACTGGTTCCACAAGACTTACCTCTATTTCTATGGCAATTACACCCGGGCGCAGGAACGGCAGACCCCGATGTTCCAACGCTTCTATGCCGCAGTGCGCAAGCGTTTCGGAGATAACCTTCCGCAGGCACTGCGCGATGACTTCCGTCGCGGCAGCCTGCCCCTGATGAAGTATGCCAACATCCTGACGTTCAATACGAGGGCTATTGTCCTTTACGTCGTTCTCCTTGTCGGACAGCCATGGCTGTATTTCGTTTTCGAGATAACGGTGATGACCATCATTTACTTATATATGCGTTCGCGTCACGAACGCCTTTGTTTCAAGCTCTTCAAGCGTTTGAACCAGTATGAACCCGAAGCTGCGTAATTTCTTTTTGGCGTTTGGCATCGTTGCCATCGTCGTCATGCTCTGTACGTTCGACGTGGACTACGCCGAACTTGTCGATAAGCTCAAACGGGCCGGAGCGTGGTTTCCTGCGATTGTGGGCATTTGGGCCGTAGTGTATTTCTTCAACGCTTGGGCGTTTCAGATTATCGTGAACAACGGCGCGCGCGATGGCCGCCGCCTTTCGTTTGCCCGGGCTTACAAGTTGACCGTGTCGGGTTTTGCGTTCAGCTATACGACGCCTTTCGGCTTCGGCGGGGGGCCTTATCGCGTGCTGGAACTGAATGCGCTTGTCGGGACAAGCCGTGCGGCATCTTCTGTCGTGCTTTATTCGATGATGCACATACTGTCGCATATTTGCCTTTGGGCGTCGTCGGTCGTGCTCTTTATTTGCATTCACACTGTCGATGCTGGGCTTTGGGTACTCTTTGCTTTATTTGCTGCGGTTTGTGCGGTGCTCGTTTATTTCTTTTATGTAGGATATCGCAACGGTATGGTCGTCAAATTGTTCCGCCTGCTGACACATATCCCCCTGTTGAAACGATGGTCGGTCCGGCTCTATGAGAAGAACGCCGACACGTTCGAGCAGATTGACAGCCAGATTGCCGATCTCCACAGCCGCGGCCGAAGGTTTTACAGTGCCTTGTTCTTTGAATACGTCGCCCGTGTGGTCAACGCGTTGGAGTATTACTTTATCCTGAACGCCATGTCGCTCGATGTGAGCTTCTTCGACTGTGTCCTGGTACTGGCTTTTTCGTCGCTGTTCAGCAACATGCTTTTTTTCTTGCCTATGCAGCTCGGCGCGCGTGAAGGAGGGCTTGCCATTATCGTCAACCGGCTCGCCATTCCCGGTGTGTTCGGACTTTACGCCAGTTTCTTTACCCGCATTCGCGAACTGGTGTGGATTGTGATAGGCGTCTCACTTGTCAAAGTCGGTAACAAGAATTTAACGAAGGAAATATGCAGTTCGGAGAAATAAAGTCGCTCATTTTTGATTACGGCGGCACGCTCGACACAAACGCCCGCCATTGGGCACGGGTGCTTTGGGAGGGATATGTCAAGGCTGGAATCCCGGTTTCGGAGGCTGGTTTCCGTGAGGCTTACGTGCATGGCGAGCGGACGCTCGCGCGGCAGCGCATCATTATGCCCCAAGATGATTTCCGCGTCGTATTGATGAAAAAAGTGGACATAGAGACACGCTTCCTGGTCGATGAAGGAAGATGGGGTGCGGACGACGGCGAGCGGAAACGCCTGTCTGACGCGGTAGCCGACTACTGTTATGAGTATGCCCGCCGCACGGTGGCGCATTCGCGTGAGGTGCTTGAGCGTCTCCGGCCATATTATGGAATGGTGCTCGTCTCTAACTTTTACGGCAATATCGGAACAATCCTGCGTGATTTCCGTCTTGATTGCTTTGCCCACGTCATCGAGTCGGCCGTGGTCGGTGTGCGCAAGCCCGATCCAGCCATCTATCGGCTCGGTGTCGATGCTACGGGTTGCCTGCCCGGCGAGGTGCTCGTTGTCGGCGACTCTTACGACAAGGACGTTGTACCGGCCCACACTGTCGGTTGTGCCACGGCGTGGTTGAAAGGGGAGGGATGGACTGCAGATGAGCCTGACGGCAGCCTGGCCGACTGCATCATCACGGACCTGTCGGACCTGTTGAAATACCTGAACCATGACTGAGAGACGAGGCACACCGCTTGTCGGCAACCGGTTCCTGTGGCCGTTTGTGCTCATCACTTCCTTGTTCTTCGTCTGGGGCATGGCGCGCGCCATCTTGGACGTCCTCAACAAACATGTGCAGGAAACCTTGTTGGTGAGCAAGGGGGAGTCGGCCTTGTTGCAGGTCACGGTCTATGGGGCTTACTTCCTGATGGCCCTTCCTGCCGGATGGTTCATCCGCAACCGCGGGACGCGTACCGGTGTCGTCGTGGGGCTTCTGCTTTTTGCCGCGGGTGCTTTTCTTTTCGTTCCCTCAGGGTGGGGCAGCACGTTTTATGGTTTGCTCCTTCCCCTGTTTGTCATTGGTTGCGGGCTGGTGATGCTTGAAGTGGCAGCCAACCCATATGCTGCCGCTTTGGGCGATCCGCTCACTGCCGCAGGCCGCCTCAACCGGGCGCAGTCGTTCAACGGACTAGGGTCGATTGTCGGCGCATTGGCTGGCGGCCTGTTCTTTTTTACAGACACGGCGGACTCCGCATCGCGCAATGTGGCGGTTCCCTATGTCGTATTGGGCGTGTTCGTCCTGCTGGTGGCGTTGTGTTTCGTCAGGTTGCGTTTGCCCGAAGTCGTGGTTGAGTCTGACCACAGTATGCATGACGGCTACGGGGAACGTATCGCGCCGGCGTTCTACTTCGGCCTGTTCGCCCTTTTCTGTTATGAAGTCTCCGAGATAACGATTAATACCTTTTTTATCAATTTTGTGAGTGACTCGGGCTACGTTTCGCCTTTTCATGCGTCGTTGTTGCTCTCTTTCGGTGGCTTAGGCTTGTTCATGGCAGGGCGGTTTGCGGGCAGCGCGCTTATGCGGCGCGTGGCGTCAGAGCGCCTGTTGGCCATTTGTGCCGTGGGTGCACTGGTGTGCATGGCTTGTGTCATGGCAGGGAACGGATGGCTGTCTGTTGGAGCACTGATAGCATGTTATGTGTTCGAGAGCATCATGTTCCCTACGGTGTTCGCCCTTTCGCTGGGTTATGCTGGCGAGCGCCGCGCCCTAGCCTCGTCGCTGCTGATGCTGAGCGTGGTGGGCGGTGCGGTCGGTCCTCTCCTTACGGGGCATCTTGCCGACGCTTTCGGGCTCACAACCGCGTTTGCCGTGCCGATGGTGGGCTTTGCAGTCGTGCTGTTCTTCGCCATGTTCAGCCTCGAACGGGGACGATAGCCATCCCGGCTATCCTGTCGCACTGACAGGATTTCCTGCAAGCCTTTCCGTGATTCCTGTCAGCCGTCCCGTATTCCCGGGCTGCGCGGACAAGGAGAGGGGAAATGTGTCGGGAATGATGGCAAAACGGAAAATAAAGCGTAACTTTGTCGCGATATATCCTTGTTAAACGACCAGAATGCCCCGGCCGTTGACCATGGGGACAGACATAACAATAGACCTTATGAATAGAATTATAGCCAAAGAGAGGTTTTCGGAAAAAGTGTTTAAGCTTGTCGTCGAGGCTCCGCTCATTGCGAAAGCCCGCCGTGCAGGCCATTTCGTCATTGTCCGCGTCGGAGAGCACGGCGAGCGTATACCGCTCACCATTGCCGAGGCAGACCCCGAGCGTGGCACCATCACGCTTGTCGTGCAGGAAGTAGGACTGTCGTCGACGCGTCTTTGTGAGATGAACGTCGGCGACGAACTGGCCGACGTGGTCGGTCCGCTGGGCAAGGCTACCCATATCGAAAACTTCGGCACCGTAGTCTGCGCCGGTGGCGGCGTAGGCATCGCACCGATGCTCCCTATTGTCCAGGCTTTGAAAGCTGCGGGCAACCGTGTCATTAGTGTCTTGGCCGGCCGTACCAAGGAACTCGTCATCCTTGAAGACGAGATGCGCCGTTCGTCCGACGAAGTCATCGTCATGACAGACGACGGAAGCTATGGCAGGAAGGGCTTGGTGACGGAAGGAGTGGAGAGCGTCATCATCCGGGAGCACGTGGACAAATGTTTTGCCATAGGCCCGGCCATCATGATGAAGTTCGTGTGCCTGTTGACAAAGAAATACGGAATTCCGACCGATGTCTCGCTGAATACTATCATGGTCGACGGAACGGGCATGTGCGGCGCTTGCCGCATCACAGTGGGCGGGCAGACGAAGTTTGTCTGCGTAGACGGCCCTGAGTTCGACGGCCATCAGGTCGACTTCGACGAGATGTTGAAGCGCATGGGCGCCTTTAAGGGCGAGGAGCGCGAAGAGATGCACAAGCTGCACCATTGCGAAGCCGGGGAGCCGTCCGGACGAGACGCTGACTGGCGCGTAAACCTGCGCAAGGCTATGAAACCTAAGGAACGCATGGCCATTGAACGCTGCGAGATGCGCGAGTTACCGCCGGCCTACCGGGCGCGTAGCCTGAAAGAAGAAGTGAACCGTGGACTGACCATGGCACAGGCACAGCGGGAGGCCCGGCGTTGTCTGGACTGTGCGAACCCGGGATGCGTCGAAGGATGCCCTGTGAGCATCGATATCCCGCGTTTCATCAAGAATATCGAGCGGGGCGAGTTCGGCGAGGCCGCCGCCACGCTTAAAGAGACCAGTGCGCTGCCCGCTGTGTGCGGACGTGTCTGTCCGCAGGAGAAGCAATGCGAGGCGCACTGCATCCACCTGAAAACGGGCGGAAAGGCTGTGGCCATCGGCTATCTTGAACGCTTCGCCGCCGATTACGACCGCGAGCATGGCGAACATGCGGCATCCGTCAAAGCCCCGGCCAATGGTCACAAAGTGGCCGTCGTAGGGTCCGGACCGGCCGGACTTTCGTTCGCCGGAGATATGGCGAAGCGCGGTTATGACGTGACGGTCTTCGAGGCCTTGCACGAAATCGGCGGTGTCTTGAAGTATGGCATCCCCGAGTTCCGTTTGCCTAACCGTATCGTCGATTTTGAGATTGATAACCTGAGACAACTCGGAGTCCGTTTTGTGAAAGACTGTATCATCGGGAAGACACTGACAGTCGCCGAGCTGGAAGACGCCGGCTTCGAAGGTATCTTCGTGGCCTCTGGTGCCGGACTTCCGAACTTCATGGGGATTCCCGGAGAGAACGCCATAAACATCATGTCGTCGAATGAGTATCTTACGCGTATCAACCTGATGGACGCATCGAACCCTGACAGCGACACGCCGGTGACGTTCGGAAAGCATGTGGCCGTCGTGGGCGGAGGGAATACGGCGATGGATTCCGTCCGCACTGCTTTGCGTCTGGGTGCTGAAACAGCCACAATCATCTATCGCCGTTCAGAAGCTGAGATGCCGGCACGCATCGAAGAGGTGAAGCACGCCAAGGAAGAAGGGGTCAGGTTCATGACGCTCCACAATCCTGTCGAGTATATCGCTGACGAGCAAGGCCGCGTCAAGCAGGTCGTCTTGCAAAAGATGGAGCTTGGCGAGCCGGATGCATCCGGAAGAAGAAGCCCGGTAGAGATTTCGGGATCTGAGTATGAGATCGAGGCAGATACTGTGATCATGTCACTTGGTACTTCTCCAAACCCTCTGATCTCATCCACTACAAAAGGTCTTGATATCAACCGCAGAAAATGCATTATTGCGGAAGAAGAGACTGGTGCAACTTCCAAAGAAGGTGTTTATGCCGGTGGTGACGCTGTGACAGGTGCAGCAACTGTTATCCTTGCGATGGGTGCCGGTAAAGCAGCAGCTAAGGGTATTCACGAATATCTCAGCAACAAATAAAAACAGACAGGACAGGGCAGGTGCTGAATGGATCATACATTTGGCACCTGTTTTTTCTGTAAGTATTCCAAAGAAAACCCAAAGTTTTATTAATATTTTATGAAGAGGGTAGCAAAATTGCAGGGTTTATGTATATAATAGAACACGCTACGCAAGAAAGAAATACGAGAGAGGTTACCGATAGATGAAGGAGCAGAATCAGCGCCAGATACAGAATCAGTCAGAATTAGACGAAAGAAGACTGAGACAGAAAAAGCTTGTACGGAAAAGAAAAATCGTTTTGAGTGTAATGCTTTTGACATCTTTTTTACTGGGATGTGTCTGTGGAAGATATTTTCCTGAGATCAAACTTGGAAAAACAGAAGAAGTGCTGGCATCAGCGCAGGATAACTCCGATGAAGAGAAAAAAGAAAATCAAATTACAAATGACGTAGATAATGGAACAACAGCAGATGGAACTGAAAAACTGGAACAGTCTGCTACAGAAACTGTCGAAGAACCGGCAGACAGCGAAGAAACGAATGATCCGTTCGCGGAGATTCCACAGGTTGTGTTATCAAAACCGGTAGATTATTCCTTGAATCAGGCAATCAGACAGTTAGAACAGATGGAAGCGTCAGATGAACGCTACGCACAGATCGTGGAAAATGCAGAGAAATATCCGGAAAAATTACTGATCAATCTGGCAAATAATCCGGAAATGATCGCATTTGTAGCTGATTACAAAGGGAACACAAGGGATTATGATAAAGCAGAACTGACAGAGAAAGAGT
>ERZ779669.1307-NODE-1307-length-11747-cov-4.248033_pt1 | contig 11747 bp, 9 predicted proteins | sample MGYA00511372_ERZ779669 | MGnify/ENA primary metagenome ERZ779669 (study PRJEB29588, sample SAMEA1967891) | human gut metagenome | biome: human gut; feature: human-associated habitat; material: faeces | place: Denmark | collected 2008/2010 ... | reverse complement strand
TGACTCGACGGCAGACAGTAGCACATACAGTTGGTCAGCAGCGAGTGCAGCTTACGGCCCTTCACGAATCCCGTCAGCACCACGCCGTTCTTCCTTGCCATCTCTTTCAGTCCCCTTGAGTAGTCGTCCTCAAAGTCCGTGTCACCTGCCAGCACCAGCTTTATGTCATCGTCGCCGCCGTCTTTACTTTTTAATTTTTCATTTTTAATTCTCCCGAACGCTTCCACCAGATGGTGCAAGTTCTTTTCCGGCACAAAGCGGCACATGCCCAATATGTAGCGTCCCTTCCTTATGCCCAGTTCCTCAAAATACTCGGGATTGTCGCATACCTCAGGCTCCGACACGCCGTTATATATCAGATGCACGTTCTTTGTACGTCCGTATTTCTCCTTAATCAGGTTGCGTATCACGTCGCTGATCACAATTACGTCGTCAGCAAACATACACCCCATGCGCTCGCCCAGCTTCAGCACCGCTTTGGCAGCCCTGCCCCATTTGTCCCTGTCGTAGTCAGGACCATGATGCGTAAACACCACCTTCATGCCCAGCATCTTGGCGTATGGCACCAGCAGAGCCGGCCCTATGGCGTGTATGTGCAGTATGTCTGCCCCCAGTTTCTTCGCCTTGTTTATGGCTCTGTACGTATGTATAATGGCTTCAAACGACTTCTTTTTCGGTGTCTCAATGTCCACCAGCTTTACGCCTTTCCATTCTTTCAGACCGTCGCTGACGTAGCTTTTACGCCTTATCACCGTTACGTCTTCGCCCATGGCTGCAATTCTCGGAAACAGTTCCTCGCAATGCGTCTCCACTCCGCCCATGACATTAGGGATGCCACGGGTACCGGTAACAACAATTTTCATAAAATTTTCCGGATTAAAAATAAATCATTACTTTTGCCTCGTCATAAGCAAAAGTCCATGTCAAAGTTTTTTCTCAATATAAAAGAATCAGCCCAACACGCCGGCATAATTCTTCTTTCGTGCCTCTCCGCCCTTTGGCTGTTGATAAAAGGTAGAAGGATCAAATAAGTTATTACGATAGTAAAAAAACAAAAAGTGAAAAGTGAAAAATCCAAAGGCAATCGTTTTGGCAAAGAATCGCTTTTGATAGAATGAATATTTAACCTTTACTTTTTAGTTTCCATTAATGAGAAAGCCTGAAAGGCTGCACTTTTATAACCGTGGGTTACTACCCACGGCTAACGTCTTAATGCGAAACAGGCACCCGAAGTGGTGCTACTTTCATATTTCTACAAACAAAGCATATGGATTTTTCACTCTTCACTCTTCGTTCTTCACTTAAACACGCTCTTCACTTAAATTATTATCTGTCAAAGTTCAAGTCTCCCTGTTGCGGGTCTTGTCCTACTTCGCAGTATTTAAAGTCTAAGCATGCAGGCTTGCCTTGCATTGAGCGTAGCTTGTTCTTCAAAGCCCACTTCAGCGGATACTTTATATACTTGTGCATCACAGGACTTGCCGTGCCAACCATCCAGCAGTTCTTCGGACATTTGCGCACCTTTGCACGCACTCTGGCAGCCTGTTCGCTGTTCCATATAGTCATAAAGTCGGCATCATGTATGTTGCCCATGCTCCAGCTCTTCGGTGTATCGCTTCCTGCCGGTTTCAGTTTGTCGTTCGACACGTTGTTAGGATCTGCAGCCAGTTTCTCGTTATACTCTGCCACAGTCATGTCGTCGCCGTCCAGCTTTGTCTTGTTATCGGCGTTCTTGTCGTCCATTCTTGTCTCCAGTCCGTTACACGGCATCACCTCTCCCCACGGGTCAATAAAGAAGTTAGCCGTACCAGCCTCACATGGCAGCATGCGGCGGTTACCTTCAATATAGTTTATCAGTCCCATGTTAAACCATGCACGGAACCAGCTCTTCGGGCTCTTCTCCTTCAGCTGCCAGTCGATGAGTTTTCTGAAGTTTCCGCACACCTCGTCATGGTTTGTAATCTTGTTATCCCCCTTATGGAAATAATAAGAATTGTGGAAAGCAGCAGTTGCAAACTCCAGTCCCATTGACAGAGATAGCTGATATAGTTCGAGCATATCTCCCGAGTTATAGTTGCTCACAGTACAACCAAAGCCAATATCCTTCAAACCCATACTCTGAAGAGTCTTTAATGTCTTGATAGCTTTATCAAAAGTTCCTTGACGGCCTCTAAGCTCATCATTCTTCTCTGCAAGTCCTTCAATAGATATGCGAATACCGATGTTAGGAAATTTCTTAGCCAAAGCTATTACCCTATCCTGAAACCATCCCGACGTAGATATCACAATGCGGTCAGTATGCTTATAACACTCTTCAACTATTTCATCCAGGTCTTCACGGATGAAAGGTTCACCACCTGTCAGGTTTATGAATTTTAATTTGGGAAGCGAACGAAGGTCAGAGGCTTTTAATTCCTCTTTCTTATCAGTAGGATTTTTCCAAATGTTACACATCACGCAACGCATCGGGCAGCGATACGTCAGAATAATACTTGCGTCAGTTGGACGCGGCACATTCATGTTTGCCATAATTTTTATGTCTTTTATTTAAACAATCTTACTATATATTAAAACTCAGTCAACGCAATTTATGGACCTACCATATATGCGTTCATCTTTCCATTTTGTGATAATTTGTTGTAATCCCGGCTATTATTATTTGGATGCACTTCAGGTACATTCCTATGGGTAACCATCATTATAAGCACTTACCTTTTCAGATACAATCTAAATAATATATTCATTAAGATTTCTCATAGCATGTAAGGCATAAATCTAATAACAGTGCGTTATTATGCTAATAATAACTAATAAATTATTGGCGAAGCCTGACTGCCATAGTTTATGCTTACTTGTCGTTTTATATTTCTATACAAAAGCAACACCATTACAATTGATGTTTTTACTGAGCTATAATTTATGGAGATGTAACCTAGTTATAGTATTACTAAAACGAATAAATATAAGCATAGTTTTATATATAAATCGTATCGTTTACCTATCTGAAAAGATAAATTAAAGAATGCTACATAGAACTTATAATTTTATAATATTGTTTAGCTATTTCAGGCCACCGGTAATTATTGTTTATATAGTTTACTCGACAAATTCTATCTTCTTTTGAATTTAAATTTTCCAGATAAAAATTAATATGTGAAATCCATTTATTTACATCTAAAAATTCACATATCCCATACTCTTCATTTCTAAGCAAATATTCTGGCCCAGCTTCAGGCGTTGCAATAACAGGTACACCATAAGCTAAAGCTTCCATTACAACCATTCCATATATTTCATAAGATGTAGGAAGTAAGAATATATTTGAACGTTCGTAAACTGATATCAGATTTTTATTGGGCACAGATTCAAAAGTTAAAACTTTATTTCCTAAACAATTTCTTTTGATCTTATCAATAATTGTTGGAAGTTTAGGTCCTTTACCTATTATAACTAAACCAATATCAGTTCTTTCAATATTTTTTACAAGATCTATCAGAAATTCAGGATTCCTACGCTCCTCTACCGCGCCAATATATAACAATAAATTTGGATGACTTATCTTAAATTCTTCAATCTTATTATCAAACTCTTCATTTTTTTCATATTTCACTTCATCTAGTCCTACTGGCAGAACTATAACATTTTCATAATTCTTTTTTAGTAGATAATCCTTCGCAGCTTCCGTCTTTGCAATTTTCAAATCTGAATATTTATTCAACATGTGTGCAAATACTATATCATATACAATTTGCATCATTCTTGCAGCCTTTCCAGAAAAATTACGATACATACCTTGCCATAATATGGTCTTCACACCTGATTTCTTTAATGATTTAAATAATTGTGGTAACATCATCTGAGAATCATCAAGTAATTGAACCATATCATATCCACCACTAAGCAAATCATTCTTCAGGGTCGGATAATACATCAATTCATGCCATATCTGTTTACCTTTTAACGGTCTAACAACAACTCTATTACCTTTTCCATCATTAGCGACTTCCGTAACAGATTCAATATTGGAAAAGCGTGCATAAACATCAGTTGAAACACCATAAGGCATCAATGCTTTAGCTAGCCCTATTTCCTGAATATTATATCCACCATATTTCAATATATTAGAGGCTGTTCTTACAAATGCTATTTTCATATATTCTATTTAAGTATATTTTTTATTTTATGACCATACCAAAAGATATAATGAGGAATTAGTTTAAAGATAAATGTGAGGTATATTTGAACAAGACCCTTACTAAGAACTTCTTTACCAATTTCCATATTAAATTTATCTTTTAATATTTTATTATTAAGAATCAATCCATTGCATAAATTTTTCTTAATATCATTGGCAACATTTGATGAATGAATCACTTCTGTCCACATTTCATGATAATCTTTTAAAACAATAAAATTATATGGAAAATTGTCTTTATTATCATGTGGAAAACTCAAAATAGTTTTATCCGTTTCTTTATTATAGGTCGTATTTATCAATACTAGAAAATGATTTTCTGGATACAGAATATTTATTGCTATACCATATTCCCTATAATATTGCAGGCCTGAACAAAAAGAATATATCACATTGTCTTCTTTCTGACTTTTTCTTAACAAAGAAACTTTTTCTATAAAATCATATCTTAAAGAGTCATCATTATCTAAACGAATTGTGACTAAATAACTACTATCGTCTTTTAACTCCTTCAAAACACACAACAATAAGTCAACATGATTAACAGCTTCATTAGCACTAAAAAATAATGGAACAAATTGTGGACATTTATCTCTATATATTTGTATTTTTTGAAGATACTCCTTGGGGGTATCTTCATCAAAACAGCACAACCAAATAAAATTCTTCTCACTTTGATTTATTATTGACGAAAAGCAATAATGTTCAAACAATTCAAAACGTTCTTTTAACCATTCTTCTGTTTGAACATCATGGTTAAATTTATTCTTTGTCCACATTTTTAGATTAAAACGAGTCAATATAAATATAGAAGATCTTTTGCCATCAAAAGAACTCTTTTCATATCTTATCATTTCAAGTTTATGGTTCAATAATTTCATAAAATTTATTTTATTATATATTATAAAAAAAATCTTTCTGCATATTTTTTGCCCAATCTGAAATTCCAGCTATTTGCATATCATTTTTATCATGATCAACATTCTCTATACATAAAGCCGTTTCTTGGGAAGATAAGACTGTAATAAAGCCAAACTTTTCTTCTGTATGAACAACCTTTGTACCATTAAGCCTGCACATAAGATTTAGCCACAAATCATCACCATTTATACACGTTGATTTAATTGCTTCAATATCAAAAATATTGCTGTTATAACAATGTGGCGGATAAAGGACACCACCTATACCTGTTGGTAAAATATTTTTCACAGGTATCATAAAACAATCTACATTGCGCCATTTTTTATATGATAATGCCTTGTCAATTATCTTTCCTCTATTACATATTACGCAATCAGAATATTTATCGTGAGCATCTAATAATGTCCTTAAAAGTATAGGAGAATACAGAACGTCATCATCTACAGTTACAACTATGTTGTTAGGATACTCTTTAAAAGCATAATAATACTTTTTATGAGACTTTAAATCATCACTGACAAAACGTATGTCCAGTCCTTTCTCAATCAAATTAGTCAACGATTTTGGCAATGAATCTAAACCTTTCGGAAACTGATTTTCAGACAGCCATAATATTACTTTAAAATTATCAACGAGTTTCTGATTTAATAATGTTTCAATAACCATCCACAATTTAGATATTCTTGCTGGATATGACGTTAAAGACACAATTAGCGTATCGTCACTAATATAAGTCTTATCCGTTTTTGCCCTCAAAGCATATCGCACATATATATTAGCAGAAACCCTGATTGCATATCTTAAAATTCTCAATAAAAGATAATTCGTTGAGATTTGACTGTACCATTTATCAAAATACTGTAACATATTAAATATTCTTCAATGTTTCTGATAAATCCTGCTTTGTCCACCCTTGTTTATTCATATTCCAAGAATGATATTTTGAATAAAATGGCATAAACTTCTTTATACTATTTTTTATCTTTAATTTTTTGTAATTAATTTTCAATCTATCGATAATTTCTTTTGGCGCAGAAAATTTTGATAAAATATCTATATTTTCAAGAATACTACGATCATAATTATCTGTTGATGCACCAGCATTATTATCAAATAAACCAACTAAAGTATCTATATATTTGTATTTTGCTCCATTCTCAAATGCTTCAATAAAGAAACAATAATCTGCACTGTTCTTATATTCTAAATGAAATGGATATTTTAATTGTAATGTTCTACGAATAAAAGTTGACGGATGATTAACAGGCATTGCCTCAAAGTAGTGACGATGCAATATAGAAGGCTTCATGTCTTTATAACCATAATCTTTGAAATAACGGGAATTACATAAAATAAAGTCCTCACCATTATCTCTATATTCTGAAAACACTTTGTCTATAGCATCGGGAGTTATAAAATAATCGCCACAATTACGAAATATTATCCACTCACCTGTTGCTGTATTTGCACCTTTCTGCATGGCATCATAAATGCCTTTATCTGGTTCACTTATCCAACGTAGCTTACCTTCATATCTCTTTATAATATCTAATGTACCATCTTTGCTCGCTCCATCAACAACAACATACTCCAAATTTGTATATGTTTGCTTTAATACATTTTTTATTGTTTTCTCTATGTTCTTTACATCATTATAAACCACTGTTATTACTGATACTTTTACATTACTTTTCATAGACACATCTTTTATTTAACAACTTCATTTTATCCATATATACAATTAGCATCATTGGTAAAATTATATTTTCTGTATATGATATAGTGGCTCCTGAAAATGAGGAAATGATGTAATTGAATAAATATAAAAATAGGCAGAACACAACAAGATTCACCTTTCTGTTTTTATATGCTTGAACAAACATTATTCCCCATATTACAAGATATATGGCCATACCTACAAATCCTAACCGGCATATAAGATTTCCATAGGCTATATCTGGAGTTGACAATTGAGCAATTTCTCCAGTTTCTCTGTTTTTTAATCCCACATTAAAGTGATACATTTTGCGAACTAATTGTTCTTGTTGATCGCTCAATAGTCCCATACCAAAAACTTGTTCACCAATTGAACGGTTTGCCAAATATGACATTCTTTCATATACTAAGGCAAACCTATATGTCATCGTTCCTGCAAATTGACCATTTGCATTCATAAATTCTCCTGACATAATAGCTTGTAAATCTCCACCTGTAGATTTGTCATCACTTTCAAAACGTTCTATTAATATAGGCATAAAAGGTGTAATTGCTATTAGTCCTAAAAGCCCATATTTTACTAATTTCTTATAAGAACCATTTAGATATAAACCAACCAATATAACCATTATTGTTCCTGCAATTTGAGTTCTACCTTGTGTACATAATAAGGCAACAAACATTATTGCTATAACAATTGTATTTTTCCATCCTTTAAAATATTTTGAATAAAAAATAAGTAGAAATAATGAAAGTTCCAGAAACGGTGGTGAATTATAGTACCTGAATGTTCCGTCTACACTATCAGTTGAATAATAAATATCACTATCTGGCAATACCGGCCAACCTGTTTGGCATTGAATTATATAAAGTACAGATGTTATAGCTGTAATATAAACTATTTTACGCAATAGCCACTCTACATCTGACGTTTTAATTTTTCGTATAAAGTAAAATGCAAATATTATAAAATATCGTCTACCACCTTGAATTATTTGTATTAAATCTAATTGATAAAAAATCATAGAAAAGAGAACATTAAATAGCATAAAGATAAAAAATATCTTTAACCATTTTTCTATATTATTATTGTGGACATATTTTATATGCCTCTCATTAAAATAAGAGTATATAAATATTATGATAAAATATATCAATGCTGCATCTTGATTTTTTATTCCAAGTACACTGTCTGTAAGTAAATAAAAACCATTACCACAGAATGAAATAAAAATCAAAAAGCTCCATTCCTTTTTATTTTTAACATATAAAATTATTGATAATAATAATAATGACAGTCCTAACATTTTAAAATATCATTTATTGTACTGATTTTATAATAATTCAAAATATTATCAATATTGATAATTATAGTAAAATTTTTTATAACCTAAAACTATAATTTACTTAAGATAATTCTCTTAAAAGAAGAATATGCTTCTATAAAATATATATTTTTTGAAAATAAAATTATACCCGTAAAAATACATAAAATAGATGTTGTAATAAATCTAATTATTATGTTTATGTCATCCAGAAGTTGGTTCATTATTATTGATATTAAAATCATAATAATGAATCTTATTAAAATAGGTAGTACATCTCTTAATTGTTGTATCAAAGTATAATTAATTGGTTTACCGCAAAAATATAGGTTTATGAACAAAAGTAATACAGAATACAATGAATTACCCAATATAAAAATTGATATGCTGTAATTAACCGTAACGACAAGTATTAATAGCATTATACTACGCCTAGCAATTTCAAGATATAAAATATTTTTGCTATTTCCTTTAACCAATAATATATTTTGGTTTACAGAATGTAAAGGATATAAAACACCAGCAATTCCTAAATAAATAAAATATCTCCCAGAAACTCTCCATGTTTCACTTCCCATAACAAGTTGAAATAAATCTTCAGCAACACACATCAGAAGTGATACAATAAATCCAACATAAATTAATGAGATTAGTATTACTTTTTTGTATGCATTAAAAAGATCCTTACCATCATTATTTATTTTTGAAAATATTGGAAACGTTACATTCTGAATAACACTTGTTGATGTTTGAGAACTAACGTTGCGTATTCTATCTGCTTGTGAAAAATATCCTAAATCACTTGGACTATAAAAACGTCCTATAAGTATCGAATAAATATTATTAAATATATTGCCAATAAGACCGGATATTAGAAGATTCTTGGAGAATTTAAAATACTTTGATAAGATATTAAATGAAAAGAAAAAAATAGGATGCCATTTTGTAACAAAAAATAAAAATAAACTGCGTAAAAAATATGATAATGTCATCTGTATCACAATTGCCCATAGATTTCTAAGATATGTTGCCGAAACAATAGCCACAATACTTGAAATAACAGATGCACATAATGAAACTATACATAATTTTTTAAATTGTACTTCTTTACGTAATTTAGCTGTCTGAATTAAGCATAATGAATTAAAAGGTATTATCAAAAAAAGAACTCTACAGATTTCTATCAACTGATGTAAGTGATAAAAATTAGCTATAAGAGGTGCTGATATATATAATATGATATAAAGAATTATTCCTACAGCAACATTAAAATAAAATATTGTTGAATAATCTTTATTATTTATATTCTTTTCTCTTATTATTGCTTGAGCAAATCCTGAGTCAATTATTGTTTGTGATATAGCTGTAAAAACAGCTAACATACCAATAATTCCAAAGTCTGTAGGAGTAAGAAACCTTGCTAGAATAAACGTACACAATAGTTGGATACCGATCATAGAGTAATTCTCTATAGCATTCCATATTGTATTACTTGCTAATTCTGATTTGTAGTTTATAGACATAATCAAAGATTCATCTTTTTATGAAATAACTCTATTTGTTCCGCCTCATTTAATATATTCTGGTATTCTAATTCTTTTTGTGGAAACCACCCACTACTTATCATAGTGAATCCTTTTGCTACAACTTTTGCAGGATTACCTACAATTAACAAATAATTACCTTCTGGACTAAAGTCTCCTGATACTTTTGAGTGGCATGAAATCACACTACCTGTTGTAATATTTGTTCCTTTACCAATGGAAGAAGAATTACCTATGAATATATTGTCACCAAATGTTATAGGTTTTTTACGCAAATATATTTTTCCTGTAGAAACCTTACTTAAAAAATGAAAATCTGTATCTAAAATTTGTCCATTCCAAGAAATTCGGAAATCATTACCTATTATAATTGCGCATTGAGATACTATTTTTGTATTAGCTCCAAATGAATTTCTCTCACCTAATGATAGTATAGCATTTTCAGTTACACAAATTTTTGTACCAGGATGAAATTTTGTTCTTCCTCTGAATATTATTTTTCCATGATTTGTTAAAATTGTTTTTTGTTCATTTGTTTCTAATGTTTCAATTTTAACAACACCTATAGAAATCATACCAGGATAAATCTTGTTTTTTAATATAATTTTTCCAATATTATTTATTTTACAGTTATAGCTTATAATAAAGGGTAACTTTATAGCTTTATTTAATGGTAGAGCTTTAATATTAAACCAAATTGTTTTTAGCCAATTAATACGCCAGAAATATTTTTTGATATTTTGTAAACAACAAATTTCTTCATAATCCTTATTTTTTAATAATATACTTTTTATTAATTCTTTTACCATACTTCTATCTTTCCCAATTTATATTTTTTTTAAATATTTTTGAATTACTTCCGATTATACTATTCTCAACGTTGGCACTCTTAACTATTGTTGAATCTGCTGCAATAACATTATTGTCACCTATGTTCACACCTTTTAATATGGTATTTCTACAACCTATCCAAACATGGTTTCCAATATGGATAGGTATATCATCATTTAGCCTTATGCCGTTCTTGTCTAAAATCTTATGAAAATCCGTGTCCATCAGCAATATGTCCCATGATAAAAGGCAATCATTACCAAACGTTATATTCTTATTGCATATAATAGTTGTATTTCCTCCTGTGACACAAAAGTTTTCGCCAATATTTAACATAGCATTTTTTCCGACTGTAAGCTTTGTACCTTGTCCAATAACCACATTACCACGTAATGTGATTGATCCGTCTATTTCTAATATTGTTCTTGTATATCTACAATCTGTATTACCTAGTATCTGTTTACCAATTTTTACCATGCCGTATTTTATATTAGGCGTATTAAAATTGATTCCACCCTTTAATCGATTAAACTTTACTTTTCTATATATAAATATAGGAAACTTTAAGGCTTGATTTAAAGGTAAATACTTTAAATTAAAGTACAATGTCTTTACGATATCTATATTTAGTGGATTCATTTCTTAGTATTGTCTTAGTCTCTTCTAAATATATCCCTCGTATAAACCTTATCCTTTACAAGATTTAAAGTCAGTGTTGTACCTGCTGCATCCCATATAGCATTCTCAGAACCATCTACACCCTTTTCTGTTGTCGCAACCTTAATGCCTGCCACATCTGATGTAACTAATGCTCCACCCATTGTCGTATCAATTGCACCATACTTTGGTCCGGCACTCGTTGTTGAACCTGAGCCCTGGGAACCATCCAGCAGCTTCATCGTGTTGAACTCTGTTGTCTCAGAAATTCTTGTCAGCTCTTCCTGTAACTGGGAAATCTCGTTCTGTACTGCCTCACGGTCGTCATCTGTCTCTGTACCGTTGGCTGCCTGTACGGATAACTCTCTCATTCTCTGTAAGATAGAGTGGGATTCATTTAATGCGCCCTCAGCGGTCTGGATTAAAGAGATACCATCCTGTGCATTGTCAGATGCTTTATTTAAACCGCGGATCTGGCTTCTCATCTTCTCTGAAATAGAAAGTCCTGCTGCATCATCTGCTGCACGGTTAATTCTGTAACCAGAAGATAATTTCTCT
>ERZ779669.1306-NODE-1306-length-11748-cov-3.981613_pt1 | contig 11748 bp, 9 predicted proteins | sample MGYA00511372_ERZ779669 | MGnify/ENA primary metagenome ERZ779669 (study PRJEB29588, sample SAMEA1967891) | human gut metagenome | biome: human gut; feature: human-associated habitat; material: faeces | place: Denmark | collected 2008/2010 ... | reverse complement strand
AATTGCTGCATATTGTTGCTTTCCGAAGAAGCCGTGTATCAATGTTACAAGAACTCTTGACACACAGCTCGCTTTGTTTTGAATTCGTCGAACTCACGTTTGTTTAATATTTTCTCCATTTCATCATCTGAAAGGATTTCCATACGTTTGGAATTATGCAATAAACTAAGCAGTAGTAAGGGGTAAGATGAGTTTCTGATCAAATCAGAAGAGAGTTTCTCTATAAGTCGGAATCCTTCAATATAACAGTCAGCAGCACATCCATCTTCATGTTTCTTTTCCCAGCACCATCCGCTTATCCTGAGGGCTTCTGCCTGCATAAGGTAATCTTTACAGTTCTTATATGCGTCAGCAGCTTGCTGATAAACTTCTGCCGCCTCCGTCCATTCAGATTTCCGAACAAGTATCCCTCCCTTTCCAAATAATGTATTACCGAGCAGTCGGAATGCCAGCGACGGATCAAGTTTGCCAATGCCTAGCCGTGCAGATTCAATGGCTTTGCCTGAAAAATATAGGGCGGCATCCATATCCTTACGTATTATCTTGTCTGTATACAATATTGTATATACTGTAACAAATTGGCTTAGCCAGTTAATGTCATTCTTTACATTTACAAGAGCCATGTCCAGACATTCTTTTGAATATCTGTCTGTTTGGGCTGAATCCCCCTTTTTAACACTGTTCATCAGTTTTATCAGTGCAAGCCTGAATTTGGATGCAGCAGGATCATTGCGGTCGTAGTTAGCAGCTTGTTCTGCCAACTGCTCCATAGCTCCATCTATGTCTATCGGTGGATAAATTGAAATAAAATCATGTGGAAAAAGAGTCGGGAACTTATTGAAATACTCAAATCCTTTTATGTCTGCTATGCCCCAAATCATCTGTTTATGGAATGGTAGTGATAGAGCTTGTCTGAACCATTCCTTACAAGACTCATTGTCTGATACTTCTCCTACGTCGAAAATAAAACTGCACTTTACATTTATATCACCGACAAGAATTTCAGTCAACCTGTTAAAGTTGCTGACTGCCAGCATAGCTTGATTTTCTTTATCTTCTATGTTGTAATCTGGTTTCCATTCAATATGTTCGAAGACAATATTTCCCGGCTTCTTTGATTCATTCCAAAGTATAATTTGCGTCTCTACATATTCAAGGAGCTCTTTAGAAAAAGTAGCAGGGTTAAAAAAAGGGCATTCCAAAACGAATACCATATCTTCTTCATCACTGTCTATAGCCAGCATATAGTCATAAAAAGCCTTGATCATAATTTCATCCCCAGGATTAATTACGATGCGCACCATTTTCACCGGATTTCTTATGGCTTCTTCCCACATGCTAAGCATGTTGTCTGCTATATGTTGTATGGAATTGCTCATTGTCAATTAAGTTTAATGATTGAACCCGTAACGGCTGTTGTACCTGATGAATCAACTGTGGTTGAAGTGCCACCTGAAATCATAGCACTACCTTCAGCAGTAGCGGTTACATCAGTGCCATTAATATTATATTCATTGACAGCAGTACTGTCTATGCTATCTGCCTGCTGTGATATATTATTTGCCGCATTTTCTGATATATTATTTTGTGCATTGGAGGTAATGTTACCGTCACAGTCCAATATTATCATAGTTTCTCCAACGCATAATTTAATACTTTTGGAAGCTGAAACGACTATATTCCCGTCTCCGTCTGCGCTATAGCTATTCCCGGATTTATCTTTCATCGTAACACTGCCTTTATCATCATCAATGGTAATAGTACATCCGCTTCTAGTGGTCAGACTTTTTTTCTTGTTTCCACTGCCACCACCTGTGCCTGTAATTCCATTGAACAGACTTCCAAACACGAAAGGTCTGTTGGGATCACCATAACGGAAACCCACAAGCACAATATCGTCTTTTTCTGGAATAAAAACTAATCCACGGTTTTTGGAAACGGCATCACTACTTCCGGCATCAGGGGTCATGACACGTATCCATGAGGTCTTCATGTTTCCAGATTGCCAGTTCATCTTTACCTGCACGCGCCCTTGCCCTTTGGGGTCTTCATTGTCTATTACCCCCGCCTGTTGTGTTTGAGCCACTGGTAGAGGAACATTAGGAACAGGAAGACAATTAACAGAAGAACTTACAGCCGAAAATTTATTGCGGTAATTATTACCAGATTCAATAGTATGTGTTATTTCTGTTACAACATATGAACCTAAAAGTTTCTCTACACACTCTGATTTATAGACATGAATAGAGGTTTGTATAGATACCACACTTCCTAAATCAATGCAAGTGTTATCAGTCTCACAATTAATATAATGAGATGCAGCACTATCACTCTGTTGTTTCCTTTGTAAATAGTATTTTAACTCACTCGCATTGGTTATTCTCATTTCTGAATATTGAACAGAAGGGGATTTAAACATTTTCATTGACGAACCAAAAACTGATTGTCCTAAAGAGTTAAGACCTTGTGGTACATTCGGACTAGTACTATCATACATTTGAGCTACCTTTGAATTATATGATTGCACTTTTAATGGTCGTGCTATGGCCTGAATATTCATATCCATGCTGAAAATATCGCGATTATAAGTCAATGGTATTGCAGAAGGTAATTGGGGCTTTCCAAACACTAATTGGCGTCCATCATAATAGAACCATTCATGATACTGTCGTGCCAAGCGGCGAAGGAAGTCAAAATCACTTTCCATGTATTGGGATTCGTACTCTATAGGATCTTTATATTCGGGATTTACTAACACACTTAATCCTACTTTATCACAAATTTCTTTCACAATATCAGCCAGTGTCTTATTCAACCATGAAGCACAATGCAAATCTGATTCAAGTAAGAAAGTCATGGAATAACCAGAAGCAATGAGGCATCCATAATTACCACTACTTCGTTTGAGAGATACTTGTGTTACAATTCCTATAAATTGCTTATTTCCGAAATTTATTTCCACTTTTTCTCCTACCCAGTCTTTACTGCGCTCTAGTGTGTGGGTATCATATAATTCACCAGTCTCTATATCAAGAACCAGTTCAAAATAGTGATGGTCGTTTATTGTCTGTTTTAATAAGACCTTTTGATATGAGGAGAGTAGCCCCCCAGCTATACTTACGATTATATTCTTCTGTTCCAGCATGGCAATAAATATTTTATAATAATAGTTTTATTGGGGGGAAGAAAGAGAAGAAAATAAAACCATTCTCCCAAAGTTAAAGAATAAGAATAATAAAGCCAAATATTATAGATGTTTTTTAGATTATCATGCTTAAAAACATAAGAGAATGGCTTCCTATACAAAAATATCTCTTCATAATAAAAACATATTTTATTATTGTGAATTTGTTTCTATTTTGTTACTTATAGAAAGTATTATTAAATATAATTCATTGATTTATATATATCTATAAAATAATACAAGGTATAAGCCTAATACCCCGACCTCCTAACGTTGTCGGGAGGGCTGACCAGATAAACAGCAAGCTGGGTCAGAAATGCTCATCTCAGAGACGTTGTTTAGCCGACTGAAAAAAGGCTTTGAAGATGGTATCATAATAACATTTGAATATGAGTAAAGCAGGAAAACAAGTCATGGACATCAAGACCTCCAAGGGGCTTGCACAGTCAAGCAACGAGGAGCTGAGGGCATGGACGGATAAGGGATGGGAACAGGCTATGCGTGAGGGTAACTACGACAGAAGCCGCGAACATCTCAACTTCGAGATCCAGAGGGGTGGCATCGTGACCCCAATAGACAAGAGTCGTCCGCTGACAAGACGTATGGCAGAAAATCTTGCCTCACGTGGCATCAAAGACCCCAACGAAGGACTGGATGAACCACGCTACCGAACAGTGGTCAACTTCATCTTCGGTGGCTCCACAGATCGTATGCGTGAGTTAGCCTTTGGCAACCAAGAGGTGGATTTCGAGAGTAAGAAGGGCAATGAGCACATCCGCAGAATGCCAGAGATAGAAGAATGGGCAAAGGACATCTATCGTTTCGTGGCTGACAAATATGGTGAAGAAAACATCATATCGTTCATCGTCCACTGTGACGAGAAAAACCCTCATGTGCATTGTGCGCTTCTTCCTATTGACGAGGAAAAGAAGTTCGCATTCAAGAAAATCTTCCATGGCCAAAACCGTGTTGATTTCAAGAACTACATGCTTGCCCTGCATGATGAGCTGGCCAAGGTGAACGAGAAATGGGGTCTTACAAGAGGGGTGTCGATAACAGAGACTGGTGCCAGGCACCGCTCGACGGAAGAGTACCGGCGATGGCTCGCCAACGAATGTGTGACACTCGAAGCTCAGATGGATAACACCCGAAGGGCTCTGAAAGACCTCAATGTCGAACTGGCTATTGCCCAGAAAAAACAGAAGTCGTTCACCTCTATGATAGAGAATCTGAAGGCAGAGAAGGAAAGGCTGGAGGATGAGCTCCGACCGTTACGTGAACTGCAAGCCAACAGCGATAGCATCAGTGCGGGGATTGCCCGTAAGATTCAGCACCTGGAGCAGCAGAAGGCTTTGGTTGAGACGAAACTGGCAGACAAAGAGAAGAAGCTCGATGAGACTAACCAGTTGCTTGACACTCTCCGAAAGGATAAGGCGGAGATAGAGCAGCAGGCAAGTGAACTGGAAGAGAAAGCCAACAGGTCTGAACTTTCATGGGCTCACAATATGAGCTATCATCTGAATGGTGTCATCCTTGATACGATGGCACAGGAGTTCACTTTGCGTTTCCCCAAACTTCCAGATGATGTCAAGCTCGACTTCGATGGTACATTGCTCATGCAGCTGGCAGAGGAAGGAAACCATGTCGTAAAGGTTGCGCTCAATCTGGTATGTGGCTTCATCGATGATGCTACAACCATCGCTCAGACTCATGGTGGCGGTGGAGGTGGTCCCAGTTCCGGCTGGGGACAACGTCCCGATGAAGATGACCGTGAGTGGGCACGCCGATGCCTGGCCATGGCTCGTAAGATGTGCAAGCCTTCTGTCAGCAGAAAAAAGAAAATGTGACATCAGCTCGTTTGTTTACACCTCGTATTAACAATTAAATCCATAACACAAAATGAGAAAGAAAATTCTTATCATGTCTATGTCCTGCCTTGCAGCAATGACGATAAAGGCAGAACCTGTCCACCAGTATGAGGACAGTATCATTCATCAGAAAACGTTCAGTCAGGAGCCTATGCTCTTGTCTGGCAATCCTACATATCTCAAGAATGTAAGCGAAGCAGCCAACTGGGGTAGAAATTGGTTCATTGAAGTAAAGGGCGGGGCTTCTGCTTTTCTTGGGTCGCCCATCGGTTGTGGGGATGTGTTCGACAGAGTGAAGCCTGCATTGCAGGTGGGACTCGGCAAGTGGTTCACACCCGCAATCGGTGGACGTATAGGATTCCAAGGACTGTCATTCAAGAATGCTGAGTTCAAAAGCATGAAATACCAGTTCATTCACGCTGACTTCATGTATAACCTGACATCCGGCATACGCTGTAACGAGAGTGGAATACCTCTTTGGGATGTGATACCATATCTTGGAGTTGGTATGATACGCAACTCTGACTGGTCGGGCTCTTGTACTTGCAAAGGAGGTTCAAGTGGCAGCCATCCGTTCGCCTTTTCATATGGTATAGAGGCACGATACCGTCTCAATGACCGTCTTCATCTCGTTGCTGGGATAAGCGGAATGACAACAGCCAAGAACTTTGATGACATCGGTACTTCAACAAAATTCGGGGACCACATGCTTGCCGTTTCAGCAGGCCTGTCCTTTACCATCGGCAAGACTGGATGGAAGCGTGTCATTGACGCTGCTCCCTATATTGAGGAGAATGTATATCTGAGAGACTATATCGACCAGATGAAAATGGAGAATGGCCGTCTTCAAAAACGACTGGCTGGAGAAGATGATGTAAAAACCATCTATCCGAAAAACAGCTACAGCGGTCTCAATTCTCTCCGTGCCCGTCTCTCCATGTCTGGCTCTTCAAACTTACAGGACAGCAACATGGACTCTGAGGATTGGAAAGCGGACGGCAATGGCAAGAATGAGGGGTTGACAGATGAAGATGATTACACTAACCAGATAAGAATTAGTCTGGGAACACCTGTGTATTTCTTCTTTCAAATCAACTCGGACAAACTCGTTGACGATTCTCAAATGGTCAATCTCGATGAGATTGCGCGTATCGCAAAGGATGAGAATCTGAAAGTGTCAATATCAGGTGCAGCAGACAGTGCTACAGGTACTCAGTCAGGAAACCAGGAACTCGGCCAACGACGTGCCAACTATATTGCCAAGTCTCTCGTGGAACGTGGTATAAAAGACTCCCAGATACAGATTAAGAATTATGGTGGTATAGACAAGTACGACACGAATGAAGCCAATCGATTCACAATCGTGATTTTGTACAAGTAGTCCTATGCTTGAAGCAGGCGTTCAGTAGTGTGTTAATGAATACATGTATACACTTATACATGTGTACATATTAACTGACAATGCCTGTTCCATGAATAATCAAGGCACTAATAACTTTTTTTCATCATAACTGGGTGCTTGCTCGTGATGAGTAGGCACCTTTGCTTTTATGGTGACAACATTACAGAAGATAGCGGATAATTCTTCGCCATTTATGCTCAAAAAACTCGGAATAATCAAAACTTTCGCTTATCGCGTCATTTTTACGCCAAAATATTTGATTGCGTCAAAATAACGCATTATCTTTGCACCAGTAATTGAAAAACCATGTAGTATGTACACATATAAATATCCTCATCCTGCTGTCACTACAGACAGTGTAATATTTGGCTTTGATGGGGCAAGCATAAATATTCTCCTCATAGAGCGAGGTCTGGAACCATATAAAGGTAGCTGGGCTTTGCCAGGAGGTTTCCTCCGCATGGACGAAACGGTAGAGGATGGAGCCAAACGAGAACTTTGCGAAGAGACAAATATAAAAGATGTCTATCTGGAGCAGTTCCATGTATTCAGCGGTGTCAATCGTGACCCTCGTGAAAGGGTGCTGACGGTTGCATTCTTTGCCTTAGTGAGCAAAAATGACTTCAAGGTGTTGGCTGGTGACGATGCAAACAAGGCGCAATGGCATGAGTGGAATCACCTCCCACCTTTAGCCTTTGATCATGCTGAGATTATCAGTATGGCGAGAAAGAAACTACAGGAGAAACTGAGAGTGTCGCCCATCGCCTTCAAACTATTGGACAATGAGTTTAAGATGGACGAACTGCAGCGTATCTACGAACTGATACATGAGAAGAAGTACGACCGGCGTAACTTCATGCGTAAGATGGAGGCTTCAGGCTTTCTATCAAAAAAAGAACAGGAAGATAATCGCGTATGCAATACTATGCTTCCTGATGACATGGATGAAGTTGCTTCCCAACGTACCCTCTATGTGTATTCTTTTGACGAAGAAGCGTTTGATAAGGCGAGTGCATCCAAGGAATGGAGAAAATATCCTTTTGACTTTTAATAATATCTGGTTATGAAATCAATTACAGTTATCCGAACTTCGGATTTGAGTTTACCTCATTCGGTACGCTCTTACATAGACGGCTGTGCGCATGAATACTCCGAGACTGATCCTTGGACAAAAATTGCACAATTAGCTTATCGGCTAAAGCGTGGAGCAAATCTATTGCCTGATTTTTTGGAAGACATAGAGCGACACATGGAACACCCTGCTTATCAGAGCTATGAGAATACGGCAAAGCAGAGTATAGCTTCCTATATCGAACTACTGCGCATTGACGAAAACTACATCTTTACGATAGAGTTAGCAGAAAGCAACAGCTTCAAGAAATTATTTCAGTTACTGACAGAAGAGATACTCTATCGCTATTGGGAGGAGAATGTCAATGATGATAAGGTAGTGTGTCATTTCGATGATGTGCATTATAGCTACAATGAGATAGCCTCACGCTATGCCAATTCGCCAACATTAAAACGTGACTTTATCAAGTATATCTCAACCTCTCAGGAAACACTCCGTAACATTGAAGTAGAGAAGTACAACCTGGACTTGAAAAACGGATGGGCAATGCTTGCCGAGGATCTTTACGGGTATACTCTATGGTCTGACAAGGAAGAGGATGAACGCATATATCCAGGCGATGACTCATTCATTCACGATTTCAACAATAAGGTTGAATCAAAGTATAAGTATGTAGTGGGTGTACCTCCCATGCCTTTCTCAGGTAACCTTCTCGATGCCAAGGTTGTCATTCTGACGTTGAATCCTGGATATGTGGAGAAGGTCAACAAAACTCAGTGTATGGCAATGATACCAGCCCAAAAAGAGCAGTTGCTGAGCTTAATGAGAAACGCATTGACCTTTCAGGGAGAAGGCATTTATGACGGATATGAATGTTCGAGAGTTCAAGGTGATTATTACTGGCAAAAGGCTTTTGATCAACTTGCAATGGAGGCATACGGAAGTCCTTCATCAGAGATATATCATCCTATCTACCATGACATTGCGTTCTTTCAGCTCATCGGCTATCACTCCGAGAAGTTCAGGTACTCAGCAGGTATAAAGCATTTGCCTTCGACGATATTTACCAACCTGTTGGCAAAGTATCTTGCTACGAAAACAGACAAGACTTTTCTCATTCTTCGCTCTGAGTCCCTCTGGAAGGGAACCTTTGGTGAAGAAGTGTGGAATAAACTGGAAGAAGAAGGTCGCTTGATTACCAAGGGGCATAAAGGGATGTCTCAGAAGATAACACGAGGGAACCTCAAAAAAGACAATGGATTCGACAAACTTGTCAATATATTAAAGCCTAACAAACATGAATAAAAACAGAACAGAGGACCCCAATATTGCCTCAGAGAGAATAGATGTTCTTGAAAAGGGTGAGATTTTCGTATTTGGCAGCAACCTCGCTGGTCATCACATGGGCGGTGCAGCAAGAGCCGCTCACAAGAAATTCGGTGCTGAATGGGGCGTTGGTGTAGGACTTACAGGCCAGTCCTATGCCATACCGACCATGCAGGGAGGTGTTGAAACTATCAGACCATACGTTAATCAATTTATAAATTTTGCTGAGAGAAATCCAGATATGAAGTTTCTCGTTACACGTATCGGATGCGGCATCGCAGGTTTCAAGGACGAGGAGATTGCCCCTCTTTTCAGAAAGGCGGTTCCCGTAAGCAACATATACCTGCCTCAGAAGTTCTACGACATCCTTTTGGAGCCTTACTTGAAGCATTGCTTCTATTATGGCAAGAATGTGCCAGAGGATTGTGGGGCGCATGTAGGACACGCGTATGAGAAATCATGGGTTTATTTTCATTTTGGCAATGAGAATGGTCTTTACAGTGAAACGATATGTTACATTCAGCATGGTCTTGGAGATTTCCATGCTAACGATGGAGTTCCTATCTCTATGAAAGCCATTCTATTCAACCGTTTCTGCCATTGGAGATATGGAGAAACGCCTGATACCTTCAGACGATGGTATGAAAGCATCGACTATACCAATACACGGATAAAGGTTAATGAACCACGCAATGTATCATTGAACTACTATAATCCGCTGTTGATAAGCGCAGTTCTTGGAGACATTGCAGGTAGCATCTATGAGTTCAGTCCAAACAAGAGCACGGACATCGTTCTTCAGGACAGCAGAATGGACTATACGGATGATACCATCATGACCATAGCCGTAGCAGATTGGATTCTGAACGACAAAAAGCTGACGAAGAAAGGGCTGGTCGCCCGTATGCAGGCTTGGGGACACAAATACCCTCATCCTATGGGAGCCTACGGCAATATGTTTTCTGAGTGGTTGCACTCTGACAATCCGAAGCCCTATAAATCCTGGGGCAATGGAGCTGCTATGCGAGTTGCTGCTGTTGGCTTTGCCTTCTCTACATTGGAAGAGACCTTGAAGGTCGCGAAGAAGTCCGCAGAGGTTACCCACAACCATCCGGAAGGAATAAAAGGTGCTCAGGCAACTGCGGCGGCAATCTTCCTGGCACGCACAGGACACACCAAGGAAGAAATACGTCGATACATAGCAGAGACATTCGATTATGACTTGAATAGAACCTGTGATGATATTCGTCCTACATACAGTTTTGACGGTAGCTGTCAAGGTACAGTACCAGAGTCTATCATTGCATTCCTTGATAGCAAAGACTATGAAGATGCCTTGCGACTCTGTATCTCTCTTGGAGGTGATGCTGATACGATGGGGGCGATTACGGGTGCCATAGCAGGAGCCTACTACCACCAGATACCTGCTTCTTTATATGAATTTGGCATAAACAAACTGCCCGAGGATATGAAAGATATTATAAATAAGTTCGACATGGAGCATGGTAGAAACGTGTCATATAAATGGTACAATCCAGAGTTTCCCAAGGAAGATTTGGTCAGAAAGGTCAGGTCTGGTGAAATTTTTATTTGAGGCAAACTTTGATTTAAACAGATGACTCTTGAATCTCTCAACCATCTGACTCCCAATGTTCTAAAAAGTAACAATAAAATACAATAAAAACATAATATAATATATTGATAATCAGTAAATAAATGCTCAAAAAAGCTTAACCCGATTTAACGAAAAAATCTTGTTTTTGAGAGGCAAAATGATGAACCTATGTACCGTGATTAGTCGACAAATCATCATGTTTCATTCAAAAAAACAATATGATAATTACAGAAAAAGAAAAGAGTTTGGCGGTTTTCTCAAGTCTGCTCTTCAGGCACTACCCAGAGTTAAAAGAACAATTGCATGGCGTAATGAGGTCATATCACAAAGCTGTGGGAATGGTCTGTCATACAAAAGACTATTGGGTCAGAGATTTCATGCCTGCACAGACGGATGAAGATGTGTTCGTGAGGTTCATCTTCAATCCGGATTATCTGCAAGACAAAAAGAAATACATTACTGACGTTGATAAGGTTATCAAGAACAGCCCTTTTGCACAGAAATACAAAATTGTAAACATACCTATCATTCTTGATGGAGGCAACTTGGTGTTCTGTAAAGGAAATAAGGAGCACGAGGAGACTGCATTCGTCGTTATGACCGAAAAGGTGTTAGCTGAGAATCCACAACTCTGTAAAAAGCAGATAGAAAAGCTTTTCAAAGACGCATTTCTTGAACCCAATCTGATTATTGTATGGCTCCCTTGGGACAAGGAAGACACTTTCGGACATACAGATGGTATCGTTAGATACGTTGGCTACAATACGTTGGGACGACCCAAAGTCTTGGTTAACCTTGAATTGTATGACGAGAAAATTGCAGAACAGATGTACGATGCTCTCAGTGAACATTTTGATGTTATCGAACTGGAGCTTAGTGAATATGACGATTTGAGCTGGGCTTATATCAACTGCCTACAGACGCAAGACTTCATCATAATCCCTGGCATAGGCAATACCATCACGGACGCAGAAGCCTTGAAGCAATACAAGGAGTTATTCCCTGAATACAAAGGCCATATCTATCAGGTGCAGATGCGTGAGTTCATTGAGGAACATGGAGGTGCATTGAATTGTCTGACATGGACGATCAAGGAAAACTATCAGAAGAATCTTTGCAAGGGTGTACAAATACCATTAGCCGGTCTTGAAGACAACAAGGATTGTCCTCATTATCAGTAAGAGAAAGATGACATACTCAGAGAAAACTTTTAGAAAAAAATAAAATAACGTGAGTTCGATGAATTTAGAATAAGGCAAGCTGTGTATCCAATGTGCGTTG
>ERZ779669.1304-NODE-1304-length-11762-cov-2.573076_pt1 | contig 11762 bp, 4 predicted proteins | sample MGYA00511372_ERZ779669 | MGnify/ENA primary metagenome ERZ779669 (study PRJEB29588, sample SAMEA1967891) | human gut metagenome | biome: human gut; feature: human-associated habitat; material: faeces | place: Denmark | collected 2008/2010 ... | reverse complement strand
CGTAGCGGTCGAAACACTCACGGGCACGTTCGGGCGAAGTTATGTCGCCGTTGCCGATGATGGGAATCGTCATGCGCGGATTATTTTTCACCTCGCCGATGAGCGTCCAGTCCGCTTCGCCGGTGTACATCTGCGCCCGAGTACGGCCATGTATGGTCAACGCCCGGATACCACAATCTTGAAGGCTTTCGGCCAAATCCACAATCACCTTGCTGCCTTCGTCCCATCCCAAACGGGTTTTCACCGTGACGGGAATGTCCACGGCATCCACCACGGCCCGCGTGATTTCCAACATCTTGGGAATGTTCTGCAACATGCCGGCCCCGGCTCCCTTGCCCGCCACGCGCTTCACGGGGCAACCGAAATTCAGGTCGAGCACGTCGGGACGGGCACGTTCCACCACGATACGGGCCGCATCGGCCACCGGACCCGGTTCCTTGCCGTAAATCTGGATGGCCACGGGGCGCTCGTCATCACACACCGCCAGTTTCTCCAAACTGCGGTTCACCATGCGCACCAAGGCATCTGCCGCCACAAACTCGGAATATACCATCGCCGCGCCGAAACGCTTGCATAAGAGACGGAAACCAATGTCCGTCACATCTTCCATCGGGGCCAAAAACACGGGATAAGGCCCGAACTCCACATTTCCTATTTTCATAGATGCAAAGGTACGGCAAGACAAGGAAAGAGAGAAAGAAAACGCTATTTTTTTAGAAAGAACAACAGAGGGAATGGCTCCCTTACACAAAAACAAAGAGAACGCCTTGCTGAAAACAGAACAGTACATTTTCGTCCTTTACTTTTAATTTTTCGTCAGCCAAGGAGTCATTATTCGAATATATTCATTAAATTGGCAGCCGGTGAGAATCTCCGGAAGAAAAAAGGAATTCCGCAGATTGGAAAATAACAAGAAAAGATTTGTTTGAGGACTAAATGAACCGAAACAATAATGAAAATTAATTCATGTTCTGCCATGTGCAAGAAATATCACAAGAAATACCAGATACTGGGGCTATTGTTCGTTTTGGGCGAATGTATGAATCTCTTCGCGCAACAACCTTCTCCCGACAATGAGACATTCTCGATCCAGATGCTGCCCACACAGTCGCAACTTCCCGTGGCAAACGTACATACCGTATTCCAAAGCAGCGACGGTTTCTTTTGGTACGGCACGATAGGTGGCGGCCTGTGCCGCGACAACGGCTACCAGATACACACTTTCCAACCTGCCAATTGGGTTGGACTGCCCGCCGCCAACAACATACTTTGCATCAACGAGGACACGGCAGGCAACATTTGGATGGGGACAGACGTGGGGCTGTTCCGCCTCGACCACGAGACAATGCGCCTCTCCATGCCTTATGACTTGCGCGGTGTGGTAAGCGCCATCTATCGGGACATCCAAGGGAAGCTATGGGTAGGGATGGACAACCGCGCCTACCGCTTCTCTGCAGACGGAAGCCAGATGGAAGAAACATACGACGGCCTTCCTTGCCAGCGCGTCAACAATTTCTATGCCGACAAGACCAACGGAGTCTACGCGCTTTTGAATGGAAAGCTCATGAAGAGAGGCGCGGACAGGAAGTTCAATGAAGTGATGCTAAGCCAGCCCGTCAATCCCATGGCCATGGCCAAAGACGCCTCGGGAGGCCTTTGGATTGCCACGTGGGACAAAGGCGTGGTGCATTACGACGCGGCCACAGGCAAAATTACCGAGCAGCCCGTCACCCGGACCACCCGCGACAAAGACTGCTGTCTGTCCATGCTCATCGACAGCCGCCATGGACTGATGTGGGTGACGACACAGGACAACCTGTGGGTCTATCGCATTAGCGGACAAGAACTTCTCCCTTACGAAACAACGCACTTCCTGCCGGAAGGAAACAAGATACTGGATATTCTGTACGAAGACCGCGAAGGCAACATATGGGTATCGGGATTCACCCCCACGACCTTTGTCGTCAGCTCCAATAAAACACAGGTAAAGAGAATGGAAGTGAACGCCATGCGCGACCTCACTGGCTATCCGTTACTGCCCGACCGCATGATAATAAACGGGGCAGACTACTGGATACACCAGGGACGTGTGGGGTTGATGCATTACAACAGTAAAACCCGGCAACTCAAAACAGTGGGCAATGGGGCCTACGGAAAGTGCATCGAGCCGGACAAAAGCGGACAAGGCTTGTGGGCAGCACGAGGCAACTCACTGGTCCGTCTTGTCCATAACCAAGGAATCAAAGAAACACCCGTCGCCGAACTGACAGAGACCATCACACACATCGCAGACAATGGCAAAGGCATCCTTCACATCGGCACAGACGGCGGCTTGTATGAGTATTCCCTGACAGGAAAACGGACAAAGAAGTTATGCGGCACACAAGCACCAGTGGAAGACATCGCGCTCTGCGGCGACCAACTTTATTTCATCGCACGGCAGAAAGGCCTGTTCAAGATACCGACAAAAGGCGGCACACCCTCCTGTCTGGCCATGTCTCCGTTCCTGTCAGCATTATCAGCCAACGCGGACGGCACGGTATGGACCGTAGGGAAAGATGGCAATGTGCACAGCCTCCGCCACGACACACTGAGCCGGGATGGCATGATGAGCAACAGTGGCGAAGTGTTCATCGACGTGATGTGCGACCGCCGCGGACACGTATGGATACTCAGCAACCAACGTGTCCGGGAATACAACCCGGAAAACCAAGCCTTCCGTACCATCCGTACCACCGACAGCCCCATCAATGTTTCCCTTTTCTATCATTTGGAAGAGATGCAGGGCGACAGCATCGGCATAGACGGCACCGGCGCTATTTGCATAGCCCCTTCTTCACCCGAACTTGACCGTCAGTCTTTTTCCGGACAGATGCCGAGAGTGACGGCTTTCCTGTATGGCGATAGCCTGAGCATCGTGGACAGCCGTACTGACCGCATCGACATTCCCGCAGGTTCCGGCACGGTAAGCCTGTATCTCTCCACCTTCGATATCTTCAACGCTGACAAAATCTGCTTCGCCTACCGCATCGAAGGCATCAACCAAGACTGGATTTATCTGCCGCAAGGTGTAAACACGCTCTATATCAACAACCTGACAAAGGGCAATCACAAACTGCACCTGCGTAGCACCGATGGTTCAGGATGCTGGAAGGAGGGGGAGAGTGTCATTCTGCTGCATCGCCAGTCGTTCTGGTGGCAAGAGTGGTGGGCCGTGCTTCTTCTCACCGCCACCGCCGCCGTGCCGCTTTATTGCCTTTGGCTGGTCAGTACGCGGGTACACAAACTACGTCAGATTCAACGGCAACGTCAGGACTTGGCACTTCGCGAGATTGCCGTACCTTCGCAACAAGAGTTGATTGCCGAAAAAGACAAGGAGTTCCTCGCATTGGCCAAGAACCATGTGGAGCAGCACATCACTGACCCACAATATAACGTGGAAGGTCTTGCCTCCGACCTCTGCATGAGCCGCTCCAATCTGCTTCGTCGCATACAATCGCTCACAGGCCTTTCACCTGTGGAGTTCATCCGCGACATCCGTCTGAAACATGCAGCCAAGATGATTTCCGAACACCCCAAGTTGGCCATGAGCGAGGTCGCCCAACGGGTGGGATTCGCCACGCCGAGTTATTTCGCAAAGTGTTTCAAGAAACGCTTCGGCATACTTCCCACGCAGTACGCGAATCGCAGAAATACGGAAGACAATGCAAGAAATGCGGAATTTTAGAGCAATAAATGTTGCAACACGTACTATTGCTAATATGTTTTATTGATTGTGCTTAAAGTATTTATAGAATGTCGCTACATTCGTCCTACCTTTGCGACAGAAAGAGTTCCATCAAAGATAAACTCTACATATAAGACGGGCATAGCCCGTGTACTGTGAACGCTAAAAAAGTCATTACCATGGTAACCCACAAACAATTACACATTTCAATAACTATGAACAAATTCCTGTTACTGGCAGCATTCTTGCTGTCAATGCTGACAAGCAAAGCACAAAACCCCTATCTCCCTTTATGGGAGTATGTCCCCGATGCAGAACCCTATGTGTTTGAAGACCCCGACCACCCGGGAAAATTCCGTCTGTATATCTACGGTTCGCACGATTCGCTACGCGACGCTTATTGCGGATTGGAACAAGTGGTGTGGTCAGCCCCCATTGACAACCTCACCCAGTGGCGCTATGACGGCATCATTTTCACCTCTGTGAAAGACCGCGATGGCAACCTGTTGCATAGCGACGGCCGTGGCGACCTGCTCTATGCACCCGACGTGACCATGCGCGAGGAAAACGGACAAAAAGTATATTACCTTTACCCCAACAACCAAGAGGTTGGGCGCGAAGGGATGGTGGCTAAAAGCCTGCGCCCCGACGGCCCCTTTGAGGTAATCAACTGGAGCACGACCGAGGCCCAAAAGACCGACGGAGTGTTACGCTTCGACCCCGCAGTATTCATCGATGATGACGGACGCGTGTATGGCTATTGGGGCTTTCAACAGTCGTTTGGTGCCGAACTTGACCCCGTAACCATGGCCACCGTCAAAGAAGGCACGGAAATCGTAACCGATCTCATCCCCAACCTTGGACAAGACGACACATTCAGGTTTTTCGAGGCTTCGTCCATACGTAAGATAAAGGACAAGTACGTCTTCATTTACAGCCGCCAGACACGGAACGGCGAATTTGGCTTAGGTAGCAGCCACTACACACTAGCTTACGCCTACAGCGATAGCCCGCTCGGCCCTTTCACTTATGGCGGTACCATAATCGACGGCCGTGCACGTGGCGTAGACCATGATGGTAATCCCACTTATACCGCACACCCCGATGGTAATACCCACGGTAGCATCATTGAAATAGACGGACAATGGTGGGTGTTCTACCACCGCCAGACAGGTACCAGCGAATATTCGCGCCAAGCCACTGTAGAGCCTATCACCGTCGAGGTAGAAGAAGGACCGGGCGGTAAGGTTACCATTTCCGAGGCTGAATACACTTCTATGGGTTTTCTTACCAATGGTCTCAACCCCTGCCAACGACAGATGGCAGGCATAGCCTGCTACTACACAGGACCCAACGGTTCGTGGGAATCGTTTCCCACATTCTTCCACTCAGGTTCCTACGTGCAGCCCACATACTACGAGGGTAATCCTGCAGAGGCTCCCTCAGATTTCGACTTACACAGCTGCCCGGTAGTGAACAACACTTCAGGCTCTGTGGTGGGCTACAAGTATTTCAACTTCGACATTCTGCCTGAAAGCGACCACATAGATGCCGTGTTCACCCTGCAACCGGGCGGACTGGACGGTAGCATCACTATCTTAGCAGGCAGCCCATGGACGGATCGTGGCGGCATGGTATTGGGTACGCTGGAACTGACGAGCGATATGTCACAAACCATCATCCCCTGCCACGTCACATTGTCGGGCCTCTCCCAACTAAAGGGCAAGCAAGCTGTATATCTCGTTTTCCAATCAACCCAAAACGGATCACTCTGTACGCTCCACCACTTCCAACTTTCCACGACTTGGCAGGAACAGTTGGCCATAGCCCAGAGCCTCGACCTCACGGGGCTGGCACAGGAAAAGATTGCAACTCTGCAAGAAGCCATGGATACAGATTACGCATCGCTCGATGCCGAAAGAAAAAAGGAAGCCATGCATCGCCTGGTATCAGCAATTGCCTTAATACAGGTAGCACAGAAGAACCTCACGGAACCCAAGTCACCCTATCATGGCAGCAAGGTGCATGCCGGTGACAGTTACTATCTTTATAATGTGGGACACGCGCAGTTCATGGGCTGGGGCGGCTACGGTTATTGGGGTACACAAGCCGGCTGGAACGACGAAGGCATTGAAGTGCGCCTGGTGGCCGCCGACGGCGAAGGCCGCTATTGGATAAATGTCCCCTCGCTGGGTGAGAATTGCCATTGGGGCTGGCTGGACACCAAGGGCGGAAGCAACGAAAAGCTACCAACGGGCGTGGATGCACAGTATTATCTAAACAGTTCGACAAGCAAAGAAACCGTACAACTGACTGCCGTAGCCAACGAAAACATCCCCAATGCCTACCGTATCTCACTGCCTGAAAACAACAACAAAATGCTGGGCTACGATGCACAATATCCCACCGTAATGTGCGTATCGGCCAGCATCACCGGTGCAGACGCACTATGGCAGCTGGTGTCCGAGGATGAGCGTAACCCAGGTATTGTGGTGGAGGACACCTGCCGCTACAAGGCACTACAGTTCACCACCACCGAGGCACAGGCATGGCAGATGAAACGTGTAGCCATGAGCGACAAGGTTGTAGGTACTCCCTCCGCCACATTCCATACCACCGATGTCCGCTCCACATTCCGCGCTTGGGGTACTTGTTTCAACGAATTAGACTGGATCGCCTTAAAGAAACTCACCGAAGAAGAACGCGCTGAATTTTTCCATCGTATGTTCTCTCCCACGGGCGACCTGCGTTTCGCCTTGGGACGCATCCCTTTAGGCGCCAGTGATTATGCCGGCCCCGAAAACTTCTATGATGAAGACGTGTACCATCAGGAAGACCATCCCATCGACCGCCTCGGAGCATGGTATTCATGCGACGAGATGCCTGAGGGCGAGACAGATTTCGAAATGGAGCACTTTACCATCGAACGCGACAAGAGGAACATCATACCTTTCATCAAAAAGGCGCAGGAACAGAATCCCGACATGGACTTTTGGTGCTCGCCTTGGAGTCCCCCGCAGTGGATGAAACACAGCCATCATTACAGCAACCGTGCGGGTTACGAAAATGGACTGGACATCACCTACCCCGCCTATACCTCCACGCAGTTCATCATGGAAGAAGAGTACCTACAGGCCTATCCTAAGTACTTCGGCCGTTTCATTGATGCCTACGCCGAAGAGGGCATCAACATTACAGGCATATGTTACCAAAACGAAGCCTACACTTGCAACTACTACCCTAATACTTCGTGGGAGGCCACCTCGACGGCCCGCTTCAATGCCGATTACCTCATACCTTACATACGTGCGACGCATCCCGGCGTGAAGGTTTGGCTGGGTACGATGAACACAGGTGACTTGCCTACCTTCCGTACCATCTTGGATTACCCAAGCAAGCACCCCGACTACAAAGGTAAGACACTGGCCGAGATGTTCGATGGTGTGGGCTTCCAATGGGAGGGGCGCAATGCCATCGCCACCATTGCTGACGAATACCAGGCACGTTTCCCGAACTTAGAGTTCATCCAGACAGAGAGCGAATGTGGCAGCGGCACCTTTGACTGGGCTGCCGGCACACATACCTTTGAACTCATCCACCATTATCTGAACCATGGTTGCGTAACCTACACCAATTGGAACAGCATTCTTGGCGGTAATGGACGTGGACCGTTCATGAATTGGTGGCAGAATGCACTTGTCCATCTCGACCTCTCCACACTAAAGCCGCGCTACACCCCCGAGTTTTATGCCTACAAACATTATAGCCACTTCATCGGCAATGGTGCCAAAGTGCTACGCAAAAGCAGCAAAGAGCCCCTTGTGCTTGTAACCGAGACAGGAAACGGAACATACGTGGTAGTGGCAGGCAACGAGAGTAATAGCGAACGCCTGCTAAGCATAGGTATTGACGAAGACAAGTATCTGACAGCCACTCTGCCGGCCCGTTCATACAACACCTTTGTCATTGGCGACAAAGAGTATATCGACACGCTGGCCGAATCCGAAGGTTACGATGGGCCTGATGCGCCGACCAACAACTTCACAGAAGCACAAATCAACGCCGCACGCACTGCATGGCAACAGGCGGTAAAGCTCGCACAAAATGTGGCCGATAAAACGCGCTACGATGAAAAGGCACGCACCCAACTCCTTGCCCTCGTAAAGGAACAGACAATGCTGACCGCAAAATTACAGAACCCCATCGTCTTTGCCGATCTCACCCGGCAACTGAACGATGCCACAGAACAAGTGCGGCTGACAGCGACTATGGAAAGCCCCTATACAGGCTCAACACCTGAAGAATCAGAACAATATTATCTTTATAACGTGAAGATGGGACTATGGCTCAATACAGGGCACGGTGCCTGGGGCACACAGGCTGGCTTAGACGAGGACGGAATGCTGGTTTCCATTTACCGCAAGGAGGGCAAGACGTACATCAAAACACCCGATATAGGTCACAACACCTACTGGGGTTGGTATGAAGGCAGTGTGCCCAAAAACTCTGGAGCAGCATATTATTACGAAGCCGAAGTTGCAGGCGAAAACGGTTCCATGTATTGTGATGTGCCTTTCACCGGTGTAAACCATGCCGAAGCGGTGGAAATAGAGGAAGTAAAGCAATCCAACCTCATTGCCCCCTATGCCATCATTGTCCCAGGTCAGAATAATGGGCATTGGAGCTACGATCCCACGCAACACGACATGATGTGCGTACGCACCAACTATCTGAAAGATACCGATGTTTGGCAGTTCGTAACCCGTGAGGAGCGTAACAACCCTACTGCAATAGGCACCGTATCTCCCCCACGACTTTCCGTAACCACTCCCAAAACAATCTACGACCTTTCAGGCCGTCGCGTAGACAGAACTTCTCATGGAATCTACATCATTAATGGCAAGAAAGTATTGAGATGAAAACATTCTATGAGGAGTCTACATCAAGAACAAACGTAAATACGTCAATTAAAAACAGTTGTTCCTATACAACGCCAACGGGCAAAGACTTGCTTGCAGTCTTTGCCCGTTGGCGTATACAATAGCATAAATATCATAAAGCAAAGGGAGAGATAGAATACTCTGGCCCACAAAGTAACTTGTACATAAACGTGTCGGCCTCATTCCCTTATAAACATGAGGGGAAAGGAGACCTATACGCACCACCCCAAAAAACAAAAACACAATGAGTAAAACCATCACTACCCTGCAATTAATCGCCACAAGAAAAATAAAACAGCACAAAAATCCCATGTATCGAGAAAAGGGCGTATCTTTGCAAACAAAACCCCACACCATGACGAGAAAAGATTTTGAAATCATGGCACCGGTAGGCTCGCGCGAATCATTGGCCGCAGCCATCAAAGCCGGAGCCGACTCCATATACTTCGGCATCGAAAACCTGAACATGCGGGCGCATTCGGCCAGTACGTTCACCATTGACGACCTGAAGGAAATGGCACAAACTTGTGCCGCACACGGCATCAAGAGCTATCTGACGGTAAACACCATCATCTACGGCGAGGATCTTCCGCTGATGCGTACCATCATAGATGCAGCCAAGGAAGCCGACATCTCCGCTGTCATAGCTTCGGACGTAGCCGTCATGATGTACTGCCGACAGATAGGGCAGGAAGTACACCTGTCCACCCAACTGAACATCAGCAACATCGAAGCGTTGAAATTCTATGCCCAATTTGCCGATGTCGTAGTGTTGGCCCGCGAACTGAATATGACGCAGGTGGCCGACATACACCGGCAAATAGAGGAACAACGCATTTGCGGTCCGGGCGGAGAGCTGATACGTATCGAGATGTTCTGTCACGGAGCACTCTGCATGGCCGTCAGCGGGAAATGTTACCTCAGTCTGGACAACACGGGTCGGTCGGCCAACCGGGGGGCCTGCATGCAAATCTGCCGCCGGGGCTACATCGTGAAAGACCGCGAAACGGGCACGGAACTGGAAATCGACAACAAATACATCATGAGCCCGAAAGACCTGAAGACCGTACGCTTCATCGACCGGATGATGGAGGCGGGCGTACGCGTGTTCAAAATAGAGGGACGTGCCCGGGGACCGGAATATGTGGCCACCGTCGTGGGCTGCTATCAAGAAGCCATACAAAGCGTGTTGGACGGGACGTTCACCGAAGAGAAAAAAGACGAATGGGACGCGCGGTTGGCCCGCGTGTTCAACCGTGGTTTCTGGAACGGGTACTACCAGGGACAGACTTTAGGCGAATGGACGACGAACTACGGTTCGGCCGCCACGGAAAAAAAGGTCTACGTGGGCAAGGCCATCAAATACTTTTCCAAACTTGGCGTGGGAGAGTTCCAAATCGAAGCGGCGGACATGAGCGTGGGTGACCGTCTGCTCGTCACCGGTCCTACGACAGGGGCATTGTTCATGGATTTGGAAGAAGTGCGTTACGACCTGAAACCGGTGGAAACCGTAGGAAAAGGCATGCGCGTGTCGTTTAAAGTGCCGGAGAAAATAAGGCCGAACGACAAGTTGTATAAGTTGGTGAAAAGCGCGAAAGAAGCATGACGCGTCGTAATATCGGGGCAAAGCGTAGGCCCGTAACAAATAATCAGGCTTTTTTTTGGGAAGGAAGCCTGATTTTTTTATCTTTGCACGGAGAATATCACACATTTTAAAGTTTAATGAGTTTGTTGAATTTCACTCACCTTTTGGCACAAACCGTCACGGAATTATCCGAAGACTCGTCTCTGAAAGGTTTGTTTCATGAACATCAAGACGGAGACCCCCTCCCTTCGGGAAAAGTCCTGCACGAAATTATCGAATTGTGCCGTGCCATCCTTTTCCCGGGATTTTACGGGAAATCCACGGTCAACCATCATACCATCACTTATCATATCGGTGTCAACATCGAACGGTTGTACAATCTGCTGACCGAACAGATACATGCCGGACTATGCTTCGATGCCAAGGAAACAGGCGACTGTGCATGTGACACCAAACGCGAAAAGGCCATCGACTTGGCCGGACAGTTCATCAGCCGCCTGCCAGCCCTGCGTGAAGTGCTGGCCACCGATGTGGAAGCGGCTTACAACGGCGACCCGGCTGCCGAGTCTTACGGCGAAATCATCAGTTGTTACCCTATTATCAAGGCGTTGAGCAATTACCGCATCGCCCATGAACTGCTTTTATTGGGCGTGCCTTTGATTCCGCGCATCATCACGGAAATGGCGCATTCCGAGACCGGCATCGACATCCATCCCGCCGCCCGAATCGGCCACCACTTCACTATCGACCACGGCACGGGCGTCGTCATCGGCGAAACGTGCATCATCGGCAACAACGTAAAGCTCTACCAGGGCGTTACGCTGGGTGCCAAGAGTTTTCCGCTCGATGCCGAGGGCAAACCCATCAAGGGCATTCCGCGCCACCCCATTCTGGAGGACGACGTCATTGTCTACTCCAACGCCACCATCCTGGGACGCATCACCGTGGGACGGGGCGCTACCGTAGGCGGCAACATCTGGGTAACAGCCGACGTGGCACCGGGCGCCCGCATCGTACAGGGCAGCAAAACACAATCGCGCCCACGCACCGAAGACTGCCAGCGGCAAGACAACCTCTAACAACGAATCCAACCGGCCGACTCCACCAGGCATTTCCACCAAACAAGCCCGGTACCAGCGGCCCAACACATACTGATAGATTAAAAAGACAGAATGAGCGAACAACAATCCTTTGAGATGATTGCCAAGACCTTCCAAGGACTGGAAGAAGTGCTGGCGCAAGAGCTTACCGCACTGGGAGCCAACGATATTCAGATCGGACGCCGCATGGTGTCCTTCAGCGGAGACAAAGAAATGATGTACCGGGCCAACTTCTGCCTGCGCACCGCCATCCGCATCCTCCGACCCATCAAGCACTTTACGGCACAGAATGCCGACGAGGTGTACGAGCAAATCAAGGCTATTCACTGGGAAGACTATCTGGACACGAGCAAATCGTTTGCCGTCGATGCCGTGGTCTTCAGCGAGGAGTTCCGCCACAGCAAGTTCGT
>ERZ779669.1299-NODE-1299-length-11779-cov-1.755118_pt1 | contig 11779 bp, 9 predicted proteins | sample MGYA00511372_ERZ779669 | MGnify/ENA primary metagenome ERZ779669 (study PRJEB29588, sample SAMEA1967891) | human gut metagenome | biome: human gut; feature: human-associated habitat; material: faeces | place: Denmark | collected 2008/2010 ... | reverse complement strand
AAGTTATCATAGGATGTGTTCATCAGATCCCAGATTGCTTTTACTTCTCCTGCAACGTTATCTACATATTCCTTCGGAGTGATTCCTGCTGCTTCCGCTTTTTCCTGAATCTTCTGACCATGCTCATCCGTTCCTGTCTGGAAGTATACGTCATAGCCTTCTGCTCTCTTGTATCTTGCGATCGCATCTGCAAGTACGATCTCATAAGTGTTTCCAATATGCGGTTTGCCGGATGTGTAGGCAATCGCTGTTGTCATATAATACTTTCCCTTATTGCTCATTCTCTCTACCTCTTTCCTTAAAATAAAAATCCCATCCTCTAATCTCTTAGAAGACGGGTTGTTTCCGTGTTACCACTTCAGTTCATCTGTACCTCACAGTACAGACCTCAATATGTCTTTGACCATACTCTGTCCGCCGGCACACTCTCTGCCAGTCCATTTTCTGTCTCTGTCAAAAACATCTCCGCTATAACAGGCGGTCCCGTCAGAACTTATCGCACACATAATGCTCCTGCATCCGTTCAGTCCTGCCACTCCAAAGCCATGTTCCATGAAGCTTTCCTCATTCCCTCGCACCATGATATCCTGCGGATCTGATATTACTGAATTAAAATCAGATGCCCTGCTATATCCCGGGAACCTCTCTGCTAAGACCATCTGCACAGATGATCTGTTGAGTTCCATTTCATGTACTCTCTTTTTCATTGTGTTTTATTGTGTCGTAATCAATAAATAATTGAATATTCGTGAGACATCATTCATGTTTTTCCTTTTGACATGCCTGACGCCTATCACATAAAATAGCACGGAAACGCTGAAAAGTCAATGAATACATTGGTTTTTCGGTGTTTCCGTGCTATTGCATTTAATTTTACATTTTCTGCGCATCGTTTCTCTGTAAATGAATGATATGGATTTATTTATTCATCAAATTTCTCATCATCAACAACTTCACCTGTAAAATGCTCCGGCTCTGCCATCTTGGTTCCACAACTGCTGCAGAAAGATGCTCCCTGTGGCATTCTTGCTCCACAGTTTGGACATTCTGCTGCGCCCTGAAGATTTAAGATCTCCGTTTTCATGCGCTCGATCTCTGCCAGTGCTTCTTTGATCACTTTGAACTGTTCATTTTCGGCATTTTCCTCATCATCTTTGTGTGCATCAAAATAGGTACGTCCCAGTTCTGCATACTGTTTTTCTACATAATCTTCTTTGGACTTTACGTCTAGTTTTAACTTGGCAACACCGGATACTTCCTTCGCTTTCTGGGATACATCTTTTCCTGCTGATACCAATGACTCTTTCATCTCATCAAAAAATGACATAATGACTACCTCCGTCCGTATATAATATCTTTCCATTTCGTGCTTTGTATTATACGCTTTTTCCACGGTGTACACAATACGGGGACGACATAATGCCTGAATTGTATTCGCCTGTTTTCACTCATGAATTATCGATCACATATCTCTCAAAAAGCGGCAGTGTAAAAAATACATACCCTCTGGTCTCGCCTGAGACAATCCCCTTTTTCATAAGTCTTTTGCGATACGGATTAAACTCATTTGTTTCCATGCCAAGATGTTCCCGGATTTCTTTGATTTTTCCGCTTTCTGTCTCGGCAATTCCCCTTGCCACAATGCGATCCTTCTGCGATAACTCTGACCATATTTTGTCGTATACAAACTCGCTCAAATACTGCTCATACTCTTCTAGTACTGCCTCATAATGACCACTGTGATTCCATGTCAGATAACCGAGTACCTGAAATGCGAATGGGTACCCCCTCGTCAGCTCTGCCATTTGTTTTGCCACATCCTGATCTATTTGAAAAATGTTTTTATACTTATTCATAACCGCCTGCTGATTCAATGGTTTTAACTGAATCTTTGGTGCCCGAAATAAAAAGGTTAGATTTTTTTCATTCTGTAATTCATCAATATTTTCATATAAACCCGTTGCCAGTAAAAATACAGGCAGATCCTGTCTTACAAAAATCTGGAATGAACCTGCAAACACCTTCATATAATCATTATTTGTAACTTCGTCGATTGTAATCAACAGTCTCTTGTCCTGCTTTTTCAGTTTTTCCAAAATAGTAATGATCGCCGTCTCCGTATCCGTGAGTGGCGGAACACCCTCTATCGCTACGCCAAACCCGAAAAAGGATAAATCAATTTTCGCAGACTTTATGATGGCTGCACAAACTTTATTGCTATTTAGTTTTGCTAACATTCCCTGTAATAAATCGGTAGCAGGATTCAGTTCTATCACTACCCAGTCTTCTCTTTCCCTCAGCCGTCTTGCAATCTCAGTCATCATCACTGTTTTTCCCGAACCTCGTACACCTGTGATAATGAACATCTGCTGATTTACCGTTTCCGCTGTAAACGTATCAACAATTTCCATTGTCTGTAATGGACGTTCTACCAGCTCTAACGGACTTTTCCCAAATGTAAGCGTAAATGGATTCTGCATAGGCGCTCCTTTAGTTTCACTGTTCTTTACTCTTGTTTACTGTTTTTGTGTTGTTTTACTGTTCTTTACTGTCTTTTACTGTTTTACATTCATTTTACTGTTTTTTACTGTTTGCATCAAGACGTTTTATGATGATTTATTTAAAAAGATGAATACTTGATCCGTAACAAAAGGCTCATACAAGAGAAACGCCAGAACCAGCATTTGCCAGAACCAGCGTTTCCTGTCAATAACTTTTTTCTATGTTTTTACCGGATGCAGATATACACCATATATACCGCATACATAAGAAGCATAATAATTCCTTCTTTACGATTCACTTTCTTGGATGTCCATGCAAATCCCCATACAACTGCACTCATGATGATCAAAATGATAATGTCGATAATATTCTCCATAAGGAAGGTAACAGGGCTGATCGCCGCTGCAACACCGAGGATCAGTAAAATATTAAAAATATTAGAACCGATCACATTTCCAAGTGCCATATCCACTTCATTCTTTCTGGCTGCTACGATAGAGGTAACAAGCTCCGGAAGCGATGTTCCGATTGAAACGATCGTAAGCCCGATCAGTGTCTGGCTCATACCGAGATCGCTTGCGATTCTGGATGCAGCATCAACCGTCACATCTCCGCCGACAGCAATCGCGATTGCGCCGCCAATGATAAACAGTATACTCACGGGAACAGAAACAAGCTTGATCTCCTCGTCCGATCCACCTTCGATCTCGACCTTCTTACCTTCCTTACTTGCCTTCATCGCAGTCCGGACCATGTAGATAATGTAACATGCAAAAAGCACTACGAATATCACACCATCCAGATGTCCAAGCGTCATACCAGTCTTGTCGCCAAGTCCGACAATTCCAAGAAGCATCAGAAGTCCGGCACATATAAGGGATAATGGGATATCTCTCCGGATTGTTTCTCTTGCAACATTCACTGTTGCCAATATCGCGCACACGCCAATGACGACCATCAGATTAAAAATATTGGAACCGACAACATTGCTGACTGCAAGCTCATTGTTGCCTGCAAGGGATGCAGACACACTGACTGCGGTTTCCGGAAGGGATGTTCCCATCGCAACGATGGTAAGTCCGATAATGATCGACGGCACATGCAGCCGCTTCGCCACGCTGGAACTTCCCTCCACAAAGAAGTCCGCGCCCTTGATAAGCAGTACAAAGCCTATCACAAGGAATACAAGTACAAGGGCAAATGGGGCATTGTTAATGATTTTTTCCATGGTTTCCTCCTTTTCTCGTTCAAAGCTTCCGTCAGCCGAAATCCTGCTATCGTAAGTATGGATAGCTGAAAAAAGACTCATGTATATCAATCAGCTGCCTGTGTAGATTATTGCACAGACGGTTGATCAATATACATGAGTCTCATTATTTAAGATTTGCCAGATTATACTCTTTAATTATAATCAGAATGTTGACAAATCACACTTTCGCGCTAACTACTCCCTCATGGAATATTTAATTACTTGATAAATAATATCAAATGCCTGCATGTGTGTCAATAACTAATTCTTATGAAATCTCTTTTCTTCCTCATAAGCAGGCTCACATGTAAGATTCATGCCCAGTCTCTTAAATGTATCCTTATCTACCGCTGAAAGAATAACTGTTGAATGAACATCACATGCATAAAGCTTAGGCATCTGCTTTAATGCCTTGTCAGCTAACGGATTGGCTACAACTGAAGATGAAAGTGCAATAAGAATTTCATCTGTATGAAGTCTTGGATTCCTGCTGCCAAGATAGTTAGTCTTTAAGGTCTGGATTGGACTGATTGACTCAGGTGATAGCAGGTCAACTGAATCATCTATTCCTGCAAGCTGCTTTAATGCATTAAGCAATGCTGATGACGCAGCACCTAACAGATCACCTGTTTTTCCAGTAACAATAGTTCCGTCTTCTAACTCAATTGCAACCGCCGGTTTATCACCGCTTTTTGCTGACTTTTCAAGTGCAGCATTAACAACAGGTCTTGAAGATGGTGTGATTCCTGCCTGATTCATTAAAAGCTCAATCTTATAAATTTCCTGACTGTTTACACCAGTTCTCTTCTGGTCGCATAAATATTTGTAATATCTTCTGATAATCTCCATATTAGAAGCATAACGGCATGCTTCATCATCAACAATACAGTTACCAGCCATATTAACACCCATATCTGTTGGTGACTTATATGGACTCTCACCGGCAATGAGCTCGAACATAGCATTAAGCACAGGGAATATCTCGATATCTCTGTTATAATTAACCGTTGTTTTACCATATGCTTCCAAATGGAAAGGATCAATCATATTAACATCATTAAGGTCTGCTGTCGCTGCCTCATAAGCAAGATTAACAGGGTGCTTAAGTGGAATATTCCAGATTGGGAATGTCTCAAACTTCGCATATCCAGCCTTAACACCATGCTTATATTCATGGTAAAGCTGTGAAAGACATGTAGCCATCTTTCCGCTTCCAGGACCAGGAGCAGTAACAACTACAAGTGGTCTGGTAGTCTTAATAAATTCATTCTTTCCGTAACCATCATCACTTACAATCTTGGCAACATCATTAGGATATCCGGCAATCTTGTAATGCTTGAAATTCTTAATTTCATGTGCATCTAACACCTTGATAAAATTATCAACCTCTGGCTGCTGGAAATACTTAGTGATGCAGACACTGCCTACAAAAAGTCCATATTCCGTAAATTCATCTATAAGTCTTAATACTTCCTGATCATATGTAATTCCGTAATCGCCACGAATCTTATTACTTGCAATATCTTCTGCACTTATTGCAATAACAACTTCAGCCTGCTCCTTTAACTGTAAAAGCATCTGAAGCTTTGAGTCCGGCTTAAATCCTGGAAGAACCCTTGAAGCATGATAATCATCGAACAGCTTTCCGCCAAACTCAAGATATAACTTATTGTCAAACTTGGCAATTCTCTCCTTAATATGCTCAGACTGCATTTTTAAATATTTGTCATTATCAAATCCTATCTTCATAATCTTATTCCTTTAAGTAAAATTCTTTAATAAAATTAACACAAATCACAAAATTTATCCAGTTCTTTAGTGACAATATTTTTCGTTTTGAACTTCGGATTATTGTATAATCTGCCTCGTGCCATGACTAAATCCACGTTACGAAGTGCCCTGAGATCATCTAACGGATTATTCTTAGTTACAATCAGGTCAGCACATTTACCGGCTTCAACAGAACCTGTATCATCACCAATCCCTGCCATTACTGCACTGTTAAGCGTAGCTGTGTATAATGCAAATGCATTGCTTACACCTACATATTTGTGGAAATAATAAAGCTCTCTCCAGAAATCATACTGTGTAATCCATGGACAGCCAACATCATTACCAAGTACGACCGGAATGTCGTTGGCAATTGCTGCCTTGGCACATTCCTTTATTCCCTCAAACACGATATTGCCATTGTACTGCTCAACCTCTGACGCATTAGATACGCTTCTGTCAAAAAGAGCATATGGCAGTGCAGGTGATAATGTTGTGCATAAAAATGCATTATTCTCCTTAAACAAATGTATTATCTCATCATCAGGCTTTGCTCCATGCTCTATTGAATCAACACCATTTTCAAGTGCAACCCTTACACCCTCTGGCGACTCTACATGTGCAGCAACCATGTATCCAAGTGCATGTGCCTTATCACATACAGCCTTAACCATCTCAGGTTTCATCTTAAGCTCACCAGGAACACCCTTAGCCTTTGCGTCGAGTACGCCGCCTGTAATCATAAGCTTAATAAGGTCAACATTCTGGCTTTTTGCAATATCAACCTGAACAAGTGCTTCATCTATATTGTTAGCAGCTACCGCAACCGAACCAGCCATATGTCCACCCGGCACAGAAATTCCTTCATTAGCTGCAAGTATTCTTGGTCCGTCAGCCTTGCCATTTCTGATATCATCCCTTACTCTTGTATCAAAATCCGCCAGGCCACCGACAGTTCTTATAGTAGTAACACCACTCATAAGCTCTGTCTTTGCAAAATCCTTTACGACCTTATATGTCACAGCCCTTGAAAGTGCTGTTCCCATAAGCAGCTTAACAGTCTTTTCATTATCTCTCTGCTTTTTCTGTGGCTTTCCATTGCCTGCAAGATGAACATGCATATTAATAAGCCCCGGCATAAGGTATTTACCCTCAAGATTAATCTCCTTAAAGCCGTCTGGTACAGTGTTACCCTTCACAATACCAGTAATCTTGTCATCTTCAACAAGCACAGAATGACCATCCAAAACTTTCATATCCTTAGTTCCATCAAGGATATGTCCATTAGTAAAAATGTATTTCATAACCATCCGCTCCTTGCTTTTAGCATAATCTTAGATTATTTTACCACATTTTCACCAGTAATGTCACATGAAATAAATGCTTTCTAGAATAGCATCACAACAGCATGCACAACAAATGCCATCACCCACGCAATCAGGCACTGCCATACAACCATTATAACTGCCCATTTTCCGCCAAGCTCACGCTTTACTGAAGCAATTGCTGCGATACAAGGTGTGTACAGAAGACTGAATACAAGCATTGCGGCTGCACCGGCTGTTGAAAGTGCTGCCCGTATGCCTGTCCCGAAAAGTATCTGCATTGTTGATACGACACTTTCCTTTGCCATGACACCACACAGCAAAGATGTACATATTCTCCAGTCACCTAATCCTAAAGGTGCAAATACAGGGGCTATTATTCCCGCAATAAGTGCAAGTATGCTGTCCTTTGAATCTGTAACAAGATTAAGGTGCAGATTGAAGCTTTGTAAAAACCAGACAATTACAGTTGCAACAAATATAACTGTAAATGCTCTCTGCAAGAAATCTCTGGCCTTTTCCCATAATAACTGCAAAACATTTTTCATGCCTGGTAGTCTGTAATTAGGAAGTTCCATAACGAAAGGAACAGCTTCGCCTTTAAACAATGTTCCTTTGTAAAGCAATGCCACAAGAATTCCCATAATAATTCCAAAGAAATATAAGCCTCCCATTATAAGTGCGCCCTTTCCCGGGAAAAATGCACTGACAAAGAATGAATATATTGGCAGCTTGGCTGAACAGCTCATAAATGGTGTAAGAAGAATTGTCATCTTCCTGTCTCTCTCACTTGGAAGCGTTCTTGTTGCCATAACCGCAGGAACAGTACATCCAAATCCAATCAACATAGGAACAATACTTCTTCCTGACAGACCAATCTTTCTTAATAGTTTATCCATAAAAAATGCTACTCTTGCAATATAACCACTGTCCTCCATAAGTGATAAGAAGAAAAACAGTGTAACAATAATCGGCAGGAATGAAAGCACTGAGCCGACACCTGCAAATATTCCATCTATTACAAGACTGTGAATAACCTTATTCACGCCTGCCGCTGCAAGTGCATTGTCAACAACGCCAGTAAGTGCATCAATACCCATCTGCAGAACATTCTGTAAAAATGCACCAATCACATTGAATGTAAGAAAGAATATTGCAAGCATAATTGCTACAAAGCAAGGTATTGCCGTATATTTTCCAGTAAGAATCTTATCAATCTTCTGGCTTCGTATTCTTTCTTTACTTGCCTTAGGCTTAACAACATTAGCTTCACATATCTTCTCTATAAATGTAAATCTCATGTCCGCGATTGCCGCACTTCTGTCAAGACCTCTCTCATTCTCCAACTGAAGTACAATATGCTCAAGCATTTCTTTTTCATTCTCATCAAGCTGCAACAGTTTTAATATAAGATGGTCACCTTCAATAATCTTACTTGCTGCAAATCTTACTGGAATATCAGCTCTCTTTGCATGATCCTCTATAAGATGAATTACTGCATGTATACATCTGTGTACTGCTCCTCCGAAATCATTCTCATCACAGTAATCAGTTCTTTCCGGCTTTTCCTGATATTCTGCAATATGAAGTGCATGCCTTATAAGCTCATCAACGCCTTCATTCTTGGCAGCAGATATAGGAATAACCGGGATTCCAAGCATATTTTCCATGCCATTAATATCAATAGAACCTGAATTGCCTACTACCTCATCCATCATATTAAGTGCAAGAACCATAGGCACATCCATCTCTAAAAGCTGCATTGTAAGATACATATTTCTCTCAATATTAGTTGCATCAACAATATTAATAATCGCCTTTGGCTTCTCATTAAGCACAAAATTTCTCGAAACAATCTCCTCACTGCTGTACGGAGACATAGAATATATTCCCGGTAAATCCGTAACTGATGTATTCTCATGTCCCTTAATCATACCGCTCTTGCAGTCAACCGTAACTCCCGGAAAATTTCCGACATGCTGATTAGAACCGGTAAGCTGATTAAACAGAGTTGTCTTTCCACAATTCTGGTTACCAACCAGTGCAAATGTAAGCTTTGTTCCTTCAGGAAGCTTTTCTCCATCTCCCTTAGCATGGTATTTACCAGTCTCACCAAGTCCCGGATGGTCAGACTTATATATTCGGTCTGGTCTTTCGTGTTTTCTTGTACGCTCATCTATAGGATCAATAGTAATCTCTCCTGCATCGGCAACTCGAAGTGTAAGTTCATAGCCATGTATCTGTAATTCCATTGGATCACCCATAGGTGCCAGTTTCACAAGCGTAACCTCCGCCCCGGGAATTACGCCCATATCAAGAAAATGCTGTCTTAATGCGCCTTCACCACCAACTGAGGTAATTCTTGCACATTGTCCAATCTTAAGTTCATTTAACTTCATGTGTGTTTTCCTTTTCTAAATAATCTGCCCAAATCATTATTGATAATTCTTCTCAATAACCATTGTAGCACACATGACAAGTGCAGGACACCCCTTAATTGGCATCCTGCACATTTTTCTTAATATTCTACCTCACTTCTGCATGGAATAAATCACTTCGTAGTCGCAATCATATCCGCAATCGCCCATCTGCCCTCATACTTCACGAAATAGAATGTCGAATCAATAACATCTTTTCTCGCACCGCCTGAGGTAAGTGTCATATTCTTTGTAAATGCAATATGGCATGAATAACAGTCATCATTATATTCAATATAATTATCAACTGTCACTCCTGTATACGGATTTCCTGACAATGTGTGGTCACTGATAAATGTTATATCTGCACTTGAAGCATAATCTTTTGCAAGATTCCAGTAATAAGAATCCTCAATAAGATACTGCTGCACTGTTGCAAGTCCATGACCTGAACCGCTTAAATCATTAGTAAGGAAATTATCCCATATTTTTGCCATATTAAGAGCTTCTTCTTTTCTTTCTGATGGCATATCGGCAGAATTGCCACTTGCAGCTACAGATACATTTCCCTTAGCATCTACATTTGCAGTAACTTCACTGCCTGATGCATTATATATCTTAATCTCCGGCTTATTGACAAATCCTGTCAGCTTATATTCTACTGATTTTGGCATTGTAACATATTTAGAGACATTCACAAAATCAGGATTTTCTATAACCTTACCAGTCTTGTAATCATCTGACACAGTTATTCCATTAACTGTAAATGTATACCCTTCCGGAATTGATACAGTATAATCATTAGTCTTTGCTGAAAATACAGGCTCAATTGATTTAACCTTCCAGTCAAACACTGTGAGTATCCCAAGAACAACATGCTGGTCTTTAGCTTCCAGAGTCATTCTAGCAACCTTGTTGTCATCAGCATATATGTCATACATAGGCTCTTCTGTATTATAACTGCCCTCTGATTTCTTATATGTATAGTCAGTTGTACCATCTAATTCGGACATGTACATATTGACAAATGTATCTTTTCCCTCAAATTCACTGCTGGCTGGAAGCTCAATATTATCAGCCAATGTCTTATCAGCAGCCATCTTTGTAAAGTCATTAAGGAAATCATTCATTACCTTGTCCGACTGTGAATTCTCATATTTCTTAAGGCATGAACCTGTATATGCAATCATACAGATTGCAAGAATAAGAAGAATCACTGCATATACAGCAAGTCCTGTCCAGTAATTTAATGGTATATTGATTCCACCTATCTTTATAGACTTCTTAGCATTATTTTTCATATCTACACAGTTCTCCTTCCAATTACTTAGGCATTACAACAAATGCTGTTGGCAGCTTCCATGATGAATTCTGATAATAAAATGTTACACTTGTCATCTCATAGCCACCGTTATATACCATTGTTGAAGAACTTCCGCCATCAAGATTGGCTGCATTGACTGCTCCGTATTCCTGCATGACTGATATCAGGTCTGACGCAGTTGCACCAAGATGTCCTGAAGCACCTCTTCCATCTGTAACTAAAAGAAGTATTGCTCCGTCAGCTCTCTGTCCGATTGCTGTTCTAGGGTTAGCCCCGCTTCCCTGACCTTTTAATACTCTTGCTTCATTGTTAATAATAAGCGGAACAAAATGATTATTAGAATCAGAGCTTTCCTCCTGGAAAGCAACAGCATCCCTGATCCCGGCTTCATTTACATAGCTTTCAAAATCTGCTGCCGACATACCATCTATATCTTTAACAACTAAAAGGTTATCCTTATTAAGTCCAATTAAGTAAAGACCTGAAAGTGCTGAAGGACTGTTATATGTAATCTTACCGTCCTGCACTACAATTCCAAGTGGTGAGCCGCCTCTGTTTCCTGATGAAACATAAAGACCTCCGTTGACACCGGCAACTGCACCTGCACCGCTTACAATCTCATGAAGCTCCTTACCGTAATCTCCCCATGGGTATGTAGTTCCGACCTTAACCTGTGACGGATCTTTTATAATCAGCATTTTTCCAAAGAATGACCTTCCTGAAATCTCAACCATTCTTATTCCATTCCCATCAAACTGCTCTACTTCTCCGTTATTGTCAACCGTCTGTGTATCTGTGTCTGACGATATATTAATAAGAGATGTATCAATATCTGAATCCATCGACTCCATCTTATTAGCATTAATTACCTCATTAATCTGTGCATCTGTACAGAACCACGAAGCAAGAAACTTCATCTGACCTGATTCAAGAACTGTTGATATAAAAAGATTTCTGGCTGCAGGTGCTGAATCGCTGCATATTCTCTTAATCATAATGAATAAAGTTCCCACCAGCATTACTATAGTAACAAGTACCACCAGTAATACTCTGCCTATAATTCTGGCAATTTTCTTTCCCATAATTTTCTCCCTATTCTGTATTATATATTATTCCAGTCTCATTGCCTTAGATATCACTGAACCTGAAATACCGAAAACATTAATTATTATATCACTAATATGGCAGTGTT
>ERZ779669.1298-NODE-1298-length-11779-cov-3.292392_pt1 | contig 11779 bp, 9 predicted proteins | sample MGYA00511372_ERZ779669 | MGnify/ENA primary metagenome ERZ779669 (study PRJEB29588, sample SAMEA1967891) | human gut metagenome | biome: human gut; feature: human-associated habitat; material: faeces | place: Denmark | collected 2008/2010 ... | reverse complement strand
GTTTGTTGTAACCGGATTACTAAATGAGTTTGATACAATTTCCACTGACATTCCTTTCTCGATACGGATTCCGTTGGAAATTTTAGATTGTTTTACTGTAATTCTGAAAAGTGGCATAAATACCTCCTTTGTGTTAGAAGATGCTCGCTATCCTCCGAAAAAGCATTATGTTTTTCAATCTAAAAAAGAAAGGCATCCCAAATCTAGCGGGATGCCTTTGTATTGCATAAAATTAAGTATCAAGTGATTATCTTTTCAACAAAATGGTAAGACTTTCTTTCAAAGATTTGATAATACTTTCCGCATCTGCCTGTTTTTTGCGTTCAAGTTCGATTACGGCTGCCGGAGCATTGTTCACGAATTTCTCGTTGCTCAACTTCTTCACAATTCCCTGCAAGAAACTTTCCTTATGTTTCAGTTCTGCCAGCAAACGATTGATTTCCGCATCTATATCAAGCATATCAATCAACGGCACGGCAAATTCTGTTGTTCCTATCATGAAAGAGGCAGCACCTTCCGCCTTGTTATACACTACCATAATAGATGACAGGTTACACATCTTCATGATAACCGAATTTAGTTTCTCTACCGGATGATTACCTATCACCTGCAATCTGAGTTGTTCCTTCATGGCAATATTCTTCTGCAAACGGATGGAGCGTACATTGCTGATGATTTCTTTTACCACCTCAAACTCGCGTACGATGGCTTCGTCAACCTCTCCCGGAGCAGTCATAGGACTTACCATGAGGCTTTCTCCATCCTTGCGGTCGATAATGTGTTGCCACAACTCTTCGGTAATGAAAGGCATAAACGGATGAAGCAGGTGCAACAGGTTGTCAAAGAAGCGGATTGTCGTATCATAAACCGTCTTGCTGATGGGCTGGCCATAGGCCGGCTTTATCATTTCCAGATACCAGCTGGAGAACTCGTCCCAGAAGAGTTTATAAACAGCCATCAACGCTTCGCTCAAACGGTATTTGCTGAAAAGATCGGCTACTTCAAGAGCTACCGCATTCTGCTTGGACTCAAACCATTTCATGGCAAGGACAGCTGCCTCGGGCACTTCGGCCTCGGCACTCACTTCCCAACCTTTTACCAGGCGGAAAGCATTCCATATCTTGTTGTTGAAGTTACGGCCTTGCTCACACAGGGCGTCATCAAACAGGATGTCGTTACCGGCAGGGGCCGAAAGCATCATACCCATGCGCACACCGTCGGCGCCGTAGCGTTCGATGAGGTCCAACGGGTCGGGCGAGTTGCCAAGCGATTTGGACATCTTACGTCCCAGCTTGTCGCGCACAATACCGGTGAAGTAAACATTCTTGAAAGGCATGTCGCCCATGTATTCGTATCCGGCCATAATCATACGGGCCACCCAGAAGAAAATGATATCGGGGCCTGTTACCAGATCGCTCGTCGGATAATAGTACTTGATTTCCTCATTGCCGGGATTGTTGATACCGTCGAACAACGATATAGGCCACAGCCAGGAAGAGAACCAGGTATCAAGACAATCTTCATCCTGACGCAGGTCTTCCAGCTTCAAGTCGGCCTTACCGGTCTTTTCCTTCGCCAGTTCCAATGCCTTTTCGGGCGTTTCGGCCACCACATAGCCACCTTCGGGCAAGAAGTAAGCCGGAATGCGGTGTCCCCACCACAGCTGGCGGCTGATACACCAATCCTTAATATTCTCCAGCCAGTTCTTATAGGTGTTCTTGTATTTGGCAGGATAGAACTTCAACTCATCGTTCATTACAGGCGGCAAAGCCATGTCGGCAAAGTGCTGCATTTTGAGGAACCACTGCATGGACAGCTTCGGTTCAATAGCCACGTTGGTACGCTCTGAGAAACCTACCTTGTTGGTATAGGCTTCCACCTTCTCCAGCAGGCCGGCGGTGGCAAGATCTTTCTCAATCTGCTCGCGCACATCAAAACGGTCCATACCAACATACAGACCGGCAGCTTCGCTCAAAGTACCGTTGTCATTGAAGATATCAATGCTGGGCAAGTTGTATTTTTCGCCCAACATATAGTCGTTCACATCGTGAGCCGGAGTTACTTTCAAACAGCCTGTACCAAACTCTACGTCAACGTATTCGTCCTGAATAACAGGAATAACGCGGTTCACCAAAGGTACAATCACCTTCTTGCCTTTCAACCACTGGTTCTTGGGATCGGCCGGATTGATACACATGGCTGTATCGCCCATAATGGTCTCAGGGCGGGTTGTGGCAACAACGGCATAACGGCGTCCTTCGGCATCGCGGTGAACCACTTCACCCTCGGCACCGGTCTCGCCCGACATGTCGTCATCGGCTACATAATATTTCAGGTAATAAAGTTTGCTATGTTCTTCCTTGTAGATAACCTCTTCATCACTCAACGCCGTCAATGCCTTGGGGTCCCAGTTCACCATACGCACACCGCGATATATCAGTCCCTTGTTATAAAGGTCTACAAATACCTTGATAACGCTTTCGCTACGTTTTTCGTCCATGGTAAAGGCAGTACGGTCCCAGTCGCACGAAGCACCAAGCTTGCGCAATTGTTTCAGGATGATGCCTCCGTGTTCGTCGGTCCATTCCCAGGCATGTTTCAGGAATTCCTCACGGGTCAGATCAGTCTTCTTGATTCCCTGTGCGGCAAGTTTGTTTACCACTTTGGCTTCGGTAGCAATGGAAGCATGGTCGGTACCCGGCACCCAGCAGGCATTTTTGCCTTCCATACGGGCACGACGAACAAGAATATCTTGAATGGTATTATTAAGCATGTGTCCCATGTGGAGCACTCCGGTGACGTTGGGGGGCGGAATGACGACGGTGTAAGGCTCACGACCATCGGGTTTTGAACTGAACAGTTTATGGTCCAACCAATACTGGTACCACTTTCCCTCCACATCAGCGGGATTGTACTTACTTGCTAATTCCATTGTCTTAAAATCTAAATTAGGGTTATAATGGGCACAAAATTACTAAAAAATGAAGAACGAAGAACTAAAAACAAAGAAATCACTTGCTATGAGGAATAAAGAAGCGTTTTTCTGTGTAACTTTGTCCGAAGCATTGAACAATCGGAATCACCTGTTTCTGGACACATGAAAGGAAATGTTACCAACTTTTTAAAGCATATCCCCATACGTTGCTGGCTGCTGCTCCTGCTATTGCTTTGGGTAGGATGCGTCCAGCACATTACCGGCTGGAGTACAGGTTATTCCCAAACTGTCTATCCGGTTATTGCCAAGATACTTGGCGGTTTCTCACAATGGATCCCTTTTGCATTGGGCGACTTATCCATAGCCTGTGCCGTCATCTGGCTCATTGCCAGCCCGTTTTACAAACGGTTTCAACAAAAGAAAAAGTGGAAAGCAATCTTATTCTCCGAAGTTGAATTCCTGTTATGGATATACATATGGTTCTATGTGGCATGGGGCTTGAACTACTCGCAACCGGACTTCTACGCCAGAACAGGAATCGCCCGTACAGAATATGCAGATGAAGATTTCAAGACTTTTGTAACCGCTTATGTAGATAGCCTGAACCAATCGTATACAGCCACACTCATAACGGATAAAGACAGCATTGCCCATGCCATTGTAGGCAGTTATCTCTGTACGACAGCATTGCCGGGCATCCATCCGCCTTTCCAAAAATGCCCTAAGGCCAAAACCATGCTTTTCACCCCACTGGCCTCCATGGTTGGCGTAACCGGCAGTATGGGGCCGTTTTTCTGCGAATTCACTCTCAACGGAGAAATACTTCCTTCGCACTATCCTGCCACATTTGCACACGAACTTGCACACTATCAAGGCATTGCCCGCGAAGCAGAAGCCAACCTGTATGCCTATCTGGCATGCACCAGTTCACATATACCTGCTATCCGTTTCAGCGGTTATTTGTCCATCCTGCCTCATGTATTGTCCAACGCTGCCCAAGTGCTGAAAGAAGAAGAATACGAGCAGGTATTCAAGAGCATACGCCCGGAAGTCATAGACCTGGCACGTTACAACCAGCAATACTGGGCAGACAAATACAATCCATTAATAGGTAACCTGCAAAAATGGCTTTACGAACTATACCTGAAAGGCAACCGCATTGCTAGTGGCCGAAAGAACTATTCGGAAGTCATCGGATTACTGATTTCATACCAGAAACATAAGGTGTCAACCAATTAAACAAAATATAACGAACCATGCCACAACATTCAAGAAAAGAACAGATGGAAGCTTTTGGCCGCTTCCTTGATATTTTGGACGAGTTACGCGAAAAATGTCCCTGGGATCGTAAACAAACCAATGAAAGCCTTCGTCCCAACACCATTGAAGAAACTTATGAACTCTGTGATGCCCTGATGCGCAACGATAAACAAGACATCTGCAAAGAGTTGGGAGATGTGTTGCTGCACGTGGCTTTCTATGCCAAAATAGGAAGCGAGACCGGCGATTTCGACATAAAAGACGTTTGCGACCGTTTGTGCGAAAAGCTCATCTACCGTCATCCGCATGTATTCGGTGACACCAAAGCCGAAACCGCGAGTCAGGTATCTGAAAACTGGGAACAGCTTAAACTCAAAGAAAAAGGTGGAAACAAAACGGTATTGAGCGGAGTCCCCGCTGCACTTCCCTCGCTTATCAAAGCCTATCGCATCCAAGACAAGGCACGTAATGTCGGCTTTGATTGGGAAGAAAAAGAACAGGTATGGGATAAAGTCAAAGAAGAAATCCAGGAGTTCCAAACCGAAATCGGCAAAATGGACAAAGAAAAAGCCGAAGCTGAATTTGGTGATGTAATGTTCAGCCTCATCAATGCAGCCCGGCTCTACAAAATAAACCCCGACAATGCTTTGGAGCATACCAATCAAAAGTTCATACGCCGCTTTAACTATGTGGAAGCACATAGCATCAAACAAGGCAAAAACCTGCATGACATGACATTACAGGAAATGGACGAATTGTGGAACGAAGCCAAAGCGCTGGAAAAAGGAGCTCAATCCTAATTTCATCCCTTCACATAAAGAATGACAAATAAAATCGAACTGTTCAATAAACAAATCGGCCGATTAGCGTAGTACAATACTTACACTAACCGGCCGGTTATTTCACCAATACCTATTTATTATTACTTTTTACCACCCTGTTTGCCTTTTACTTTCATTTGCCTCAGCAAATCACGATGAAATCGCATCTCGGCCCTTTGAACCAGATAAATTTTCCGGCAAGGCAGTATTTTCTTGAATTTTTCAAAATATGTGATTTCAAGCCTGTCGGAAGCGATACGCGCATCATACACACCTGTCATAATCTCCTCATATTGAGACTCTGTTGTGTTTTCATTTTTTCCCTGGCGCATCAATTTCCATGCCTCATCGTTCAATTGCTTTTTACGGTCTTGCAATTCAAAATACAAAGGAAAGAACTTGGCCGCCTCTTCTTGTGTCAGCTCCGCTTTCTCCGTGATAAAAGCCTGTTGCTTAGCGCGGAACTCCTCTTGCGTCAGGTGCTGGTTACAACCGTCTGCTGCCCGAAGCAAAGAAAGGCTTCCACATAACACGACAAACAAAACAATCAGTTTTCTCATTATTGTTAATATTTTAAGTTCATAATGATTATTCAGCCTCCACATCGGCCAAATATACATACAGGGCATAGTCATCCATCATTGAATTCTCTACCGCCATATTTATATATTCCATTTCCGTATCTTCCTCTTCACCGGCTGCCATATTATCCTCCGGATGATGGTTGAAAGAAGCTACGCGAATAATCAATGCGGCGCCAATAAACATGGCAGCCATATACAGCCATGGTCTCACCTTTTCCCATGTGGTAGGCTCTTTACGAAATTCAACAAGGTTTTCCTTTTCTGGAAGCCGGCTCATCATCTCCGAAGTAAAACCCTCAAAGTATCCTTCAGGAACCTTAAACGGATTTTCAGTCCCTACCTTCTTCAATATTTTATCTTCTTCTTTCATAAGCTTTCTCCTTTCTGTTATATTAGATGTATTTTCTTGCAGAAGGTTTAATACTCTTCTTCCAAAAACTTTTCTATTTTCTTCACCGCATGGTGATAAGATGCCTTAAGAGCTCCTACCGAAGTACCGAAGATTTCGGACATCTCCTCATACTTCATATCCTGATAATATTTCAGATTGAAAACCATCCGTTGTTTCTCGGGCAATGCCATCAAGGCCTTTTGAAGTGTCAACTGAAGTTTATCAGCTGAGAAATAAGGATCACTTTCCAATTTATGGAGCGTATCAGCCTCAGGATCATCCAACGACACCGTAGACGCGGCCCGCTGTTTATTCAGGAAAGTGAGGCACTCATTCAATGCTATGCGATAAAGCCAGGTGGAAAGTTTGGCCTCTGCACGAAAATAATCAATATTGGTCCATGCCTTAATGAAAGTATTCTGCAACAAGTCATTGGCATCTTCATGCGACAGGACCATACGACGAATCTGCCAGTACAACTGCTCGCTATACTGACCAACAATCATCTCAAATCCACGCTTCTGTGTGCTTTCATCCTGCAAAAGTGCCAACACTTCGCGCTCATCATAGGAAGAATTCATAAAGATATCTACTTATTTGCCGAACAAAGATAAGGCATTCCAAGCGATAAATCAAAAATCGGCCAGAGAAACACACAACGTCTCCTTAGCCAGCAAAGTATTCGGAAATATATCGGAAGCTTCTTTCAACAAAACACTATCGTCTTCGTAACGTGCAGAAAAATGCCCTATCAGCAGACGCTTCACCCCCGCCTGCCGGGCAATTTCGGCAGCTTGTGCCGCAGTAGTATGAAAGGTTTCCTTAGCTCTGGCCTCGTCTTCGGAAGCAAATGTCGCTTCGTGAAACAGCAAATCAACTCCTTTTACCTGCTCTATCACCGATGACAGGCAAATCGTATCCGAACAATAAGCATACCGCCGGGAAGGATCAGCCGGTTTGGTTAACAAAGAATTGGCTATCACCTCTCCTGAAGGGGTTACATAATCTGCTCCGTTTTTAATACGGTTCAACTCATAAACCGGTACCTCGTAAAAGTCCACCATCTCGCGGATAATATGCCGGGCTCCCTGCTTCTCTTCAAACAAAAAGCCACAACAAGGCATCCGGTGGCGCAACGGAATGGTAGTAACCGTAAGCGACCGGTCCTCATATATCTGAGCAGGTTCTTTGGTATCAAATTCATGAAACAAAAGCTTATATGTCATTTGCCTGTTGAAAAACTCCAATACAGGCGTCAGCAAAGCCTCCAGTCCTTTCGGTGAATGAATATGAAGTTCGGCTGTACGTCCAAGCAGGTTGAGTGTGGAAACCAGTCCAAACAATCCGAAACAATGGTCACCATGCAAATGGGAAATAAAAATATGGTTCAACCTCGAAAACTTGAGACGTGATTTACGGAACTGCAACTGCGCCCCTTCACCACAATCTATCATAAACAACTTGTCACGTACATTCAGAACTTGGCAAGTAGGGAAATGACGGGTAGTGGGCAACGCAGAACCGCATCCTAAAATGTGTAATTCAAACTTCTCCATTCCAAAAGCAGAATAACAGGCCTTATACCGCGAATTATTTTAGAAACAAAGCTTTCACTTCCGATTTGTCAAAGAGGATATACAACACCTCACCCGAAGTATCCCCTGTATAACGATAACCAATCCCTTTTCCACATTTTGAGCAAGCTTCCAAAAACATTTTCATGGAGGCATCATCCATCGACCAGGACGATTTTATCTGTTGTCTCAGCTGTTCTTCATTTTCCTTCAACACAGACATCTTAACTGCTTTTTCATCAATGTTATAATCGTAAATGACCTCCTCACCTTCAATACTCAGTTTAACAAGCGTTGTTGCTTCATCGACGGTTATGGGCAACGAAACATTGGTAAGATTTACAATTTCTTCCAGTTGCTTACGGTCTATATCGGTCTGCGAAAGGTTCACATCCAAAATAGCCTTGAGTTCGTCTGTATTCAGATAGCAGGAAGCCTCCTTGCCGGAAGTTTTCCCCTTATAAATATATTTAATGCCCGAACCGGCTTCAATAACCAGTTCCAGTGTTTTTTTAACATCGCCTTTAGGATTGCTCAGCATAGCTCCGATACCAGCCTTCATCGACTCAGGATTCTTGCTTAAAGCTTCCAGATTAAGGAACGCATCATCAACCGATATATCATAAATCACATCCGTACCGTCAAAGCGGATACTGGTCACCTCACCTGCTTCCCCTAATGAGATGGGACACTGCTTGTTGGCATTTTCAATTCCAACTTCAAGTTTAGTCTTCTGACTACATCCTGCCACCAAGAACAAACAAGACAGCAGCAATACTTTTAGAGTTGACTTTAACACGTTATGCATATCAATCGATTTTAAGTAAATATTTCCGTATAAACAAATAACAGATCCCGTTTCTGCAAAGATAAGCATCCCGCGCATTCAGACAAACTAAAACAGCCTGAATAATCGTGAAATATCTACCTTTTTCCATCTGCCAGCAACAAAAAAGCGGGGCATGCCTTACGACATGCCCCGCCCATTTATGATTCAGAAATTCAATTATTTCTTTTCAGCTTCCAGCTGTTCTTTCAAAGCTGCCAAAGCATCGATATCGCCCAGAGTAGTAGAAGCAGCCTGGTTCTGGATAGCAGGAGTTTCTTCTCTCTTAGAAGAAGCCTTCTTAGCAGCCTTCTTCTCGGCACGTTCCTCAGCCTTTGCTGCATCTTCGAAGATGCGGCTATGAGACAGGATGATGCGCTTAGCGTCCTTGTTAAATTCAATAACCTTGAACGGAAGTTTCTCATCCAACTGAGCCTGTGAGCCATCTTCCTTAACCAAGTGTTTCGGAGTTGCGAAACCTTCTACACCGTAAGGCAGAGCAACAACGGCACCCTTGTCGAGCATTTCGATAATTGTACCTTCGTGTACAGAACCTACTGTGAATACAGTTTCAAATACATCCCAAGGATTCTCTTCCAGCTGCTTGTGACCAAGGCTCAAGCGACGGTTTTCCTTGTCGATTTCCAGTACCTGAACTTCGATGTCAGCACCAATCTGAGTAAATTCAGAGGGGTGTTTGATCTTCTTAGTCCAAGACAGGTCAGAAATGTGAATCAAGCCGTCAACACCTTCTTCGATTTCAACGAATACACCGAAGTTAGTGAAGTTGCGTACCTTAGCTACGTGCTTGCTGCCAACAGGATACTTCTCTTCGATAGTTTCCCAAGGATCAGCCTTCAGCTGCTTGATACCAAGTGACATCTTACGTTCTTCACGATCCAGTGTCAGCACTACAGCCTCAACTTCGTCACCTACCTTCATGAAGTCCTGAGCAGAACGCAAGTGCTGGCTCCAAGACATTTCAGAAACGTGGATCAGACCTTCAACACCCGGAGCAATTTCAATGAATGCACCATAGTCGGCCATAACGACAACTTTGCCCTTCACGTGGTCGCCTACCTTCAAGTTCGGATCGAGAGCATCCCAAGGATGCGGAGTGAGTTGCTTCAAGCCCAAAGCGATACGTTTCTTCTCGTCATCGAAGTCGAGAATAACAACATTCAGCTTCTGGTCGAGTTCTACAACCTCGTGCGGATCGCTTACGCGGCCCCAAGACAGGTCTGTAATGTGAATCAAACCGTCTACGCCACCCAAGTCGATAAATACACCATAAGAGGTGATATTCTTAACGGTACCTTCGAGAACTTGTCCTTTTTCGAGTTTACCGATAATTTCCTTCTTCTGCTGTTCCAGCTCGGCTTCGATAAGAGCCTTGTGAGAAACAACGACATTCTTGAATTCCTGATTGATCTTAACAACCTTGAATTCCATAGTTTTGCCAACGAATACATCGTAGTCGCGGATAGGCTTCACGTCGATCTGAGAACCCGGCAAGAAAGCTTCGATGCCGAATACGTCTACAATCATACCACCCTTTGTGCGGCACTTGATGTAACCCTTGATAATTTCTTCGTTTTCCAAAGCAGCGTTTACGCGATCCCAAGAACGAGTAGCACGGGCTTTGCGGTGTGAAAGAACGAGCTGTCCTTTTTTGTCTTCCTGATTTTCGATGTATACTTCTACAGTATCACCTACTTTCAGATCGGGATTGTAACGGAATTCACTCATCGGAATGATACCGTCTGATTTGTAACCGATGTTCACAACTACTTCACGCTTGTTCATTGCGATTACGGTACCGTCAACTACCTCACGGTCGTTAACTTTGTTCAGCGTGCTGTCATACGCCTTTTCTTGATCTTCGTGACTTACAGTGGTTGTAGTGTCACCATTCTCATACGCTTCCCAGTTGAAGTCTTCAATGGGAGCAACATTTTTCAAATTTTCCATTAATAAATAAAATTGTTTAACCCGTTAATTAAGTGAGACATTATATTGACTCAATAAATCGGGCGCAAAGGTAGGATATTTTCTTGAACTACAAAACAAAAGGACTAAAAAAGAAACACAAACGAGGTATTGTATCCTAATGAATCACTGATTATTCCATATTACTGCAAATCCAATTTTAGCTATTGAAAGTGAACTGGATACCATAATGCTATTCCCATTTCTTGTCCTAGTATTAATCTACATATAGAAGGAATTACTCAATCATATAGACGCCTTGCACGATACCGTACCCGAAATAACATCTACACATAGTAGAAATTACTCAGTCATATAAACTTATTACTAGTTAATAGTCCTCCCAACCGTGATCTACACATAGTAGAAATTACTCAGTCATATAGACTTCCACGTGTCCGTTCACGGTACATTCTATCTACACATAGTAGAAATTACTCAGTCATATAGACTTATGTCTCCTTCAATCTTGATTTTCTTATCTACACATAGTAGAAATTACTCAGTCATATAGACCTCAAGATCTTTAATGGTTCTCTCATAATCTACACATAGTAGAAATTACTCAGTCATATAGACCACGTCCATTAATGAGCGAGCTAAGAATCTACACATAGTAGAAATTACTCAGTCATATAGACTTCAGACAAAGAAGTAGCATGTTGCTGATTATCTACACATAGTAGAAATTACTCAGTCATATAGACGTCTATACAAGAACAAGCAAGCTAACAATCTACACATAGTAGAAATTACTCAGTCATATAGACATAGAAATATTAATAACTCATTAACATATCTACACATAGTAGAAATTACTCAGTCATATAGACGATCTTTCGGCCAGTTACAATACCTCATATATCTACACATAGTAGAAATTACTCAGTCATATAGACTTTTTTTGTCTGTCTGGTCGCTAAATATAAATCTACACATAGTAGAAATTACTCAGTCATATAGACGTTGTTTTGCCACGTGTAGGATTTGTATCTACACATAGTAGAAATTACTCAGTCATATAGACAAGAAAGCGAGAGAGGCAAGCGGGTGTCTATCTACACATAGTAGAAATTACTCAGTCATATAGACAAAAATGTTCCTCGCCTTTGGGAACAATATCTACACATAGTAGAAATTACTCAGTCATATAGACATCCGTCAAGATGGTCGTTTGGTGTTTGCAATCTACACATAGTAGAAATTACTCAGTCATATAGACTTCAAAAAGAATGAAGATGATGAGGTTCTATATCTACACATAGTAGAAATTACTCAGTCATATAGACCCTCGGAAACGTTCTTGGTGGAGGTTGTGATCTACACATAGTAGAAATTACTCAGTCATATAGACAATATTATGGCGAGCGATAGCCGGTTAATCTACACATAGTAGAAA
>ERZ779669.1296-NODE-1296-length-11792-cov-9.047201_pt1 | contig 11792 bp, 7 predicted proteins | sample MGYA00511372_ERZ779669 | MGnify/ENA primary metagenome ERZ779669 (study PRJEB29588, sample SAMEA1967891) | human gut metagenome | biome: human gut; feature: human-associated habitat; material: faeces | place: Denmark | collected 2008/2010 ... | reverse complement strand
CTCGTGTATCTGTCTTCATATGCAACTAATCGCTATTTTATCCCGAATTGGGGTAATCTTATCTAACTATAAACCTGTGTCATAGTCTTTATATATAAATTTACCATCTACTACTCTATCAGTTGATTGCAATAGGAGTGCCAAGCGACGAGAAGCCCAACTTGTATGTGTTGCCATACTTGTCGCCGTTAGCAAGACCATTCATACCATGCCCCGATGCATCACGGATATACCACTTGTTGTCATCACCCTGATATTGGTCAGTTCCATTGAGCTTGTAATAGAAGAACAAGCCATCTGATGCAGGATCTACATTGAGCATGCCCTGCTTAATCTGATTGGCAGTACGTGCTACTGTCCACATACGTACCTCACTCATCTTGCCGTAGAACGGACGCTCACCCCACATAAAGCCGGCAACCTTGCCGATGAAGAAGCCACCGCCGTCTCGTGAGAGGTCAAACTGAGGTGTGTCCCATACAGATTCAGCAGCTTTCTCGCCGTTGATGTAGATTACGGCACGACCTGTAGGCTGGTCGTATGTGAAGGCTACGTGATACCACTTGCCGGTAGTAATACGCTGCTGTGTATAGAACTGCTTAGAACCTGCAATCTGGAGCAAATCCTGGTCAATACCGCCACCGGTATCACCGATACGCAGGATGAGGGTACCCTCACTACCCATAACAGTCATATTACCACCACCCCATCTGTCAAGATATATGAGAGCCTCGTAAGTAAGCGACTTGAACGGCTGCGAAGTGACAGGCACCTTGATGTGTGTATAGCTGATATTAGCAGCGGTCAAGATACGTACCGGCTTATTCAGCACGATATATACAATGTCTGTACCTTCGATAACGGGCTGTGAAGACTGCACCCGTATAGGCAACAGGAATGTCTTGCCTTCCTCAATAGTACCAAGATTTGTCAGATGCAACTTAATCTTGCCTGCATAGACCTTACCCTTTTCGATAGTGGCGCTTGTAGTGCTAAGCGATGCATTGTTAGCATCGAAAGCCTCATAGTTTGTACCGTTCTTCTTGTTGTACTCATCTACATACTTTGAGTCAAGAATTGAGTATGAAACATTGACATTGGCATCGTTCTTGTTTGACAGACGTGCGCTGAGGTCATAGTCCATCGACTCCTGGTCTTCAACAACAATCTTGCTCTCCTTGCTGTCGAAATATACCTTAGGCTCAAGCAGGTCGCTCTCGCTGTCGTTGCACGCAGTGAAAGACAAAGCGGCGAGACAAACTGCTACATATTTCAATATATGTTTGTTCATAATAGTTGTCAATTAATTAAATGAAAAACTGAAGTTTTAAGGTTATTTGCCCTCAGTAGAGCCGTTCTGCGACGCCTTCCACTCGTTGAACACCTGCTGATTGATCTGTATAGCCTGACGCATCCAACGGTAGTCGGGAGTATTGTCGTAGTCGTTATCGAAACGATAAGCACCTACACCACCCTTGCAGCCATTCTCTGGCATCCAACGGGCTTGATTAAGCAACTGTCCACCATAAGCGAAGCCACTCTCGAAGTTCTCAGTGATGATGAGCTTCTTGGTATCGCCAGGACCATAATAGTGAGGACGCGAACTACCATACGACTGAGTGATCCAGTAGTCTACATAATCGTCACACTCACGATCGAAGTAACCAATCAGACCGTCAATTACAAGCAACTTATGACCCTTGCCCTCAGGATCGCTCATCGGACCAATGTACTTGCCCATCTCCTTGACGAGGAATTTGATAGTAGTGCCGTTGAGTGTACCGTCCGAATCGTTGAATCCGCTGCCCGGCTCCCAGTCGATATCGAAACCATCCCATTCACTTACGAAAAGTGAGTCGCACAAAGCCTTTGCGAAGTTGGACAAAGCTTGATTCAGGTTCTCTGTATTGTTGAGGTCGTGTGAGGTAAAGCCCCAGAAATCCCAACGGGCAAGCTTCTTTTCTTGAGCAATCTTGTTCTGACTCCATCCTTCGGCAGCTGCCTTCTTGTTTATCTCCTCGTAAATGTATTCAGGAGTACGTCCTTTGCCAAGGTATGAAAGCAGACTTACCTCAAGAAGCTTGATGCCCTTCACCTTCTGAGCAAACTCCTTGTCCTTCTTCTGAGCCTCGGTTATCTCGTAGCGTCCCGGAGCACCGCTCCACATAGAGATGATGTCCATACTGTCGGGCACTGACGAAAGATAGCCCTTACGCATAACACCTGAAGGAGCCCAATTAGAGAACCAGCCGAAGGCTACCGGACGACCATAGTTGTTGGCTTGAGCCTTATACTCACGCAGATTGACATAATAAGGGTCGTTGATAGGATCAGAAAGTGTCTGATGTCCTCCTACGTGATCAATCTCTATATTCTCAACATCGGTACAAGCGGTCATTGTGAATGCAAGCGCTGCAGCCGGTATGATATATAATAATTTCTTAAAAACGTTCATTGTATATTATCTTTAAAGAGTATAATAATGTATTTGTTCTTGTAGACAAGGCTTACTTGCAATCCCACCACAGACGGGTATCAGATCTGTCTTGACCACCATTACCGTTATTGAACAGCTTGAGGGCGTTATCGTAGATTTCCTTACCGTCCTGAGTCAGATAGAAGCTGACAGGGTAAATCATACGACGTATTCCACCCTCTACAGTAGCTCCCTGGCTTGAACCACGGTTGGTAGCTACCTTATGAAGAACCGGATAGCCCGTGCGGCGCCACTCTGTCCATGCCTCCTGTCCGTTAGGATAGAGGGCAATCCACTTCTGAATCATAATCTTCTCAAGCTTGTCTTCCTGTGAGCCTTCAAACTCTACAGTTGTTTCGCAAGGAGCCGGATTGTTAAAACCATATCTCCAATGGCTTACAACATCGGCTATAGGAGTCTTGCCTGAGTACATGTATGAGTCAACCGACGACTTGATACCATTCTCGTCGAACGACATCTGGATGCCCTGTTCATAAAGCGATTCTGCATCGCCAAACTCACCACCCCATACAAGGGCAGCCTCAGCACGGAGGAAGTAAACCTCAGATGCACGCAACCAATAAGTAGGAGTAGAAGCCGGGATATTAGGCTTAGAGAAATTCTCGTATGTAGAGTTCTGTCCCTTCGTATGACCAAGAGGTACACCTTGATACTTCTCACCGTCGAATGCTTCAATGCCATAATTGCATGACTCATCTACCGGCTGGAAATAAGCGCTCAAACGAGGGTCTTCATAACCTACAAGATAAGAAACCATTGATGTACCCATACGAGTCTCGTTGTACTGATCGGCAAGCCACTGGATATTGTTACGGAACACCAGACCTGCACCAGTGCTCATCTTAGCCTCATCCTTCTGGTCGGTCATTATGCCGTAGGTCTGATTGAGAGCCTGAGTGGCATACTTCTTAGCCATCTCGTTGTCGGCAAAGCGTACACGCATTGCAAGACGCAGCATGAGTGAGTTGGCATAACGCACCCACTTGGCAGCATCGCCAGCATATACAGCATCATAATTCTTCATTATGCTTACACCGTTCTCAGCCTTTTCGGTCAATACCTCAATAGCTTCGGTAAGATCCTTGAACATAGCTGTGTATACATCCTTCTCGCTATCGAACGGTATGTTCATTGAAGCGTCGGCTGCATGTGTGTAAGGAATCGGACCGAACGACTCAAGAGCTTTGTGCCATGCCGAAATCTTCAACACCTGTGCCAGAGCGAACACCTCAGGAGTATTGTTGTCCTCTGATGCCTTCTTCAGTTTCTTCCATGCGTTGAGCGCATTAGTGTATGTACACTTGTATGTTTCAGCAACCCAACCGTCTACGAGGAAGTATGATGTATTGTTGTTACCACCACTCCAACTGTTGTTCTGTCCGAAATAGCCACTCCAAGAGTCGGCTGAAAGGTTAAAGGCAATCTGATACTGGTTTATTACGCCAGTATCGTCGGCCTGTGTACCTACGGGGAAGACTGTCTTTTCGAGAGCTGTGATGAGTCCGCCCACAGCGAAGTCGTCGCGTGTACCTTCCTCCTCAGTCATCTCGAACTGGTTGGTGTTGACTTCCTCAAAGTCGCATGAAGAAGTCGTGAGTGCCATGGCACAGATGGCCATGAGCGTATATCGATTTACTGTTTTCATATAGAAGAGGTTCAATATTAGAATTTAAATTTAACACCGAAGCCGAAGCTACGAACGCTTGGCTGCATGAAGTAGTCGTTGCCCTGTCCGTAAGTGCTTGTCGACGGAGTGAGTTCGGGGTCGAACGGAGCCTTGCAGTATATCATCCAAGGGTTGTTGGCGATGAACGAAACTGTTACGTCCTTCAACACGCCACCAAACCAACGGTTAGGCATAGTGTATGAGCAGGTGAGTTCCTGGAGGCGGATGTTAGTAGCCTTGTAAACATAGTAGCCTGATGTCTCATAGTTGCCGGTACCAATCATCTGGAAGTAAGTCTTGGCATCTACCGGACCCTGTCCAGGAATCATATATCCACCAGCGTCGCGAGCCTCAGCCGAGCGTTTTGATACACCGAAGCGGTCGAGCAATGCCTCTGTTGATGATGTTACGACACCACCGAAGCGGCCATTGATGAGGAAGCTGAGTCCGAAGCCCTTGTATGAGAATGAGTTGTTCCATCCAAGGTTGAAGTCAGGAGCAGTCTTGCCAAGATAAACAGGTTCGCCGCGTTCTACGCCGAACGAGCCGTCGGTCTTCACCTCAACGAATCCAAGGTGGTCCTTCTTGAGGAATGTGTTGGCATAGATGTCGTGAATGCTGCCACCCTTCTTCAGGATTGTACGTCCCTTGTCCTTGAGCACTTCAGGAATATTGATTGCCTCATCCATAAGCGGAGTGTGATAGTCGTTCACCATCTCCTTTATCTCATTGACGTTGCGCGAGAACGATACTGTAGAAGAAATCTGCAATCCGCACTTCAGACGGTCGCTATAGTTGAGCGAAGCCTCCCAACCGCGGTTCTCTACATCACCTGCCTGCAGATAAATCTGCTTGTAACCGGTAAACTCAGGCAACTCACCGAGGAATGTCTGGTTCTTGGTGTTAGAGTGATAGTATGTAACCTCAGCCGACAGCTTGTTCCACAGACGGAAGCTCAAACCAAACTCGTATGAACGTGTACGCTCTGCCTTGAAGTCGGTGAACGGATAGATTGAACGAGGATTGAGTGTACCACCAACAATAGGCTCAGTAACTGTGCCAGGAGTCAAACCAGAGCGCGAGATAGGCGCACCAACCTCAGTGTACGAACCGCGTACCTTAAGATAAGAGATGAACTCAGGCAACTTCACCATCTCAGAGATGATGCCCGAAAGACCTACTGAAGGATAGAAGAACGACTCCTCGTCGGTGTTTACAAGACGTGAGTTCCAGTCGTTACGGCCGGTCATTGTGAGGTAAACCATTGAGCGCCATCCCAACTCTACGTTGGCAAAAGCAGCATGGTTGCGTACATGGCTGTCACCACCCGATTCAGAAACACGTCCGTTTGACGGGTCGATATTTGATGCACTGAACTTGTTGGTCACACCAAGCAATGTACCCTTATATCCACGATCCTCATTCCAATAGTTAGAGTAGCTCCAACCGATGTTGGCAGAGAGGCTGAAATCAGCAAAGTTCTTGTTGATATTAGCCATCACATCAGCATAGTCCTGATGGTCATTGTAGTTAGAGTAGCCATAATGTCCCTTCGGGCCTTCAGCAAACTTCTGGTCAGAAGTAGCGTAAATCTTGCGCTGGAATTTAACGAAGCTATCGTCGAGACGATAACGTGCAGCAACGTTAATCCAAGGAGCAATCTTGTATGTCAAACCGAAATTGAACATATAGCGACGCTTGTCGTTGGTGGCAACGTTGCGGTATGCTGTCCAATACGGGTTCTGCGATGCATATGTTGGATCGCTTACCGGCCAGTACTGTACAGGAATACGACGTGACTCGTCCCAACGCTCAAACACCTTAATCTCGTTGAAGTTCTCGCCACGCGGGAAGAGGTAAGCAGCCATTACAGGGTTCCAGTACTGTCCCTGCGAAACCATGTTCTTGTCGTCCTGTTTAACAAACGAAGCACCGAGGTCGAGCTGCAACTTGTCGTTGAGGAATGATGAAGAGTTGCGGATTGTTACGTTCAGACGGTTGTACTCATTGTTAGGAACGATGCCAGCAGAATTTGTCGATGAAATAGAGGCAAATGTCTGGTTGGTCTTGTTGCCTGTAGTAAGAGTAACCGAGTTGATGAAGTTTGTACCCGTATTGAAGAAGTCCTTCTTCGGGTCGTAGCTTGACGGAAGGTCGAGCTTGTCGCCCCAGCTTTCATATACGTCACGCTTGTTGCCGTATGTGTTCTGGAACTCAGGTGTCATGTATGCTTTGCTGAACTCTGAAGAAGAAGAGAAAGTAATCTGGAGCTTGCCTTCCTTACCCTTCTTTGTGTTGATAAGAATCACACCGTTGGCAGCGCTACTACCATACAATGCAGCAGCCGACGGACCGCTGAGCACTGAGATTGACTCGATATCCTCAGGATTGAAGTCGGCGATACCTTCTGTACCTGCCTTGCCTTCGCCCATGATACCACTGTCTGAGCCCATGCTGTTGTTAAACAAAGGAATACCGTCTACTACATACAATGCGTTGTTGTTGCCCTCAAGCGACTTGGCACCACGCATCACAACGCGTGTAGAACCGCCCACGCCACTACCACTCTTATTGATAGTAACACCGGCAATCTTACCATTAAGCGAGTTTACGAAGTTGGCATCCTTAACACGTGTCAACTCATCGCTCTTCACCTGCTGTACGTTGTACGACAGAGCCTTCTCTGCACGCTTGATACCAAGGGCGGTAACTACCACCTCGTTGAGCTCGCGCGAAGCCGGCTTCATAGCCAACTTATAGTTGTCGCTTTCGCCTACACGTACGTTCTTAGGCTCGTAGCCGATGTAAGTAATCTCAAGGTCGGCACCCTCAGTGGCGTCAAGAGTGAAGTTGCCGTCGATGTCTGTAACAGTAGCGTTCTGTGTGCCACGCTGGCGCACAGCTGCACCAATAACGGGCATGCCAGCCTCATCTACGATTGTTCCGTTGACACGCTTCTTTGGCTTGGTGTTCTGCTGTCCATTGCTCTTGTGTTGAGGTTTTACCCCCCTAGCCACTACGATGTTCTTACCCTTGATTTGATATGAGACATTCTGTCCATCAAGGATTTGTCCAATAGCCTGCTTCAGGTCTTTAGCATTGACGTTAATCACCTTCTGGGTGTTGACATCGGCTGCTGCAAACACGAAAGAGTATCCACTCTTTTCTCTCAATTCCGTCATGGCACGATCCACGCTCACGCCCTTAAGATTAAGCTTGACGCTCTGGGCGAATGTAGATAGATTCATGCACAACAGAAGCGCGCCCACTGTGAGGCCTTTTCTTTTGATGTTCATTGCACTATAGGTTAAATGTAAATATAAATTGTTGTTATTATATAGCTTTAGGTACTGTTTTTTTAGGCAGACAATGCCCTGTGCACGGTTTTAGCCGCACATTATTACAGTTAGAGGTGTATTGTTCCGCCAAGCGGAAAAGGGTTGTTGGTCTGTGGTTAACAGTTATATATTTGGATTGTTGTTGTCAATTTTATTTATACGTTTCCGTAGCGTTTGTTTTAATTTGTTTATAGTTTTAGGCTTCTATACTTTTTGTTTAATGATAAAAGGCATTGATGAGGGGTGTCAGGTAGGGGGTGTGTTTAGGGGCGATTACTTATATATCCGCACTACGTTGCCGTTTATGGCATAACGCATGTGTCCGGTAGCAGCCAGTGTAGCGAGCACTTGGTCGAGACTCTGGTCCTTGCGATGGAACACTCCGTAGAATCGGGTCTGCGCCAGCTCCGTGCTTTCTATGCATATCCTTGTGCCGTAGCTGCGCTCAAGATCTATGGCTATATCGGCAAGTCGCTGTCCATTGATCATTATGGTGCCATCAGTCCACAGGCGGTCGGTAGTGGAGCGGTTCTCTATGCGCATATTGCCACTCCGCTTCTCGAGTACGGCACGCTGGTCGGGCGCAAGGCGATACTGATAGTCGCCGTCGTGTGCTGAGCGCAATCCTACTGCTACGCTGCCTTCATCAAGGCTCACCATTGCCGAATGGTCGGAGGGATAGTCGCGGAAGTCGAACTTGGTACCGAGCACCTGTACGTTAAGGCTTGGCGACTTGACGATGAACGGCATCGACTCGTTGCGATGCACCTCAAAGTAGCCTTCGCCCGTGAGCTGCACATGGCGGTCATTTACGCCAAAGCCCTGCGAATACTCTATACGGCTGCCTGCATTGAGCCATACCTTTGTACCGTCAGGCAGTGTCATCTTGGTTGTAGAGCCTTGCGGTGCCTCTACCTTAATCATGGCAAATGCCTGCGACATGTTGCGCTGGCCTATATTATAGAATAGGTATGAGCAGGCGCACACCAGCACCGTCACCACAGCTGCATAGCGCATAAACCTCAGCATATAGCGTCGCATGCCTATGGCCTCAGGCTGCACATCGTCAGCATCGTCGGCTGCAACTACGTCAGCTACCTTGGCTGCTGGCACTACACCGGATGCTTGAATGCGCTCCAGGAACATTGCAAAAGCCTTATGGCGGTCGTACTGCGAGAGTTGGCTGACATCAGGTGTCGAGTTCCATACTTCTACAAGACGGCTGTACTCCTTGCGGTTGGCTTCGCTGGCTACGATCCATTCGTTCAGACGACGGCTCTCGTCGGCTGTGAGGGCATCGCTGAGCTGTGTAGCCACCAGTTCGTATATCTCGTCTTGCTGCATTGGATGTTCGTTGGTTTTATTGGTTTTCATATAGGTGACGAAATTTCAAGAAAAAGGGTTAGTCAAAAATCAAAGTTTTTTTCAAAAAAGGTGAAAAAAATAGTTTTGTGCCGTTGATAATGCCCTTGTCACACGGTCATTCCGCTTACGAAGAACACGAAGACGATGTAGCTTCCAAGTTCTCGGGCAAGCAGCTGCAATGCGTTACGCAAATGATATTTTACAGTACTTACACTTATGTTGAGTTCGGACGCTATCTCAGCGTGACGCTTGCCCATGAAGCGGCTCAGCTCAAACACACGTCGGCATTCTGCAGGAAGATGTTCGATAGCCGTGTCTACACGGTCGGCAAGCTCGTTGCCCACAAGGCGGTCTATCGGCTGCTCGCCATCGGCAAGATTTGCCATGCAGTCGGCTTCGGCAAGATGCGAAGCTGCCACCTCATAGCGTTGGTGCTTGGAGCGCAGATAGTCAATACATCCGTTGCGCACTGCCTGAATGAGGTAGCTGCGCAACGAAGTGTTGACATTGAGCGTAGCTCGGTTTTCCCACATACGATATATCATATCGCCCACGATGGTCTCTGCCACAAAGCTATCGCGCACATAGCGGTTGGCTGTATAGCAGAGCACCTGGTAGTGAGTGTCGAATATATACTGGTAGGCTTCGGTGTCGCCTGCCTTCAATCCATTGACAACGAGTTTCTCAGAATAGTCCATTAAGCGTATTGCTTTTTTCAGTCCATCACATTATATATATTAATGTATGGTAGTTTTCACGATTCGTGTAGGAGCCTGCTCCTTGTTGCGACGGTTTACCACCGTCACTACAGCCTGTGCAAGATTGAGGAATGCCAGTCCGATTATAGACGAACTGTCGAGTGCGGCGTTAGACAAGTACTTAGTTGAAATAGGCAGAGAGGAACTGATTTCTACCGATGAGGAGGTAGAGCTGGCTCAACGCATCCATCATGGTGACGATGCAGCACTTGAAAAGCTGACGCGGGCCAACCTGCGCTTCGTAGTCTCTGTGGCGAAGCAATACCAGAACCAAGGATTGGCGCTCAACGACTTGATCGACGAAGGCAACTTGGGGCTTATCAAGGCCGCCAAGAAGTTTGACGAAACCCGTGGCTTCAAATTCATCAGCTATGCCGTGTGGTGGATTCGCCAGAGTATCTTGCAGGCCATCTCCGAGCAGAGCCGCATTGTGCGCATGCCGTTGAACCAAGTGGGGTTCCAGAGCAAGCTGACGAAAGCTATCGTCAATTTCGAGCAGGAGTACGAACGGCGTCCGTCGGTGCAGGAACTGGCCGACCTGCTTGACGTCGAGCCGAGCAAGGTGCAGGAAGCGCTGGGGACGAACGGGAAAAAGGTGTCGGTGGACGCCCCGTTCCAGGACGACGACTCGAACTGCCTGGTCGACATCATGACCGACGAGTCGGCACCCTCGACCGACAACGAGATGGAGCGCGAGTCGCTCTCGGCCGACCTTGACGCGGCGCTCAGCATCCTTTCGGAGCGCGAACAGCTTGTGCTGAAAATGCTCTTCGGCATCGGGCGTAACGAGATGACCGCCGAAGAGGTGGCCAACACGCTCAACCTGACCCGTGAGCGTGTCCGTCAGATCAAGGAGCGCGCCCTGCGTCGCCTGCGTGAGGACGACAACATTCGCATCCTGACTAAGTATTTGGGCTAAGCCGGACCCGAAATCCGGTTGTGTAAACGGATCTTCCGGGAGTCTTTCCCGGCGGCTCCGTCTGTTTTTGTGCCGTCCGTCCCGCGCGGTTGTCGGGATGTGTGTGCGGCCTGTGGCGGTTTGAGCGCCGTCTCGCTGTGGCAGAGAGCCGGTGGGCAGCCTCGGAGAGGCGGCCTGTCCAGCTGTCCCGTAGTTCCGCGGAGGCTGTTGCGGCGGCTGATGGGAAAAAGAGAGGGGAAGCTTTGTCGGCTTCCCCTCTCGCTGTGTCTGGTCGGAAAGGTATGCTTACTCGGCCTCTTCCTGAGCCGGGATGTCCTGACGGTAGTCTGCCAGCTGCTCGGGCGTCATCTTCATGATGAAGTTGTTGTGCTTCTCAATCTCGCTCTCGGCGAAGTTGGCATAGACGCGGGCGCTCTTGGCGAAGAGCTCGGGTGCTTGGCTGGCGTTGTAGATGAGCAGGTGAAGCATGATGCAGTCGGCGGCCATCTCGACGAGATGACGGGCGCAGATGTCGTGCATTTCCTGGTCCTTGGCGTCCTTCACGTGGGCGGTGCAGGCCTCGAACTTGTCAGCCATGGCTTTGACGCGGGCTTTGAGCGGTTCCATCTCGGCCGAGCAGGGCTGGGCTTCAAAGTCGCGCATCTGGGCCAGGTAGCTGCCGTTGGTGACGTAGCGGATGGCTGCAACGACCTGGAGCTGCGTCGTGCCTTCGTAGATGCTCGTGATGCGGGCGTCGCGGTAGTAGCGCTGGATGGGGTAGTCCATCATGAAGCCCGAACCACCGAGGATCTGGATGCCGTCGTAGGTGTTCTGGTTGGCATATTCGGAGTTCATGCCCTTGGCCAGCGGTGTGAGGCTGTCTGCCAGCTTGGCATAGGTTTTCTGTTCCTTGCGTTCGTCGGCGTCGAGCTTACGCTCGCGGGCGATGTCGTCGAGGGCTTTGTAAATGTCGACGTAGCGGGCGCACTGGTAGAGCAGGGCGCGGCCGGCGTCGAGCTTAGCCTTCATGAGGGCGAGCATGTCGTAGACAGCCGGGAAGTTGATGATGGCTTTGCCGAACTGTTCGCGGTCTTTGGCATAGGCGAGGCCTTCGTTGTAGGCGCCTTGGCTGATGCCGACGCTTTGGGCGGCGATGCCGAGGCGGGCTCCGTTCATCAGGGCCATCACGTACTTGATCAGGCCGAGCTTGCGCTCGCCGCAGAGTTCGGCGTGGGCGTTCTTGTAGACAAGCTCGCATGTCGGGGAGCCG
>ERZ779669.1286-NODE-1286-length-11860-cov-35.099365_pt1 | contig 11860 bp, 9 predicted proteins | sample MGYA00511372_ERZ779669 | MGnify/ENA primary metagenome ERZ779669 (study PRJEB29588, sample SAMEA1967891) | human gut metagenome | biome: human gut; feature: human-associated habitat; material: faeces | place: Denmark | collected 2008/2010 ... | reverse complement strand
CATAGAGAACACGCCATCCACAACGATGAGCTTGATAGCATCCTCAGGAAGCTTAGAGAGCACACGCTCCAGATCTTCCATATCGTTGTGCTTGTAGTGAAGCTGGGTAGCGAAAGAGAGACGGCGACCGTCTACGATGGAAGCGTGGTCGCGATCATCACAGATGATATAGTCGTTACGACCTACCACACATGCCAACACACCCTGGTTCACAGAGAAACCAGTAGAGAAGCACAATGTCTCATCCTTACCCATAAACTCAGCGAGCTCTTTCTCGAGCTGCACATGTAAATCGAGGGTACCATTGAGGAAGCGGCTTCCTGCACAGCCAGAACCGTACTTGTCGAGCGCAGCCTTAGCTGCATCGATAACGCGCTGATCGTTGGTTAAACCCTGATAAGCATTAGAACCGAACATCAAAATCTTGTGACCGTCTATATCGGTAACCTCGGTCATCTGCTTACTTGTGATTTCACGGAAATATGGATACACACCGGCAGCCATATACTTCTGTGGTTCACGATAATTCTTGTATCTTTCTTGTAATTGTCCCATTATTAATAGGTGTACTTTATTTTCGATTTTTTATTTTTCTACATTTCAGGGTGCAAAGATACAAAAAAAGACTAATAAATCCGCTATTTTCCTAAGAAAGTTTATTTTTAGCGTTTTTTTTTAATGATAAATCTTGCCATTTTAGGTATTTTTATTACTTTTGCAGTACAAAATCACTAAACTCTTGACACAAAAATGAAGAAAAAGATAATATTCATCATGAATCCCATTTCGGGAACAGCCAGCAAGGCTGGCATTCCGAATCTGATAGATTCAACTTTGGACAAAGAGCTTTTTGAGTACGAGATAAAATTGACTGAAAGAGCAGGACATGCATCGGAACTGGCTACAGAGGCTAAGAACAATCACGCTGACATCGTAGTGGCAGTAGGCGGTGATGGGACCGTCAACGAAGTAGCCCGTTCGCTGGTTCATTCGGACACGGCCCTTGGCATTCTGCCTTGCGGTTCGGGCAACGGACTGGCACGCCATCTTCTCCTGCCGATGAACCTGAAGAAGAGCATCGAGGTAATCAACGCATGCAAGATTCACGACCTCGACTATGGCGTCATCAACGGTCATCCATTCTTCTGCACCTGCGGCATGGGCTTCGACGCCTTCGTCAGCATGAAGTTTGCAGAGAGTGGAAAACGGGGACCTATCAGCTATGCTGAAAACATACTGAGAGAGGGACTGAAGTATGAGCCGGAGACGTATACGCTGGAAGACGAGACGGGAACCAAGCAATACAAGGCGTTCCTGATTTCCTGCGCCAACGCATCGCAATATGGCAACAATGCCTATATTGCCCCACAGGCTTCGATGAGCGACGGACTGATAGACGTTGTCATCATGGAGCCGTTCGATGTGATTGAGGCTCCGCAGGTCAGTTTCGACATGTTCAACAAGACACTCGACAAAAACTCGAAAATCAAATCGTTCCGTTGTAAGAAGTTGCATATCACGAGAAGCCAGCCTGGCGTGATACACTATGACGGCGATCCGGTTATGACGGGAGCCGAAATAGATGTTCATCTTGAAGAAAAAGGCATCAAGATGGTAGTTAACCCGTTTGCTGACAAGAGCGTACGCAAGCCAAACATGATACAGAATGGCATTGCCGAGTTCTTCAACGACCTGAATGCCGTGCGCGACGATATCCAAAAGGACATCCAGCGACAGAGCAAGAAGGTGGAAGCCATCAGCAAAATGGTGCAAAGGAAACTGAACCTTTGATATTGTGATTAAAGAGTAGTGAGTAGTGATTAATTTGCCTGCGGGTTGACATCATCCCTGTGCAATTACCCACTAATCACTACTAAACAATCACTACTCACTAATAATTAATCACTACTAAATAATCACTACTCACTAATAATGAATCACTACTAAGCAACCACTATTCCAGATAAAATTCTTCCGTAATTTTCGCATACCATTCAGAGCGGTTTCCTTCAGAATCCGTCATGATTTCCGTGCACTTATCCATCATGCCCGCACGACGCTTGGAGAAGGCAACAAGATAGCGCTTGGGCTGCTTGCGCTCCACCGTCTTCACACCACACTGTCGGACAATTGAAAGTCCTGAGCAATAGGCTTCTGAAACAAAAGAATCCAGCACATCGGCTGGCACTATCGCAGAGAACACGCCCTCTTCGGAAAGCCATCGCCTGACACCCTTCATCAGAACCGGAAACGGCAGACTGTCAGAATGCCGAGCCATCGCGCGCTTACTGTCAGGATTTTTCAGCCCGTTCACAAAGAAAGGCGGATTGCTTACTATCGCATCGAAAAGTATTCCGTCAGCCTTAGCCGCTTCCGACTTTTCCATCATTTTCTCATCCTCCTTCATCACCTTGCCATTCCCCATTTCCATCCTTTCATCCTGTCCCCTCAACAGATGTTCTTCAGAAAGATCCTGCAAGGCGCAGCACGCTATCCCTACCCGGTCGGCAAAAGGACTGGCTGCCACATTCTCCCTAGCCTGCATGCAGGCATCCGGATCAATATCTATTCCCCAAACCTGAGCCTCAGGGAAACGCTGCGCCATCATGAGCGAGATAAGTCCCGTACCCGACCCAATGTCGAGTATACGTTGTCCACCCTCAGCCCATGCACCCAGCAGCACCCCGTCGGTGCCCACCTTCATCGCACAGCGATCCTGCTGTATTTCAAACTGTTTAAATGTAAATCCAGCCATAAATCTTCTCTCGTTATTTTTTATTTTCCAAAACTATCCATTTCAGAGATAATAACGTGCAACAGTGCCATATATTGTAAAATATCGGGAAAAAGACTGTCTTTTGTCACTCATAACGGAGATAAATCGGCTTTTATTTATTAAATAATCTATACTTCTACACGAATTCGCAAAAAAATGAGTAACTTTGCACCTTAAAAATAAGAATTCGATAAAAGAAATGAAAAGAAACGAAACTCAGATACAAATGTTTGCCGATTTCGAGGGCGATCCAAGCTCATTGCTCACAGAAAATCCGGCAGGAATCTATCCGATGCTCTGCACCAGAGAGCTCGTTGCCTTTCCTACTGTGCTCATCCCTATCGTCGTGGGGAGAGCTGCCAGCAAGAATCTGGCAGAAAAACTGGCTAACAAGCCAAATACCATCTTCTGCGTCTTCTGCCAGAAGAACAAGGATGAAGACCATCCAAAGGAAGCCGACCTTTATGATACCGGTGTCTTCGCCAAACTCGTAAAGGTAATCAACATGCCTGACGGTTCGGGCAACCAGACCATCATCATCCAGTGCCTGAGCAGATGTCACCTGGAGAAAATCGAGAAAACCACTCCATACTATAGCGCCAGCGTAACCAGTCTGCCGGAAATATGGCCAGCGGAAAACGATACCGATTTCCCAACCATCCACCAGACACTCCTGAAGGAAACCATCAGCTATATCAACGCCAACGATAATATCCCTACCGACCTGGCTTATGCCATCAACGAGATGTCGCATAGCACCATCCAGGGAAACTTCATCTGCAGCGCCATCCCTTTCAGCATCGAAGACAAGATGAAGATGCTGGAACAGGACACACTGAACGACCGTCTGCTGGAAGCCCTCAGGGCTTTGCACAAGGAATCGAAACTGCTCCACCTGCAGAACGAAATCAGCATGAAGACCCGCTATGACCTGGACGAGGAACAGAAGGAATACTTCCTGAAACAGCAGATAAGAAACATCAGAAAGGAACTGGGAGATGGAGACGGAAGACCGGAGAGAAAGGAAATCATAGAGAAAGCCAAAGGAAAGAACTGGAACGAGGCCACTCAGAAGATATTCAAGAAGGAACTTGCCAAGCTGGACACCATCCATCCGCAAAGTCCAGACTACTCCATACAGATAAGCTTCCTGCAGACCATGGTAGACCTGCCGTGGAATGAATATACCGAGGACGACCTGAGTCTGTCGCGCGCCAAGAGAATACTGAACCGTGACCACTACGGCATGGAAAAGGTGAAGGAGCGCATCCTGGAATACCTGGCTGTAAGAGCACTGAACGGCGGACAGAAGAGTCCGATACTCTGCCTCTACGGTCCTCCGGGAGTTGGAAAGACCAGTCTCGGCAAGAGCATCGCCGACGCCATGAAGCGCAAATACGTGCGCATGTCATTGGGCGGTCTGCACGACGAGGCAGAAATACGCGGTCATCGCCGCACCTATATCGGAGCCATGCCAGGACGCATCATCAAGAACATCCAGAAGGCTGGCAGCAGCAACCCTGTCTTCATCCTCGACGAGATAGACAAGGTGGGCAAGAACAACTTCCAGGGCGACCCGGCATCGGCTCTGCTCGAAGTGCTGGACCCGGAACAGAACAACGCCTTCCACGACAACTATCTGGATGCCGACTACGACCTCTCGAAGGTTCTCTTCATCGCAACAGCCAATGACCTGGGAAGCATTCCACGCCCATTGCTCGACCGTATGGAGCTGATAGAAGTGGGCGGATACATTACCGAGGAAAAGATAGAAATAGCCAAGCGCCACCTGGTACCTACGGAACTGGAGAACAACGGTCTTGACAAGCAGGAGGAGAAAATCAGCTTCAACAAGGCTGCCCTGGAATGCATCATCGAGCACTATACACGCGAAAGCGGAGTAAGACAGCTGAAGAAGCAGATCAACAAGTGCCTGAGAAAGGTGGCATACAAGATGGCATGTGACGGCAAGCTGGAGCATCCTACCATCGGCATGGACGAGGTGAAGGAACTCCTGGGCAATCCCCCATTCAACCGCGACATCTATCAGGGCAACGACTATGCCGGAGTGGTAACCGGACTGGCGTGGACCTCTGTGGGCGGCGAGATTCTCTTCATCGAGACCTCATTGAGCCGTGGCAAGGCAGGCAAGCTGACCCTTACCGGCAATCTGGGCGACGTGATGAAGGAGTCGGCAGTCATCGCCCTGGAATACATCAAGTCGCACATCGACCTGCTGGGCGCAGACTACCGCATCTTCGAGAACTGGAATCTCCACATCCACGTACCGGAAGGAGCCACTCCGAAAGACGGTCCGTCGGCAGGTATTACCATCGCCACCAGCATCGCCTCGGCCATCACCCAGCGCAAGGTTCGCAAGAACACAGCCATGACGGGCGAAATCACCCTGCGCGGAAAGGTTCTGCCAGTAGGCGGCATCAAGGAGAAGATACTTGCAGCCAAGCGCGCCGGCATCACCGACATCGTAATCTGCAAGGACAACCGCAAGGACATCGAAGAGATTCCGGCAAAATATCTTAAGGGCGTATCCTTCCACTATGTAGAAGACGTGGCCGACGTATGGGAATTTGCCCTCACCGATGAAAAGGTAAAGCACCCTATCGACTTCACCATTCCAGAAAATGACAAAAAGAATTAAAAATGAAATTTGAATTACAAGTAACAGATAAGGCTAGCGATGCACGCACCGGCATCATCACCACCGACCACGGACAGATCAAGACTCCTATCTTCATGCCAGTAGGAACGGTGGGCAGCGTGAAAGGTGTACACTTCGAGGAACTCAAAAAGCAGGTGAAGGCTCAGATCATCCTGGGCAATACCTATCACCTCTATCTGCGTCCGGGACTTGAAGTAATCAAGGCTGCAGGCGGACTGCACAAGTTTAACGGCTGGGACCGCCCTATCCTCACCGACAGCGGCGGCTTCCAGGTATTCTCGCTCACGGGCATCCGCAAGCTGAAGGAGGAAGGTTGCGAATTCCGCTCACACATCGACGGAAGCAAGCACTTCTTCACACCGGAAAACGTGATGGATACGGAGCGCATCATCGGTGCCGACATCATGATGGCTTTCGACGAATGCCCTCCGGGACAGAGCGACTTCCAGTATGCCAAGAAGAGTCTTGAACTGACCCAGCGCTGGCTGGACCGCTGCCTGAAGCGCTTCAACGAGACCGAACCGCTCTACGGCTACCATCAGAGCCTCTTCCCTATCGTACAGGGCTGCACCTTCCCGGAGCTCCGCCGCGAGGCAGCCAAGTTTATCGCAGACAAGGGAGCAGACGGCAACGCCATCGGAGGTCTGGCTGTAGGCGAACCTACCGAGGTGATGTATGAGATGATAGAAGTGGTGAACGAAATCCTGCCAAAGGACAAGCCACGTTACCTGATGGGCGTGGGTACCCCTCAGAACATCCTGGAAGCCATCGAGCGAGGCGTAGACATGTTCGACTGCGTGATGCCAACCCGCAACGGAAGAAACGCGATGCTCTTCACCTACAACGGCACCATGAACATGCGCAACAAAAAATGGGAGATGGACTTCAGCCCAGTGGATCCGGACGGATGCGAAATCGACCAGATTACCAGCAAGGCATACCTGCACCACCTCTTCAAGGCACAGGAACTCCTGGCGATGCAAATAGCCAGCATCCACAACCTCTCGTTCTATCTGCGACTCGTTACCGATGCACGCCAGCATATAGAGCAGGGCGACTTCGTACAGTGGAAGCGATCTGTCATCGACCAGCTCGGCAGAAGAATTTAAATTACTGAAGTTAGGAGTAAGAAGTCTCAGGAGCATGGAGCCCCCGACGGCTCCTGCTCCCGGAAAATACTGATTTATGAAAGATTTTAAATACATCAGAAAACATCGCAGAAGATTAAAGTTCGGCAGAACCATGGCTCGAAGATTCGGATGGCTCACCGCTGCCCTCAGATGGCTGGGCAGAAAACTGAGCTGGATGGGAAAGGTCATGCGATGGATTGGGCATAAACTGCGATTCCTCAAGGTGCTCAAGTATCTCAACCCACTGAGATACATCAAACGATTGGACTGGTATATCATCAAGAAGTTCGTAGGCTACTACTTCTTCTCGATAGCGCTCATCATCACCATTGCCATCGTGTTCGACTTCAACGACAACCTGTCGAAGTTTACCGAGTATCATGCACCGGCACGAGCTATCATCTTCGATTACTATGCCAACTTCGTGCCATACTTCGCCAACCTCTTCAGTGCGCTGTTCGTGTTCGTAGCGGTCATCATGTTCACTTCCAAGCTGGCAGGCAATTCCGAGATCATCGCCATGCTGGCATCGGGAGTATCGTTCAAGCGCCTGCTTCGCCCGTACATGATTACCTGCATGTTCCTCTCGGCACTCTCCTACACGCTCTCTGCCTATGTGATTCCGCACGGCACGGTCATCCGACAAAACTTTGAGACGATGTACAAGAACAAGAAGAAGAATACCTCTGCCGAAAACGTGCAGCTGCAGGTGGACCGAGGCGTGATAGCCTACATCCAGCATTACGACAACAACTTGAAGAGGGGCTACGGATTCTGTCTAGACAAGTTCCAGGAAAAGAAACTGGTGAGCCACCTGACGGCATCAGAAATACAGTATGATACCATCAGCGACTCCAAATACCACTGGAAACTAACCAACTGGAAGGTACGCCGACTGCATGGCATGAAAGAGAAGATTACGAGCGGAATGAATAAAGATACGCTCATCACCATGGAGCCAACCGACCTGGTCTACTCCAAGGGACAGCAGGAAACCTTTACCAGTCCGGAGCTGAAGGATTACATCTCCAAGCAGATCAACCGCGGTTCGGGCAATGTGGTACAGTACAAGGTGGAGTATCATAAGCGCATCGCCTCCTCCTTCGCCTCATTCATCCTCACCATCATCGGCGTGTCGCTCTCCTCACGCAAGCGCAAGGGCGGCATGGGTAAGGCTCTGGGACTGGGTCTGGCTTTGAGCTTCGGCTATATCATGCTGCAGACCGTCTGCGCCACCTTCGCCATCCAGGCAAACTTCCCGCCGATGCTGGCGGCATGGTTGCCTAACATCATTTACGCCTTCGTGGCATACTTCTGCTACCGCAAGGCACCGAGATAATAAACATTGAAAAAAGAAAGAAAATGTATTTCGACGAATTAGATTTAAACGACAACGTGCTCGACGCATTATACGATATGCGATTCGACACATGCACCCCAGTACAGGAAAAATGTATACCTGAGATATTGGAAGGTCATGATGTGCTCGGCGTAGCCCAGACCGGAACCGGAAAGACAGCAGCCTATCTGCTGCCGGTATTGAGCAAGCTGGATGATGGTGGCTATCCTAAGGATGCCATCAACTGCGTCATCATGTCGCCTACCCGTGAGCTCGCACAGCAGATTGACCAGGCGATGCAGGGCTTCGGCTATTATCTGCAGGACGTGAGCAGCGTGGCTGTATATGGTGGAAACGACGGCAACCGCTACGATCAGGAGCTGAAGAGTCTCCGCATGGGTGCCGATGTAGTCATCGCTACACCAGGACGTCTCATCACCCACATCTCGCTGGGCAACGTAGACCTCAGCAAGGTAAGCTTCTTCATCCTCGACGAGGCCGACCGCATGCTCGACATGGGTTTCTCAGAGGATATCAATACCATCGCTGCCAAGCTGCCTAAGACTTGCCAGACCATCATGTTCTCGGCTACCATGCCAGAGAAGATTGAGGAATTGGCAAAGTCACTGCTCAAGGATCCGGTAGAGATCAAGCTCGCAGTGAGCAAGCCTGCAGAGAAAATCAAGCAGGAGGCTTACGTATGTTACGAAACCCAGAAGATGACCATCATCAAGGATATCTTCAAGGCTGGCGACATGAAGCGTGTCATCATATTCAGCGGCAGCAAGATGAAGGTGAAGCAGCTGGCTGCTGCCCTCCAGCAGACCGGTATCAACTGCGGCGCCATGCACTCAGACCTGGAGCAGGCTGAGCGTGATGATGTGATGTTCAAGTTCAAGAGCGGTCAGTATGACGTGCTCGTGGCTACCGACATCGTGGCTCGTGGTATCGACATCGACGACATCGAGATGGTTATCAATTATGACGTGCCTTACGATACCGAAGATTACGTTCACCGCATCGGTCGTACAGCACGTGCCAACCGCGACGGTAGAGCCATCACCTTCGTCAACGAAGAGGACATGTTCTGGTTCCAGCAGATTGAGAAGTTCCTGGAGAAGGTGGTAGAGAAGATGCCGCTTCCTGAGGGATGCGGCGAGGGGCCTGAATATATCAAGCTGAACAAGCCTAGCAAGAAAGGCGGACGTGGAGGCAAGGGCGGAAACGGACGCAAGGGCAATGGACGTGGCGGAAATGAGAACGGCGAAAAGACCAAAGCTAAAAACAGACGCCAGAAAGACCGCGAGCAGACTGCTCATAAGCATAAGCCAAACAACCCTAACAACCGACAGGAGAAAGCTCCTAAGGAAGGAAAGGGACAGAACGGTGAGGCTCAGCAGAACGGTCAGAACGGACAGCAGAAGAAGGACGCTCAGAACGGACAGCAGAAGCAGGGCAACAAGAAGCCTCAGCAGAACAAGCCATATCCACAAAACCAGGAAGGCGAACAGACAAGAAGCAACGACAATCCAAACAACAAGCGTCGCAACAACAACAAACGCCGCAATGGTAACAATGGCAACAACGGTAACAATGCTGAGAATGCAAACCCTCAGCAGCGCCCTGGTACAGAAAACAATGTACGCCCAGGAAGCAACGGTCGTGGCAGAGGCGTAGCTCAGAAGAAGCAGAATCCAAACAACCAGCAGAAGCAGAATGCAGCTCCACAGAAACTGGGGGCAGCTCCTCAGCAGAAACCAGCCTCAGCTCAGAAAAAGGGCGACAAGCAGGGTTCACGCAAGTATGAGCCAGTGGTAAATCCACAGAAGAAAGAAAACGTGGTAAAGAAAATCTTCAACAAGATTTTCGGATTCAAGAAGTAATATAACATGTCGCAAAAAGGCAAAAGCATTCAAACCCTGATTGCTTTTGCCTTTTACGTTTTCCTTCCACCGATAACCGTTAGTTCAGTCATCAATAGTGTTAAAAATCATAAGAATCACATCGGTTCGCATTATTTTTATTATCTTTGCATTTCAATAAGACATATATAAATAAATATAGAATATAAAATTATGAATGTAGGAGATAGAATACCAGAGATTCTTGGCATTGACCAGGACGGACGTGAGATCAAGGCAAGCGACTATCGTGGTCGCAAGATAGTACTCTACAGTTATCCGAAGGCTAACACCAGCGGATGCACTGCCGAGGCCTGCTCTCTGCAGGCTCATAAGGAGGAACTGGCAGCAGCCGGTTACGAGATCATCGGCGTGAGCAAGGACAAGCAGGCTCTGCAGAAGAAGTTTGCAGAAGCCAAGGGTCTGCAGTTTCCTCTTATTGCCGATACAGAGACCACCCTTTTGCAGGAACTCGGCTGCTGGGGCGAAAAGGTAACCTGCGGCAGAAAGACCATCGGCATCCTCCGCACCACTTATCTCGTCAACGAAGAAGGCGTCATTGAGAAGATTTTCACTCCAAAGGAGATCAAGACCAAGATTCATGCTGAGCAGATTCTGGATTACATCCATCAATAAGCCTACAGCAGAATGGACGATATTGTCATCGAACTTTTTCTGTTGAGCATCGGAGCCAGTTTTGTACAACGCACTACTGGCTTCGGCTTTGGCATCTTCATCATGACGATGCTCCCCTCCATCATGCCCTCATACGGTGAGGCAACAAGCCTCTCTGGCATCCTGGCGATGACAACCTCCCTGATCATCGTCATTCAGAAATACAAGTACATCACCTGGAGACGGCTGCTGCCCATTCTGTTCACCTTCATCATCATCTCCATCGGAGCCATCTTTGTGCTCAAGCGGATGGAATATCACATACTGAACATATTGCTCGGTATTACACTGATCATCGTGAGCATCTACTTCGCCTTCTTCAGCAAGCGCATCAAGGTGAAGACTACGCTGCCCGTGCAGGTTACGGCAGGAACATTGAGCGGACTGATGGGAGGATTCTTCGGTATGCAGGGACCACCAGCCGTACTCTATTTCGTCAGTTCAGAGCCCGACAAGGATCGCTATCTGGCGATGACGCAGACCTATTTCCTGGCAGGCAATCTGATAATGACACTGGCAAGAGCCTACAACGGTTTCTTCACCACCACGGTCTCCATAGGTTATATCTACGGAATAGCCGGAGTCTTCATCGGCAACCTGATAGGCTCCTGGGTATTCAAGCACCTCAGCGGTTCCCTGCTCAAATATATCATCTATACCTATATCGGAATCAGCGGATTAACCTTCCTTCTGGGGGCGTAACCCTCTGTCAGGCACACATAAATAGCAGAACTTTGCAAAAAGATAGAGTTATCAATAAGCATTTTATGCTAAAAGATAAAGTTTAAAATTTAAAGAGTATGTTAGAACATATTGCAGATTTCACAGCGTGGCCAATCCTTACTGGTATTTTCATTGGCTATATTGCCAACCGCATTATGAGCGGTGAAGGAAAAGGATGTTGTATGAATCTCTTCATAGGTATTGTAGGCAGTTATGCCGGTGCCATCATCAGCAGTCTGCTGAACATTGAGTTGTTTGGCAAAGGTTATCTTACCAATTTCATCTTCTGTGTCATTGGTGCCATAGCGGTATTGTGGATTTGGAAGAAGCTTTTCGATTAACATCCCATCAAGTAGATATAAATATTGGTTTAAAGACATAAGATAATGACAAATAAGGAATTGATACTCGCCAGTCTGATGAGGGCGATGATAAAATACGATGGTGGCGATGCGCCACGCATCCAGCATTTCGTGAAGGTACACGACTTTGCCCGTATGATTGCGATAGCAGAGGGAATGAACCAGGAAGACCTCTTCGTGCTCGAAGCAGCAGCCATTCTTCACGATGTAGGCATTCATGTTTCAGAAGCCAGATACGGCAACTGCGATGGCAAGCATCAGGAAGAACTGGGTC
>ERZ779669.1283-NODE-1283-length-11885-cov-24.819949_pt1 | contig 11885 bp, 8 predicted proteins | sample MGYA00511372_ERZ779669 | MGnify/ENA primary metagenome ERZ779669 (study PRJEB29588, sample SAMEA1967891) | human gut metagenome | biome: human gut; feature: human-associated habitat; material: faeces | place: Denmark | collected 2008/2010 ... | reverse complement strand
CTGCAGGGAAAGAGGTGTATTGCCTATTTGTTTTGCGACTCACACCGAACGAAGTAAGCACGTGCGTCGAACGACGCACGCTCTCACATCGAACGATGCACGTGCTTACTTCGAACGATGCACGGCGCATAATACATAGACTTTACACTATATAAATAGTTATCTTACGCTGTTGGGATATACGACTTTGATACTCATAAAGCAAGTAATTAGAAATTTAAGCAAGTAAACATAAGATAGGAAGCGTATGGATTCATTGTTTTTACTTCAGTTTGCCTGTTTCATCTTCATGTTCATCAATGCCTTCATCGTGGCACTCTCCTGTCTGCATGTAAGATGGAAGAACAAACGATACGAACGTTCAAGATGGATGATAGCAGCAGCCATCACAGGTCTGGCGATACAATATGTGATACAGATGAAGTTCGGATTCCGTGCCATAGACGATGATCTGGGGGCGGTGATCAACATTCTCGTCTATACCCCTTGCTTCTCGCTCATCTGCATGGGCATCTATAATCTGGAGACCACCCGTGCCAACCGCAGGAAGATGTATCTGGTGTGCGGTGCCATCTATGCCGCCATCATCCTGATCTTCTGCGTGGGCGTCAGCCTTCACCAAAGTCTGTATATTAGAGAAGAACTTTATCTGATGCTTGTACTGTTTTGTGTGAGTGTATCCTATTGCATATATATGATTATATGGGAGATGAACAGGCGCAGGAAGATGCTGGAAACGATGGCGGCTACGGATATGCTGCCCTACGTGAGATATTCACGAGCCAGCATATTCATCCTCTGTCTCCCGGTCCTTATCTTGCCGGTAGCCATGTTCTCCACCACCTTAATTATATATACTAGCTCTTGTGGGGCTGATGGCACTGCTGTTCTTCAACCTTACATTCATAGTCCTTGGCAGCAATTATATTCCTACTGAAGAGCTCCTGGACAAGGAAGCGGAAAACAACCCTCCATCTGAAACTGGAAATGGGGGAGATTGTCTGAAAACCCATAGCAGCCAAAATGTCTCCTAATATTTCTTATTGTTAACACTTTATCTTTGGTTTTCCCGAACATTCGCCGCAAATTAGGATTCTTTATGCAAAATCAGCTAGGTAATTGGCTGAAAACTGCCAAAATCTAGGATTTCGTTAGGAATCTTTAAGTTTTTCATCAAAGACTGCTGCAATGTGGGCTAAATTTCTTGGGTATACATTCAGAAGAGTCATATTGCGGCAGTAGCATTCACTGATTGTGAAGTTAAAGATATAGTATAAAACTCCTAAGCTGGGCAGGAGTATAAGGTGCCCAGCAAACATAGTCACCCGCACTTCACGGGAAACGACAAGGGTCTATATGCCACGATGATAGGTGGGCGTATAGACCCTTCATCGTGTCTTGATACCTGTTGGGTGGATGATATGGCAGTGTGGTGGTTTCGTGCTACCTGTTTTCATGGTTTGAAGTACCTATTGTATTAAAATATCTTAATATCTCACTTTATGCTCAATGTTTATTTGGCCGTATGTGTAAAAAAAGTGTAGTTTTGCATTGATATTACGTGTCAGAAAGTGTAAACTTTCGATATTATCATGTGTCGAAAAGTGTAATGATCTGACTGTTTTATGTGTCTAAAAGTGTAAAGATATGAAGAGAAAGATATATGCTAAGCTTGTAGAATGGAAAAATCAAGAGTGTCATAAGCCGTTGATATTAAACGGGGTAAGACAATGTGGCAAGACTTATATTCTTAAAGAATTCGGTCGTGCAGAGTTTGATAATCTTGCTTATGTAAGTTGCGATAGGAATGATAACCTGCAAGCCATATATGAAGGCGACTTCGATACGGCGAGAATCATTCGAGGATTAAGTGCTTTGATTGGTGTGGATATAATTCCTGGTAAAACCCTTATATTCTTGGATGAGGTGCAAGCATTCCCACAGGCGTTGGAAGCTTTGAAGTATTTCTGCGAAGATGCTCCAGAGTATCATATTGTGGTGGCAGGTTCGCTGTTGGGGGTTGCCCTGCATGCAGGTGTGTCATTTCCCGTAGGCAAGGTTCAGACAATGCGTCTGTTCCCTATGGATTTTGAAGAATTTCTTATGGCAATGGGAGAGGACCAGTTGCTCAAGCTGATGCACAGCAAGGATTATGCGTTAATGAATGCGTTCCACGAAAAACTGAAAGATTATTTGCGTCAATACTATTACGTGGGCGGAATGCCTGAAGTTGTGAAGATGTATATGGAAAACAAATTGCTCGGGCAAGTGCGCACTATTCAGAATGAAATTCTCTCCAATTATGCAAGCGACTTCTCCAAGTATGCTCCTGCACAGGAGGAGCCTCGCATAGATATGGTATGGCAGTCCATACTCGGTCAGCTTTCGAAAGAGAATAAGAAGTTTGTCTATGGGGTATTGAAGAAGGGTGGCAGAGCCAAGGAATTTGAGTTAGCCATACAGTGGTTAGTGGATGCCGGTTTGGTTTATAAAATAACTAAGGTGACAAAGCCTGAGTTGCCGTTGAAGTTTTATGAAGACTTGTCGGCATTCAAGTTGTATCTGTGCGATTGTGGACTGATGGGGGCTATGGCTGATACCGCTGCAAAGGATGTGTTACTTGGCGATAACGTATTCACGGAGTACAAAGGAGCGTTCACAGAACAGTATGTCCTTCAGCAGTTGCTTGCATCGGGTATTACCCACATCTATTATTACAGTTCTGATACTTCTCGTATGGAAATGGATTTCCTCGTTCAGCGTGAAGGGGCATTATTGCCTATAGAAGTAAAAGGCGGTACAAGCATCAAAGCCACCTCATTGCATAACTATCTTAAGGAGCACCCTGACATATCTGCCATACGTTATTCTATGTTGCCTTATCGTCAACAAGAGAATATCTCCAACATGCCGCTTTATGGAGTCTTTCTGCGTACTTAATGTGTCTATATGCCACGATGAACAGGTGGCGTATAGACCCTTGATTATATGGTAATATTCGTAATCTACATGGCATCAAACCAAAGTTGTCATTTTCAAAAAATCTCGCAGATGAATGTGCTTAATGCCATCAATATTGCTTTGACTGTAAAGCTTATCCATAGAAATCACGTATTTGGGTCAATGCCTGGTTCATGTCTGTAGGCTCTGTGTAGATTGGAACACAGACTGCATTAGGATCTTTTTCTACAGAGAAGGTGGCTTGATTTTATTGAATCCTTATTCAGTATGGATGCAATATTCTTGGTAATTTTGAGTTTATCTATATATAGGATTGAGTTTATTTCTCTATATATAATAAGGTGTAATTCAAATAATCAAAAAACGAAAATGATGAAAAAGAATATTGCAATTATGATGCTGCTGTTGCTTTCTGCTATGGGGGCAATGGCGCAAGGTGAGGAGAATCCTGTAGGTAAATTCTCGGTGATACCCCGAGTAGGTGTGGCTATTGCCAATCTGAGTGATAATTCCATCTATCTGGCAACGGAAAACAACAGGGAGGTGAAATCCAAGAGTAAGGCAGGATTCCTGGGTGGACTCGATGTGGAGTATCGTGCCACAGATTACCTGGGTGTTTCTCTGGGTGCTTATTATGCCCGTCAGGGTGCCCGCTGGGGTGATTATGAGATGGCTGTACAGGGGGATGCTGGTAATAATGGAATCAAGAAATATACGGGTGTGAAGGATCATCGCCTGAATCTTGACTATGTTCAGGTGCCTTTGATGCTGAAGGCATACGTGGCTCCTCAGTTTGCCATTATGGCTGGTGCACAGGTGGGGTTCTTGTGTGGAGATGGCAAGATGCTGTCGGAAGAAACTGATTTGGAGAAGGATAGTAAGACGGGTTCTACTCTTTACAAGGAAAGCCGGGATGTGGAAAGCACATACGCTGCCAAGAAGGTGAATGTGTCTATTCCTGTAGGTTTATCGTATGAGTATATGAATGTGATTCTGGATGCCCGCTATCATATCGGTTTGACCAAGGTGAATAAGGTAGATGGCGGAGATTCCAAGAACAAGGTATTCACCTTTACGGTAGGCTATCGATTTGGACTTTAGTTGATTATACTACTTTTACTCCTTTAGCTGAAAAGAAAAGCTCTATATCCTCAGTATTGAAGATATAGAGCTTTTTTCGAAACGATTATCCTACCTGACTTCCTGGCTTTACCTGACCCAAGAGAGAGGTAACATTGAGTGAGCCATCGAAGTTAACGGCAGAGAGAATCATACCCTGACTCTCAATACCCATCATCTTGCGAGGAGCAAAGTTGGCAACGAAGAGTACATCCTTGCCGATCAGCTGCTCTGGCTCATAGTATGCAGCGATACCTGAACAGATAGTACGCTCTACGCCTGAGCCATCATCGATGGTGAACTTCAGGAGCTTCTTAGACTTCTTCACCTTCTCGCAGTTCAGGATGTGACCTACGCGGATGTCGAGCTTTTCGAAATCATCGAAGCTAACCTCTGGCTTGATAGGGGCGGCCTTGTAAGAAGCTTCCTCGTTAGCCTTCTTGGTGTCAGCGAGCTTCTGGAGCTGTTTCTCTATCACCTCATCCTCAATCTTTTCGAAGAGCAATTCTGGCTCACCAAGCTGGGTGCCAGGCTTGAGGAGCTCTGTACTGCCAAGCTGAGTCCACTCGAAGGTTGGCATATTGATCATCTTGCGGAGCTTCTCTGATGAGAATGGCAGGAATGGCTCAAAGGCGATGGCAAGGTTGGCAACCAGCTGGAGGGAGATGTTCAAGATGGTCTCCACACGCTTAGGATCGGTCTTCCAAACCTTCCAAGGCTCGCACTCTGTGATGTACTTGTTACCGATACGTGCCAGATTCATAGCCTCCTTCTGAGCCTCACGGAACTTGAATACGTCGAGATACTGCTCAACCTTCTCCTTCACATCCTTGAACTCAGCGATAGCCTTCTGGTCAACCTCCTGCAATTCGCCGCAGGCAGGAACCACGCCGCCCCAGTACTTCTTGGTGAGCTGGAGAGCACGGTTTACGAAGTTACCATAAACGGCAACCAACTCAGAGTTATTGCGCTCCTGGAAATCCTTCCAGGTAAAGTTGTTGTCCTTGGTCTCTGGAGCGTTGGCTGTCAATACATAGCGCAAGACATCCTGCTTGCCTGGCAAATCTACGAGATACTCGTGCAACCATACTGCCCAGTTGCGAGAGGTAGAAATCTTATCATCCTCAAGATTCAGGAACTCATTGGCTGGTACGTTGTCCGGCAGGATATAGTCGCCGTGAGCCTTCAGCATGGTAGGGAAGATGATGCAGTGGAACACGATGTTGTCCTTACCGATGAAGTGAACGAGACGTGTCTCGGGATCCTGCCACCACTTCTGCCATGTACCCCATTTCTCTGGCTGTGCATCGCAAAGCTCCTTGGTATTGGAGATGTAGCCGATAGGAGCATCAAACCAGACATAGAGAACCTTGCCTTCTGCTCCCTCTACAGGAACAGGAATACCCCAATCCAGGTCGCGGGTCATCGCACGAGGTTGCAGATCCATATCCAACCAGCTCTTGCACTGTCCGTAAACATTGGAACGCCACTCCTTGTGACCTTCCAGGATCCACTGCTTCAACCAGTCCTGATACTTGCCCAGTGGGAGATACCAGTTCTTGGTAGGCTTCTTGACGAGGCCATGACCAGGGTTGTTCTTATTGGTAGGGTTAATCAACTCTTCTGGAGAGAGGGTTGCACCACATTTCTCGCACTGGTCGCCGTATGCACCTTCTGCACCGCAGCGAGGGCAGGTACCCACGATGTTACGGTCGGTAAGGAACTCGCCGGTAACCTCATCGCAGAACTGCTCTTCTACTTTCTCTTCCAAAACGCCCTTATCGTAAAGAGTACGGAAGAAATCAGAAGCAAACTTATTGTGAACCTTAGAAGTTGTGCGGCTGTAAACATCAAAGGAGATGCCGAAATCCTCGAAGCTCTTCTTGATGAGGTTGTGATAGCGATCCACTACTTCCTGTACGGTAATGCCTTCCTTCTTGGCACGGATAGTAACAGGTACACCATGCTCGTCGCTACCGCCTATGAAAACAACGTCTTGCTTTTTAAGGCGAAGATAGCGTACATAGATATCGGCTGGCACATAAACACCTGCCAGGTGCCCGATATGCACACCACCATTAGCGTAAGGCAATGCTGCCGTAACAGTGGTACGTTTGAAATTCTTTTGTTCCATATTAGCTAATATATTTTTGTTATTTGGGTGCAAAATTACAAAAAAATGTTGGAAATGCGGAATAATTAGGTGTCCTTTTTCTCCTTTATATATATAATTAAGGTGTAATTTCTAAAATTCAGATACTAAAAAAGGCTCTAGCTTTCCAGCCCGAGCCTTTTTTGTGCTTGCCCTTCAGGTCTTTCTGATAAGGGTAGCACAATCATTATCATTTACTATTGTCTTGAGTCTTGCTGTTTTAATAATCAATCTTCTTACTTTAATAAGTAGAAAACTTCCTCCTTTATATATCTTACTTTATATATTATAACGTGTCTTATTTTTCTTTATCGGGTGATGATTACATCACGTTCAAGTAAGCGATAACAGCCAACTCTGCGATAAGAATCGCGAAACCTACTTTCTTGATAACTTCTGTAATTCTAAAAATACTATCCATAGTCTTGAAATTTTAAAAGTTTATTTTTTGTTGTGTTATACCTACGTTGTGATAACGTCTGTTTTACGATTGCAAAGGTACGTGTTTCTCTGCTTGTAAGGGGGTAAAAATTATCTTATCGGGGTGTATTTTGTTTTTAAAATGGGGATATTTGATAGAAAATACCCCCTGTGCAATAAAAATACCCCTTCTTTAGACGATTTTCTTATATGTTTTGGCTGATAATTATCTTAGAAGTGTCCTCTTTCTGCCCAATCTCCCCTATCTAGTGTCCGATATCCGATAGCTTCTGCCAGGTGTTGAGGTTCTACCTGCTGACTTCCGGCAAGGTCGGCAATGGTGCGGGCAACTTTCAAGATACGGTTGTAGGCACGTGCAGAAAGGGATAGTTTCTCCATTGCCATTCTGAGGAGATTGATTCCTTCCTCTGTTGGTTCCGCAAATTGATGAATCATACGTTCCGTCATCTGGGCATTACAGTGTATTCCCTTGAAATCCTTGAATCTTTCTGCCTGAATCTCTCGGGCTCTGATTACTCTTTCCCTGATTCTGGCACTTGGTTCTCCTGGGGCTGCCTTGGAGATGTCCTTGAAAGGTACAGGACTGATTTCGCACTGGATATCGATGCGGTCGAGTAACGGACCGGAAATCTTGTTCATGTAGCGTTGTATCTGTCCCGGGGTACAGACACAATGATGCGTAGGGTCACCATAGTAGCCGCAAGGACATGGGTTCATGCTTGCTACAAACATGAACGAGCAAGGGTAATCAATGGCGTATTTGGCTCTGCTGATGTTGATGTGGCGGTCTTCCAGAGGTTGGCGCAAAACTTCCAGGGTGGTTTTGTTGAACTCTGGCAATTCGTCGCAGAAAAGCACGCCATTATGGGCAAGAGATATTTCGCCGGGTTGTGGAGAAGTTCCTCCACCTACCAGTGCTACTTGCGAGATGGTATGGTGAGGCGCTCTGAAAGGGCGCTGGGCAATGAGGGATACGTTTTTGCCTAATTTGCCAGCTATGGAATGTATCTGGGTAGTTTCCAGACTTTCTGAGAGAGTAAGGGGTGGAAGAATGGAGGGGAGACGCTTTGCCATCATAGATTTTCCCGAGCCGGGAGGACCTACCATGATGAGATTGTGACCGCCGGCAGCGGCTACTTCCAAGGCACGCTTCACGTTTTCCTGGCCCTTTACGTCTGCGTAATCGTAGTCGCAATGAACCTGGTTCTCGTAAAACTCCTTGCGAGTATCTACAATGGTTGGGGTGGGGGATGATTTGTCGCCAAGAAACTGTATGACATCAAAGAGGTTTTTCATTCCATAAACCTCCAGATTGTTCACAACGGCAGCTTCCCGGGCGTTTTGTTCTGGTACAATCAGACCTTTGTAGTGTTCAGACCTTGCCTTGATGGCGATAGGCAGAGCTCCCTTGATAGGTTGCAATGTGCCGTCAAGGCTCAATTCGCCCACCATCATGTATTCTTTGAGATGATCGTCGGGGATATTGCCATTGGCACCTAAAATGCCGATGGCTAAAGGAAGGTCGAAACTGCTGCCCTCCTTGCGCAGGTTGGCGGGTGCCAGGTTGATGGTAATGTCGGCTATTGGAAATTTATAGCCGCTATACTGCATGGCTGCTGCGATACGGTTACGGCTTTCCCTGACCGCTTCGTCGCCTAGGCCCGTAAGGTGATACATTACGCCTGTGTTGAGGCTGACTTCTACAGTTACAGTCGTGACTTCCAGTCCGTTGACTGCTGCACAATAGGTTTTTACTAACATAAGCTCTTTTTTAGAAGGTTAGAGCTCGCGGTATTATTTCAGCAGTTGGTCTAGTTTGTTGTATAGATCTTGCTTGTTAAGGCCTCGGGCTGTTATTTTTCCATTTTGAAGTATGATGTTGTCGGGCATTGAAGTGAGTCCCAACTTCTTCAAAGTCTTGTCTTCCAGCATTTCTCCATTGCATACTACAGCCCAGTTGATAGAGTCGCGCTTCATATTCTCCTGGCAGCTGCTCTTGCTTGCATCCAGGCAGAAGCCCATCAGCTTGAGTTTGCCTTGTGATGAGCGTTGACGCTTCTTCAACTCTCTCTGTATGTCCTGACTGTCATAATTGAATGTAGCCCAGGTATAGATGACTGCAACAGGTGAACTGGTCAGTTCTGTGCTGGAGATGAGCTTTCCTTTTGTGTCGTATGACGTGAAAGTTGGTAATTTGGTGCCAATTCCTGCGTCTTTCATTGCAGAAATCTGCTGCTTCAGTTTACCTACCTGAATATTCTTAGGCTGTTCTTTCTCCAACAGAGTAAGGAGAGAGAACGCTTTCTTGTAATCTGGTTGAGGGGTGGCAATGAAGTATTTCTTGATGAGAAAGAGGCTTACTACCGACTTTGAGTTATCTTCGATGAAGAGTTCTGCCTGTTTCTTTTCCTGTGGCGGAGTATTGCCAAGAATTGATTTGCGAAATTTGGTCATCAACTCATTGTTCTTGGTGCCCTTTACCTCCATTTCCTTCAAGTGGGAAGCATCGCCTTTCAGCTCCACAGATTCTCCTGATTCTGCAAAGATAGGTTGCTCAGAGAAATTTGGGAAAACGATCATCAGCGTACAATCGTCATGGCAGGGCATCTCATATGTGAATCTACCGCCTACAACTTTGATGGTATCCATGCCTTCCATGCCGCCATCTGTGCTATAAACATAAAATTCACCTTGATTCATATTTAAAAATTTGCCCTCAAGTTTAAAGTGACCACTACTGACACCACATGATGTTAGTAAAATCGATGAAATAAGAAATATAATGTATGCAAATTTTTTCATAAGAAAAATTTTAAGGGAGGAGTGCCGCGAGCGGGACTCGAACCCGCACAGCCATTACTGGCCAAGGGATTTTAAGTCCCTCGTGTCTACCAATTCCACCATTGCGGCATGGTAAACGTTAAGAGTTAGAGCGGAAAACGGGACTCGGACCCGCGACCCCAACCTTGGCAAGGTTGTGCTCTACCAACTGAGCTATTTCCGCGTTACTTAATTTCGAGTGCAAAGGTAATATAATTTCCCGGTTCCACCAAATGGATTTACAACTTTTAAGAAAAAATACGCCATTTTTCTTCAAAAACGTGCATTTTTTCTCGTAGAACCCTAATTTCCTACGGTCAGCACGCTGCCAATACCTGTGTAGGTTACCCGATATTGCATCAGCATCTTATCTTCTTTTCCCTGTCCACCGCTTGTGATGGTACCATTTTCAAGACTATATACTCTTTTGCACTTGTTGCAGATGACCGATTGTCTGTTGCCTGTCCACTCCAGTGGATAGTTGGTACCGCCATATTGCAGGATGCAGTTCAGGCATTGCCTGTCCCATGCTACATAGCCATTGAAGTTGGTTGTGCCTAGGATGAAACCATTCTTGGTGGCATCCTTCAGGTCGTTTCCTGCTCCTAGATGGCTATAGTTGGCATAGTTTTCCTTGGCTGTAGAGAGGACGATGGTTTCAGTATGGTTCTTGCCATCGTTGAGGGTGGAATAGATATTCCAGGCACCATTTACCTTTTTGGCACTAATCATAGTGTAGGTGCCGGCTCCTTTGAGAGCAGTCTCAATGCTGCTTCCTGGATGGTAGATGGTTCGGAAGATAAACTGGCATGGGTATCGGGTGCTGATGCTGTTGTCTGCATCGCAGGATGCCAGAAGTGAGGAGGAAAGAATGAGACAGATACACAAAAAGGTGAAGAGCACAGCTTTTGCTGCCATTCTCTTCACCTTATTATATATATACACCTTATTATATATAGATGTTTTTTTCTTCATTGAGTTCAAAAAGATTCTAATGTATTAAGAGATTTCTTTGATTTCAAGATTCTCTTTGATTTCAAGGGATATCCTTTATTTCAAGAGATTCTTTTCTGCATTCTCCATACGCTCGAAATGGAACTCAGAGAGAGTCTGCTCCATAAGTGCCTGGATCTTGTCGTTGCAGAGATTGCCGATGCTTCCCTCATGGGTATGATGGATATCCTTGTTAGGCTTGAATTCTCCAGCTTCGATTTCCAATCCCACAGTCTTGTAAGCATCACGGAAAGGCATTCCGTTAGCGGCAAGCTGATTTACTTCCTCCACAGAGAACATCGGATCATAACGAGGATCATCGAGGATGTGCTCGTTGACCTCCATCTTGTTGATGATGTAGGCAGCCATCTGCAGACAGTCTTTCAACTCGTCGAAAGCTGGGAGGAATACTTCCTTGATAATCTGAAGATCACGGAAATAACCCACAGGCAGGTTGTTCATGATAAGCATAATCTGCAGTGGCAAGCTCTGGAGCTTGTTGCTCTTGGCACGAATCAGCTCGAATACGTCTGGGTTCTTCTTGTGAGGCATGATGCTTGAACCGGTGGTACACTCCTTAGGCAACTTCACGAAGCCGAAGTTCTGACAGTTGAACATGCAGGCATCGAAAGCCATCTTTGCCAGGGTTCCTGCCACGCTAGCCATCGCAAAAGCTACGTTGCGCTCCATCTTTCCTCTACCCATCTGGGCATAGACTACATTATAGTCCATGCTGTCGAAACCGAGCAGTTCGGTTGTCATGGTGCGGTTCAGAGGGAAAGAGCTGCCGTAGCCTGCTGCGCTACCCAGAGGATTGCGGTTGGTCATGCGGTAGGCTGCCTGAAGGAAGAGCATATCGTCAGCAAGTCCTTCTGCATAAGCGCCAAACCAGAGTCCGAAAGATGAAGGCATAGCCACCTGGAGGTGGGTATAGCCCGGCATCAATACGTTCTTATATTGGTTGCTCTTCTGGATCAGCTCGTCGAAGAGAATCTTGACCGCATCAACAATCTCCTTCAACTCGTGACGGGTGAAGAGCTTGAGATCTACCAAAACCTGATCATTGCGTGAGCGTCCTGAATGAATCTTTTTGCCCATATCGCCCAGTTTCTGGGTGAGCATCAATTCTACTTGGGAATGAACATCCTCCACGCCGTCTTCGATGACAAATTCGCCTTTCTCGGCGATGGCGTAGATATTCTTCAATTCTGCTAGGAGCTGGGTAAGCTCATCCTTTTCCAAAAGTCCGATGCTTTCGAGCATGGTGATGTGTGCCATACTGCCAAGCACATCGTATTTGGCGAGATAGAGATCGAGCTCACGGTCTCGACCTACGGTGAATCGTTCGATTTCCTTGTTTACTTCAAAGTTCTTTTCCCAAAGTTTATGTGCCATAATT
>ERZ779669.1271-NODE-1271-length-11938-cov-2.826306_pt1 | contig 11938 bp, 9 predicted proteins | sample MGYA00511372_ERZ779669 | MGnify/ENA primary metagenome ERZ779669 (study PRJEB29588, sample SAMEA1967891) | human gut metagenome | biome: human gut; feature: human-associated habitat; material: faeces | place: Denmark | collected 2008/2010 ... | reverse complement strand
CGCTGCAGAAAAGCGTGAGATCAGCCGTATCCTGGAAACCGCCAGAGGCGACGGCAAGGTACATTCCGCACAGGACACCTTACCGTTCCGCCAGATGTACCCGGACGGTCTGTGCAAGCTGGACGATCACACCTGGTCGAAGTGTATCGAGTTCGAGGATGTGAATTATCAGCTTGCAAAGCCTGACGACCAGACGGCGATCTTTGAAGCCCTCTGCGATATGTATAACGCCCATGACGCTTCTATCGGGATGCAGCTCTCCCTTGTGAGCCGCCGCATGAACCGGGAGGATTTTGTGAAGCGTATCGAGATCGCGGCGCAGGGAGATCACTTCGACCATATCCGTGAGCTTTACACGCAGATGCTCCGCAAGCAGCTTGAACGGGGCAACAACGGTCTTATCAAAACAAAGTATCTGACTCTCACCATCGAGGCACGGGACAGTAAAACCGCACGGGCACGTTTTTCCCGGATCGTCATGGACGCCCTTAACCATTTCAAGGTCATGGGGGCTTTGGCAAAGGAGCTTGGCGGCAAGGAATGGCTGGAAATGCTCCACGGCATCCTGCACCCGGACGGGGAACGGTTTGCCTTTGAATGGAGTTGGCTTGCCCCTTCCGGCCTGTCGGTCCAGGATTTTATCGCACCTTCTTCTTTCCGCTTCGGTGAAGCAAGGAAGTTCACGATGGCGGATAAATTCTGTGCCGTGTCCTTTCTGCAGATCAGCGCACCGGAAATGGATGACCGTATGCTCACCGAACTGCTGGATACGGACAGCGGGCTGCTTGTCAGCCTCCATATCCGCAGTATGGATCAGAACGAGGCAATCAAAACGGTCAAGCGGAAGATCACTGACATTGACAGTATGAAGATCGACGCGCAGAAAAAGGCGGTGCGGGAAGGTTTCGATATGGATATCATCCCCACTGACCTTGCCACCTACGCAGGCGAGGCAAAGAATATCCTCCGTGACCTGCAAAGCAGAAATGAGCGGATGTTCCTGATGACCTTCCTGGTAGTAAATTTTGCAGACAGCAAGCAAAAGCTGGAGAATGATCTTCTCCGTGCGGCAAGCGTGGCGCAGAAATATAACTGTTCCCTGGTACGGCTGGACTTTCAGCAGGAGGACGGCTTCGTGTCGGCTCTGCCCCTGGGTGTCAACCGCATTAAGATACAGCGCGGACTTACCACTTCGGCGGTGGCGGTGTTCGTTCCTTTCACCACACAGGAGATTTTCCACGGCGGCGAAGCCCTCTACTACGGGCTCAATGCCACTTCCGGCAACATGATCCTTGCTGACCGCAAAAAGCTGAAAACACCCAACGGCATAATCTTAGGCACACCCGGCAGCGGCAAGAGTTTTTCCGCAAAGCGTTCCATCGTGGGTGTGTTCCTGAACACAAAGGACGATATCTTGATCTGCGACCCGGAGGCAGAATATTTTCCGCTGGTGAACCGGCTGGAAGGCCAGGTCATCAAAATCTCACCTACCAGTACACAATATGTGAACCCTATGGATATCAACCTCAATTACAGCGAGGACGATAACCCGCTGGCGTTGAAATCTGACTTTATCTTGTCGTTCTGTGAACTGGCGGCAGGTGGCCGGAACGGTCTGGAGCCGGTGGAAAAGACGGTCATTGACCGTGCCGTGCGGATTGTGTACCGCCCCTATATCGCAGACCCCCGCCAGGAGAATATGCCGCTGCTGGAAGATTTGTATGACGAGATCAAGCGGCAGCCGGAGCCGGAGGCACAGCGGATCGCGGCGGCGCTGGAACTGTATGTGCATGGCAGCCTGAATGTTTTTAACCACCGCACCAATGTGGATATCAACAACCGTATTGTCTGCTTTGATATCAAGGAGCTGGGAAAGCAGCTCAAAAGCCTGGGTATGCTGGTGATCCAGGACCAGGTATGGAACCGTGTTTCCCAAAACCGGGATCAGGGCAAATCCACCTGGTACTTCGTAGACGAGTTCCACCTTCTGCTGCGGGGCGAGGTTGGTTCTTGGAGTGTAGAGATTTGGAAACGCTTTCGCAAATGGGGCGGTATCCCCACGGGGATCACGCAGAACATCAAGGACCTGCTTTCCTCCCCGGAGATCGAGAATATCTTTGAAAACAGCGATTTTGTGTACCTTCTGAACCAGGCCAGCGGAGACAGGAAAATCCTCTGCGAGCGCCTGAATATCTCCAACCAGCAGGCGGCGCATATCAGCAACGCAGGCCCCGGCGAGGGGCTGATCTTCTTCGGCAATGTGATCCTGCCTTTTGTGGATGACTTCCCGAAGGACAACGAGCTTTACAGCATTATGACAACAAAACTTGGTGAAACCGGGAAAGGAGAAAACGAACATGAATGATCCCCGCTATTTGCATATGGAAGAAAAGCAGGAGGGCGAAACCTTCTTTGATGTGATGAACCGACTGATTGCCAGAAGCAAGGCGGTCACGGCGGATATGGAGGCGGTCCTTGCGGAGCTGGAAAGTGAGATCGAACCGTTCCGTGTGCCGAAGGACCATGAATAAACTGACCCATGTGAGCCTGTTTTCCGGCATTGGCGGTCTGGACCTGGCGGCGGAGGCTGCCGGGTTTGAAACCGTCTGCCAGTGCGAGTGGGCGGATTTTCCGCACTCCGTCCTCTCCGCACGATGGCCGGATGTTCCCAGGTTCCGGGATATTACTACTTTTACGAAGGAGGCGTTTTTTGAAAAAACAGGACTTGAAACAGTTACCGTTATCTCAGGCGGCTTTCCCTGTCAGCCCTTCTCCACCGCAGGAAAACGGAAGGGCTTTGCGGATGAACGCTACCTGTGGCCGGAAATGTGCCGCGTTATTACCGAGCTGCGGCCCCGTTGGGTGCTTGGGGAAAATGTTGCTGGCTTCATCAATATGGGGCTCGACAAAACGATCTTTGACCTGGCAAAAGCGGGATACGCTGTTCTCCCATTCGTATTTCCGGCTTGCGGTGTCGGCGCATGGCATGAGCGCCAGCGAACTTTTATCGTCGCGGCTGATGTTTCCCACACCCCTTGCCTCCGACAACAACACCGCCAGGGACGCGGCAAGCCTGGATGTGTTCCTGTCGGACAATGGGATATTCCGCAAGAGGAACCGAAACGGGGCGATCTGGAGCCTCAGCCTGTCGGCGGCGGTATTCTATCTGACCCCGGTGGCGTCGGACGGTTTCCGCTCGACCTTGAAGCCATCGGCCTTCAATCCGGCGAAGAAGGACGGGAACCTGTCGGCGCAGATCATCTCCCAGGAACAGCCGGTGTCCGAAACGGCAGCACTGAACCCGGATTGGGTGGAATGGCTCATGGGCTTCCCGAAAGGATGGACGGACGTATCCTCTGGGCCGCCGAGCCGGAAGGAATCCCCCGCATGACCGAGCGCATGGATGACCGGGCGCTGCGACTGAAAACTTTGGGAAATGCGGTTTGCCCACCCCAGGCCTATCCCATTTTTCGCTATATCGCCATGATCGAGAATGGCACCTGCGGTAACTTCTGCCCCTATGGAAAGGAAGGTGACTGCCTATGAGGGAACTGAAAGCGACCGATAAGATCACGCAGAAAATGACCCGTGACGGTGCGGTATCGGAAAACCTTGCCACGGGAGAGGTGGAACATATCAGCAGCCGGGAGCCGGAAACGGAACTGTCCGCTTCTTCGGAAGAATCCGCTGGCGCTGCGGCTGACCTTGCCCTGCGTGCGGCGGAACACCATGAGAAGAAAAGCGCACGAAAGGCGGAAAAGGCTGACACCCAGGCGGTGCGGGATGGTTCTGCTGCAAGGCAGCGCCCGTCCTCCCGCCTGCAATTTACCGAGGAAGAACGTGCCGATCCCGTACTTGGAAAGTACATCGACCGTTCCGACCGTGCGGCGGACAGACTGGACGCGGGAAAGGCCGCTATCCCCACAAAGAAAGTTCTCCGTACCGAGCGTGTTTTTGACGAGACAGCCGGAAAAGGCAAAACGCAGCTTCACTTTGAAGAAGTGGAGAAACGCCCCAAGGGACGCCTGCGGCACAATCCGCTTTCCCGGCCGGTCCATGAGATCGTCCACGCTGCCCATGCGAAGGTGCATGAGGTAGAGCAGGAAAATGTGGGTGTAGAGGCCGGACACAAAGGCGAGGTGCTGACGGAACGCGGGCTTGCCTACGGAAAAGGCAAAGTCCGTGCCGCCGTTCACCATCACCGCACAAAGCCCTGGCGTGACGCGGCGAAGGCAGAGCAGGCTTCTTTTAAGGCAAACGCCGACTACCTTTACCAAAAGGCACTGCATGATGATCCTGCATTGGCGGCTTCTAACCCGGTATCCCGCTTTCTACAGAAACAGCGGATCAAGCGGAACTATGCAAAGGAGCTGCGACAGGCAGAGAAAACCGCAAAGAACACAGCAGCTACGGCGAAAAGTGCGGCGCAGAAAGCAAAGGACGCCTTCAAGGAAACATTCCTCTACATCAAACACCATAGCCGGGCGGTGCTATTGGTGATCGGCATTGGCGCCTGTGTTGCTCTGCTGTTTGGCGGGGTATCTTCCTGTTCCATGATGGCAGGCTCCGGCGTGGGCGGTGTATTTACTTCCTCTTATCTCTCCGAGGATGCGGATATGCTGGCTGCGGAGGCGGCCTACTGCGAACTGGAACAGGAACTTCAATATGAACTGGATCACTATGAGGCTCTGCACCCCGGATATGACGAATACCGTTTTGACCTGGACGAGATCGAGCATGACCCTTATGTGCTGATCTCCATTCTCACGGCGTTCCATGAAGGGGTGTTCACCATCGACGAGGTCCAGGAGGAACTGCAAATGCTCTTTGAAAAGCAGTACATCCTGACGCAGACCGTGGAGGTGGAGGTGCGCTATCGGACGGAGACACGGACAGACAGCGAAGGAAACGACTATGACGTGGAAGTACCGTATAACTACTATATCTGCAAGGTAAAGCTGGAAAACTTCGACCTTTCCCATGTGCCGGTCTACATCATGGACGAGGAAACACTTTCCCTGTATGCGGTCTATATGGCAACGCTGGGGAACCGGGAAGATTTATTCCCAGGCTCCGGCTATGTAGACAAGTACACCAAACCGCCAACCACCTATGATATCCCGCCTTCCGCACTGGAAGATGAAACCTTTGCGGCGCTCATTACCGAGGCGGAGAAGTACATCGGCTATCCCTATGTCTGGGGCGGCAGCAATCCGAACACTTCTTTTGATTGCTCCGGCTTCGTATCCTGGGCGCTGACGCAAAGCGGCGTCTGCAATACGGGCAGGCTGGGAGCCCAGGGACTCTACAATATTTCCACCCCGGTATCCTCTGCCAACGCAAGACCCGGCGACTTGATCTTTTTCGTCGGCACTTACGATACACCGGGCGTTTCCCATGTGGGTATCTATGTGGGCGGTGGAAAAATGCTGCACTGCGGCGACCCCATCCAGTATGCAGATATCAACACAAGCTACTGGCAATCCCACTTTTACGCTTTCGGGCGACCGCCCTACAACTAAAAAACGATATGGAGGTAATTTGATTTATGGCAACGACACAGAAAATCCGCAATGACATTGCGAAAACCAAAGAAAAGATCGCGGAGCAGCAGAAACGCCTTCGTGCGCTGGAGGCTCAGCTTGCGGAGGAAGAAAATCTGGAAATCGTCCGCATGGTGAAAGCCGTGAAGATGGACAACAAGGAACTGACTGCCTTCCTGAAAGCCTATGCCAGCGGCATGATCTCCCTGCCGGAAGGTATGCTGCAGGAGGGCAACACCGAGAATGAGGAAACGGAGGGATACGAGGATGAAGCATAACTTTATGACAAAAATGGTATCGGCTCTTTTGACGGTGGTGCTCAGCACTGCCGCCTTTTCTGTTACCGCCTTTGCCAGCGGCGGCGAAGAAACTACGGAGCCCGTGGCTGAACAGGAAACGGCTGGGGATGTCTCTGATCTGCTTTCCGCTTTGGCAGGCAGCCAGGTCACGGTATCCGTCACCGAGGACGGTATCCAGTTCAGTTCCGGCGAAAATGACTCCGGGCAGACCGGCACCGTCACCACGGGCGGCGGCAAGCTGAATGTCCGCACGGGTGCGGGAATGGACTACACCGCCTTCGCCCAGCTCCCCAACGGAATGACCGTGAAGGTCATCGGCACGGACGGCGACTGGCTGAAGGTCATCCTGCCGGAGAAAGTCGGCTATGTCTATTCCGGCTACATGACGGTAAGTGACGGCGAGGCTGGTTCCGGGGAAGGTTCTTTCTCTCTGGACGCGGAAACGCTGGAAAATCTGCTGGGGATGCTGGGCGGCGGTTTGAATGGCGGTGTCGCCTTGACTCCGGACGGGAACCTTTCGCTGATTGATGATATCGGTAGCCCAACCACCAGCGGCAAGCAGTTTATTACAGTAGAAACGAAGAACGGCAATGTGTTCTATCTCATTATCGACCGTGACGACGAGGGCGAGGAAACCGTGCATTTTCTGAATCAGGTGGATGAAGCCGACCTCATGGCACTCACGGAGGATGGAGAAAAGGCGGAAACACCTATTGTCTGCACCTGTACGGAAAAGTGCCAGGCCGGAGCGGTCAACACCGCTTGCCAGGTCTGCGTAAAAAACCTCAGTGAATGTGTTGGCACAGAACAGAAAGCTGCGGAGCCCATCGAACCGGAGAATCCGGAACCCGAAAAGAAAAGCAATACCGGGGCGATCCTGGCGGTGCTGCTGATCCTTGCAGCCGGAGGTGGTACGGCGGTCTATTTCCTGGTGCTGAAACCGAAGCAGGGAAAGAAAGTTCCCGCTGATCTGGATGATTTCGACCTGGAGGATGAAGAAGAATATCTGACCGAGGACGAGGAAACGGAGGAAAAGAATGAGTAAACTGATTATCGCAGAAAAACCGAGTGTGGCAAAATCTATCGCGTCGGCCCTGGGTGCTTCATCCAGGGCCGATGGCTTTTATGAGGGCAACGGCCTTCTTGTGTCCTGGTGTGTAGGTCACCTGGTATCCCCGATGGATGCGGGCGGCTATGACGAGCGTTTCAAGAAATGGCGTTATGACGATCTTCCCATTCTGCCGGAGCCGTTCCGTTATGTGCTTGCACCGGGCAAGGAGGACGCTTTTGAAAATCTCCGTGCCCTGATGGATCGCCCCGATGTGGATACCATCGTCAATGCCTGTGATGCCGGGCGTGAAGGTGAGCTGATCTTCCGTCTGGTGTATGAAATGGCCGGCTGCCGCAAGCCGGTCCTCCGTCTCTGGATTTCTTCGATGGAGGACAGCGCTATCCGAGAGGGCTATTCTGCCCTGCGCCCCGGCGCCGATTATGAAGCCCTGTATCAATCTGCCCTCTGCCGCCAGAAAGCGGATTGGCTGGTGGGGATCAACGCCACGCGCCTTTTCTCCGTTCTCTATCACCGCACCTTGAATGTGGGCCGTGTTCAGACCCCCACACTGGCAATGCTGGCGGAGCGTGACGCGAAGATCACGCTGTTCCACAAAGAAAAATATCATCTGCTGCGCCTGACGCTGGACGGAGCCGAAGCGGTGTCAGAGAAGTTCACCGATCCGGCAGCGGCGGAACAGGCAGCGGCTATGTGCAAGGATGTGACCGTCACCTGTACTTCCGTCACGAAGGAGCAGAAGAAGGAACAGCCGCCGAAGCTCTATGATCTCACCACCTTGCAGAGGGAGGCAAACCGCCTGTTCGGATACACGGCAAAGCAGACCTTAGATTACGCACAGAGCCTCTACGAAAAGAAGCTGCTGACCTATCCCCGCACGGACAGCCGGTATCTGACCTCCGACATGGCGGAAACAGCCTCCTGCGTCATCCATCTGGCGGCGAAGGTGCCGCCCTTTGACGGGATCAGCAACTTCTTCCCGCTGGTGGAGGCCATGATCTCCGACAAGGATGTATCTGACCACCACGCCATTATCCCCACAATGGAGATTGAAAAGGCAGATATCAAGGGTCTGCCTCTGGGCGAGCGCAATTTGTTCCTCCTTGTCTGCTGCAAGCTGCTGTGTGCATCGGCGGAGCCGTATGTGTATGAGGCGGTCACGGCAATTTTCGACTGCGGTGGCCATTCCTTCACCGCAAAGGGCAAGCGCGTCCTTGCCGAAGGCTGGCGGGAAATCGACCGCATTTTCCGTGCCTTCTTGAAAGAAAAGCCTGCGGATGGGGACGGCGATACGCTCCCGGGCTTCACCGAAGGGCAGACTTTTGACGGCGCAGAGGTTGCTGTCACCGAGCATTTCACCCAGCCGCCGAAGCTCTACACAGAAGATACCCTCCTGTCCGCTATGGAGAACGCAGGCAAGGATGATATTCCCGATGAGGCGGAGCGAAAAGGTCTTGGCACGCCTGCGACCAGGGCGGCTATCATCGAAAAGCTGGTGGCAGCCGGATTTGTGGAACGCAAGGGCAAGAGCCTGATCCCCACAAAAGCCGGTATCAACCTTGTCACGATTCTGCCGGAGCCACTGACCTCTCCCATGCTGACAGCGGAATGGGAACAGAAATTGACGGAGATTGCAAAAGGCAGCACTGACCCGGATACCTTCATGGACGGTATCCGCACGATGGTTCAAGAGATCGTGTCCACCTATTCCTGCATTTCCGAGGATGGCAAAAAGCTGTTTGCCCCGGAGAAGGAAGTGATCGGTACCTGCCCTCGCTGCGGCCAGCCGGTTTATGAGGGCAAGAAGAACTTTGCGTGTTCGGATCGGTCCTGCGGTTTCGTCCTCTGGAAAAATGACCGCTTCTGGACGAGCCGCAAGAAGGAGCTGACAAAGAAGATGGCAACGGACCTTCTGAAAAAGGGACATACCAATGTCAAGGGAATGTGGTCTGAAAAGAAACAGGCTGCTTATGACGCTGCGGTGATCCTGGATGACACGGGCGGCAAGTACATCAATTTCAAGCTGGAATTTCCAGTAAAGAAAGGCAGGCGTAAATGAGCGATCGAAAAACCTTTGAATATGGCGGTTATCACTTCACGCCCATACGAAAATTTCACAAAAAAGAAGGCGACTTTTTCGTCATATCGAAACGGCTGGCAAGTGACTTCAACTTAGGGTTGTGTACCTATCAGGATTGGCCAAAAGCACCTTATGATTACAAAGACTTTTATACCGTCGCAACCGACAAAGAATGTGACATTTTCCGGTGCGAAGAAAATGGTTTGTTGTATGTGCCGGGGAAAAACGAATTTTTTATTTACCATGAACCAAAACAGAAAAAGCGGAACTCTATTGCCGATGCCCTTTCACAGTCCAGGAATGTTACTGATATAACCGGAATTTCCAGCGGCCGGCAAAGAAGTGCCCCGGAAAGGTAGGCGTTATGGCAGAGAGAGAATTGAACCGCTCGGAGCGGGCTGCGATCCGAAAGCTGGTTACGGAGCTTTGCGCCAACTATGACTCTCAGGATAAGATCTGCCTTCCTTTGAACAGTCCTTGCTATATGCTGAATAAATGGTGGACCGGTGCTTATTGCAGGTACTTTGAAAAAGCGGTGCTGCCGGTGGATGCAGCACTGGAATCAGCCATTACCGGCGAGGACACCTCCATGAGACAGAAAATATGCCCTGTGTGTGGAAAAGTGTATCTTCCTATAACCAGCCAGGCATATTGTTCCGCTGCCTGCCGGGTCTATGCAAGACGGAAATCCGAGCGGGAACGCAAACGCCGGAAGCGGCAAAACCAACCATGATATGTCCGCAACTTAGCCTTAAAAGTCCTTGATTTTCAAGGGCTTTTTGCACCTGTTTTCAAGGGAGCTGTATAAGAATACTCCAGTGCTTTGAAATGAGGTTAAGTTGCGGACAAAACATATATTTTAACAAAAACGATAGGAGGCGATTTTTTGAATATCAACACGATTACCGCGGAGGACCTTCGCCGCATGCCGGATAAGGAAGGACTGATTTTACAGGGCTGTGGCGGGGATCTGACAGAGTGGGTGGACGGGATCAATGAAATGCTGACAAAAGCAGGCATATTGAAAGATGGCTGTCAGTTTGAGAATGTGGCTGCTTTTCAGCACGGCGAACTGACCTGTCTGCTTTACCCGTTTGATGATGTGAAACTGGATATAGGAAAACTTGCCCTGTGGCGTTTACAGACCCATGAAGTCTATGGCGGCACATGGCTGTCGGACTTTGTGCCGAATTATTTAGGCGGATTTATAGAAACACCGGAAGCGTTGGCAGATAAACCGGATTGTCCACTGATCGGAGCAGATGGGAACATTTTTAATCTGCTGGGTATTGCTTCCCGTACTTTGCGGGAGCATGGTCTGAAAGAACAGGCAAAAGAAATGTCTGATCGGGTATTTGCTTCCGGCAGTTATGGAGAAGCGCTCTGTATCATTGGCGAATATGTCAACATCACAGATTCCGAACCGGAGCATAAGAATTCTCTCCGTCAGCAGCTAAAAGCAACAAAACCGGCAGACCCGGTAAAAAAGCAACAAACTTCCAAACAGCAGGAACGATAAGGAGGGATGCGGAATGGAAAAGAAACTGACCTATGGTGTATGGGCGGTACGAAGCAGCACTTCTATTTTCGGACCGGCACAAAGCTGGTGCAAGGAAAATGGAAAACCGTTGGAATTTGATAGCAAAGCCGATGCTGAAAACTATGCAAAGGAAGCCAACGAGCATACGACAGCAAATGTCCGATACTATGTGAAAGAAAAAGAACCGGAACCCGGTGCTGTTCGGAAAGGAACATCTCAACCGGAGCTGGATGCACGCAGCCATGAAGAAGTGACACCAAGAAATGATGCATCGGAAAAACAAAATGAGATTCCGGGCAGACAGATTCCTTCTCAAACAGATCCGCTGGTAGAAATCCGCTCTGCGGTTCATAGTAATTACGCAGGCATGGTCGCTATGCTGGGTGCGGACAACCGTGTGTATTTGGGGCGTGAGGAACGCTGCCATTGTCAGGATATGCAGCCATCTTACTATGACAATCAGGATGGTTCCCTGTGCTTTGTCTGTGATCAGCCCGACATGTATTATTTTCTTTATGGAGAAGGCTGGGCGCATACCCAGACGGAAATGCTGGAACGAGGGCTTACCCTGCGCCAGTATGAAGAATTTGCGAGACTGCAAAATGGCGTCCTTGCACAGTTTACCACACAAAGAGAAATCCTGTTTGCCGGACAGCCATTTCAAGCGCCAGAAAGTTATCTTCGCAATGCGGAACTTTATGAGGAAGGACAAACCGGCAACTACAATATGCTGGATGGCAGGCTGAACAACGAACCTCTTGTGCGTCCGGATCTGACAGATGGACAGACGGATGAAGAAATCCGGGAGCTCGTGCCGGAAGCAAAGCCGTCCTTGATGGACCGTCTGAAAGCAGATAAACCGGAGCATGAAGCAAGGCAGATGATCCCTCCGGTGCCGGAAAGGGAACGCTGATGGCTGGGGTAAGATTTGAGGATGTAGATCTTCTGGGTGCTCTTTCCCGTATCGTAGATCTTCATACCCAACATTATAAAGAGGACTTTGACCTGGATAAAGAACTGATCTCAAAACTGGCTGTGTCAGACCGTTCAGAGGATAAACAGCTTCTTTGGATGTCACGCCCTTGCGGAACCTATACCCTGCGTGAACGGGAAGTTTATCTGGAGGGCAGCCATGAAAACAAAGTGTGGCGGTTTTACCAGGAACAGACAAATGATCCCGTTTTGGCTTATGCTATCTCTTTGAAAGAAGTCAGGGACGGAAAAATATTTGGCGATCTCTATCCGCTAAATTACAGAGAACATGTGGAACGGATGAAAAAACTGACCTGTCCAATCGGAAATGTAGCCGTTGCATTTGCGGATGGAAATGTTATCACGATTCCCTATCAGGAACGGAGACAGCTTATGAACCGGCTTATGCCAGAGCATGGAGCACCTAAAACAATG
>ERZ779669.1262-NODE-1262-length-11973-cov-5.847793_pt1 | contig 11973 bp, 7 predicted proteins | sample MGYA00511372_ERZ779669 | MGnify/ENA primary metagenome ERZ779669 (study PRJEB29588, sample SAMEA1967891) | human gut metagenome | biome: human gut; feature: human-associated habitat; material: faeces | place: Denmark | collected 2008/2010 ... | reverse complement strand
CGATGTTGTTGCCAAAGCCGTTATGGACTTAATTAAGTAATATATGTTACCATATTACTATTCCCTTAACGAATTTCTTCAAAAAGAATATGGCCATAAGCTTTACAAATTAGCCCTGAACGGTGGAATGACTTGCCCTAACCGTGACGGCAAAATAGACACACGGGGGTGTATATTTTGCAGTAGGGGAGGTTCGGGAGAATTTTCCGCCGACAGAAACCACAGCATAACCGAGCAAATTCGGGAGGCTAAAGAGAGAATCGGCAGAAAAACCGATTGTAAAAAATTTATTGCTTACTTTCAGCCGTTTACAAATACATATGCGCCCGTTGAGTACCTTGAAAAAATTTTCACCGAGGCTATAGAACCCGATGAAATTGTCGCTTTGTCGGTCGCTACCCGTCCCGACTGCCTGCCTGACAAAACCGTAAATTTGCTCTCAAGACTTAATAAAATAAAGCCTGTGTGGGTGGAACTCGGCTTGCAGACAGTTCATAAAAGCACGGCAGACTATATTCGCCGTGGATATGACTTAAGCGTGTATGATGATGCGGTTAAGCGACTGCACAAGGAGGGCATAAGCGTAATAACGCACATTATAATCGGTTTACCTAATGAAACGGAAGATATGATAGTGCAGAGTGCTGAATATGCGGGCAAATGTTCCGACGGAATTAAGTTACAGCTTTTGCACATATTAAAGGATACCGACTTATGCGATGAATACGAAAAGGGCAATGTGCCCGTTCTGTCGCTTGAGCGATATGCGGATATACTTGTAAAATGCCTTAGAGTTATCCCAAAAACCACCGTAATACACAGGCTTACAGGTGACGGAGATAAAAAAATACTTGTAGCCCCCTTGTGGAGCGCAGACAAAAAGCGTGTGCTTAACTATATTAACAAGGTATTAAGGGAAAGCGAATAATAAGTATTATTAATTTTAAAAAAAGTCTTGATTTTCCTTTGCGTATTTGATATAATAGGCATTGTCTTTGGAGAGATGTCCGAGCTGGCCGAAGGAGCATGATTGGAAATCATGTGTACGGTAATCACCGTACCAGGGGTTCGAATCCCCTTCTCTCCGCCATAATTTTAAAAAGTCTTGTCGATTCGGCAAGGCTTTTTCTTTTGTTATAATGCTTTATTGTGAAAAATATTGCTAAAAAGGTGCGGTTATAATAAATAACTGCAAAGCCAATGCAAATTATGCATATTGACAGCAAAAATTTTTTGTTATAAAAAATTTATAAAATTATAATTCTTTGAAGTAATTTAAAATATTATTATTGCACAATAATTATATATTTGTTTTGTATGTAATTAATAAAGAAATGTCAAAATCGACAAAACATCAAAAAAATATTGAAATAAAAACCTAAAAATGTTATAATATAAAAGAATAAAATTATGGGTTAGTATATGGTCTGACTGCTGAATACAGCAAATTCACCGAAGGTCAGTCGGTAAAAGCGGTCGTCGTCAAAGCAAAACTTCCCTCTCGGACGGTACAGACTTATTCGGCTCATATGTTTCAATTTTTTAATGGAGGTAATAAAAATGAAAACGAATTTCAAGCGTATTGGCAAACAGTCGATTTCTATTGTGCTTGCTGTTATGATGATGCTTTCGACTATGCTTGTCGGTATGGTTACTTCGAATGCGGCTGACACTTTTACTAAGGGTTCAACATTGTATTTTGATACTAAAGCAATAAATCAAGGCAATGAGCGATGGGCTGCATATTTCTTTAATAGTGATACTGACAATGCTTGGGTAGATTGTACTGCTGTTCCCGATGATAATAAAATTTATAGCGTTACAGTCCCGGGGAGTTATGCCAATGTAATTTTTTGCCGTATGGACAAAGCTCAAACTGAAAACGGCTGGGGCGATATGTTATGGAATCAATCTAATGATTTAAAAGCATCTGAAGCTACCGGTAACGAATATGTATCCACAGGATGGGTTTCTGGATCTAATAAATTTACTGGTGAATGGAAAACATACGCAGATCCTAATACCACTCATAAAGTAACTGCAAACTTCAGCAATGCAACTGTAAAACTTGGTGATAAGACTCTTACCAGTGGCACTGCTGTAACTGTTGATAATGATAAATCTTATACACTTACAGTTGAACCTAACAGTGGCTATTCACTTTCAAAAGTAATGCAGGGTAGTACTGATCTTGGTACAAGCGGTGCTTATACTTTAGCTGCCGGTACTGATGATGTTACCATTGATATTACTACTGATAATACTACTGAAAACGATTATGATTTCTATGTAACTGGTTACATGGGTAAGGATTTAACTACAGGCGACAACTATAAATTCACCAAAGAATCTAATGGTATTTATACATGTACGATGAAACTTACAGGTTATTTACATGTTACTATTACTGATAAAATTGCAAACAAAGTATATTGGGCTAAATCTCATGAAAAACTTAGTGAAAATACCTACTCTACTGAAACTGTTGTAGAAACAGGCGGTGATAAGTGGGAAATTTCGTGTATGCCAGGTAATGAAATTAAAATTACATTTAACATTACTGCCGGAATTAGTAACGGTAAAATTAAGTGGGAATATGCTGTTGCCGATCCTGTATCTGTTGAATTAAATGCAGACCTTGTAGATGGCAGTGCAGCTTACATTTCTTCATACACAGATAACGACACAGGCAATATTGTAACAAATACTGACGAAACTGTTCAGTCTGTAAATGCAAAACCCGGCACTTCTGTAACATTCAAAGCTAAGTCAGTTGACGGTTACTTCCCTAAGTGGAAGTTTGAAGGTAAGTTCTCTACTGGTGATACTTATACTCTTGATGCTTCTTCTGTAACCGGCACAACAGTAACTGTTTATCTTACATATGAAAAGATTGAAAACCATAACATTATTGTTGCAAGCAATAAGGGTGGTAATGTAAGTTATACTTACAACGGTACAGCAGGCACAGTTGCCGAAGGCACAACTTCTTCTGCTATTTCTGTTGCGTCTAACTCAACTATCACACTTAAAGCTAATGCAGTCAAAGACTATGTATTCAGCGGTTGGGAATTTGACAATGAAAGCAATGTAGTATTTGCAACTGGTCAGGACTCTTTCTCAACTTCAATTACAATTAATGTCGTTGGCGATGTAAAGGTAACTGCAACTTTTGAAGAGCACTCGGGCACTCTTTCAGAATGGAAGTTTATGTTATCAGATTCTGATCAGGCACTTTCTGAGGATAGCGCTGGTAAATATAAAACAAACTATCCAGTATATGAGAACAATGGTACATATTCTGTAACATTCCCTGTTTCTGCAATTTCATCAAATAATACTCAGTTTTTATCCTTCTCAACAGACGGTAAAAATTCTGGTTTAGTTCCTAACAACAGCACCTTTACGGTGAAAGTTGATGATCACTTTAAGAATTATGTAAAACAAGCTCAAAATAAAGAATGGGGCGGAAAACATTTCCCACTGGTTCAGTTCCAAAATACTGACGATATTACTAATATCGAGGTAACTTACAATTCTTCAACACAGACATATATCATCAATGGTACATATTTTGTAGCTCCGGCTAATTCTCATAAGGTTTACGCTACAATGGGTAGCCAAGTTGGTCATAAATTTGGTACAACAACTATTTCCTTGTTGAGTGGTGACAAACCTCTCAAAACAAGTGTTAAGGATTTCTATAATCTTTATGTTGTTAATGATAAAGAGCAGATTACTGTATCATGTACAGTAAACAAAGATGCGGCAGACCTTGGCTATTATGTATATGCTTTTGTTGTAAACGGCGAAAAGGTAGATGTAGTAGATAACGGCAATAATGTTTATCAGACTGCTTCACCTATTACTGTAACAAAGGATCTTGAAATCACTCCAATTTACTATAATAAAGTAATTGAGGCAGACGGTAACTATATTACTATCTACACCAATGCTCCAGAGTCACTCCAGACACCTTGGGGAAATTCAATTTCAATTTATTCTTGGTATAATGATACAGACATTAATATGGACGGTGCTTATCCCGGTCAGCTTATGATGCGTGACTCTCAGGGCAGATTTGCCGCTAAGGTTTCTAAGTATGCTTATACTAATGTTAACGGTAAATTTACTTGTGATAAAAGTCACCGGGTATTAGGTATTACTAATAACAACTACTATGAGAATGAAGATGTTCATAAGCTCTTCTTAGAGGAAGGTCAGTTACATAATAACCAGACATACGATTATGATGACTTTGAAAAGCTCACTGGTATGGGATACGATACCGTTGAGTTTGACGTAAAGTATTACGCTGATAAAACCAAGTCAAACCAGGAGTTACTTGTTAATAATGCTACAAATAACAAACCTATGGCAGGTACTACAATTATTGATAAAACTGCTACAGATTATGAAGATCTTACCAACATTGATGGTAAGCTTGTAAGTATTCTTGGTTATACAAATGAAACTGCTAAGAATAATAATAATACCGGCCTTAATACTGCTGAACCACTCCAGATTATTTCTGTTGGTAACCAGAGTATGCAAATAGGTACAATTAATAACAAATGGTCAACTATTTGGTATGTATATAATTCCGCCGGAGATTATGTTACTCAGGGCATGCCATCTGACTTTATTCCAAGAGGTTCTGTTGACGAACACGGCAACTTTACTGAGGCAGCTCCTTCTGAGCAGACAGAAGCATATAAAGCTATTGTAAAAGCCGGTTTAAAGTATAACAGTGCTAAAATTTCTTATGAAAACAGAATGGGTGCTTCAACATCTGTTGAACCTAAAAACACAGGTTATCGTATTGACGGTCGTTGGTACTATGCTCGTTCTACCGATAAGCTGGATGTAAATGTTGGTATCATTTACAGAAATTCTGAAAATGATGTTTGGACAGTTGATAAGCCTTCTGGTGATTCTAAAATTACCGGTAAGGTAACAGGCGGCTCAGCTTCCTTTGACTATACGGATAGTATTGGTTCTTCTCACACTAACTTAGCTTCTGATTCTGTAGAAAGAAATACAATCATTACATTGAACGCTACTAACGGTACTCAGTATAAGTTTATAGGTTGGGCTACACCAAAGTATGGTGCAGACGGTAAAGTTACAGGTTACACAGATCTTAACCTTACAGACCTTAACGCAACTTATACTGTAGGTACAAATACAGAGCTTTATGCAATGTATGAGCCATATCCTACAGGTTTTGTAACAATAACTCATTCAAAATATACAGGTCCTGATTCACATAACGGTCTTGGTATTTTCTCTGTAAAAGCTAAAGTGTTTGATGCTAAGGGCAATGCTGTTGATTCTCAGACTGTTGCTACACAGAGTGATGCCGGTTCTGTAACACTTGAAAATATTGTAAACAAAAATGATGGTTCTTATATTGAGGTAACACTCTATACTCAGTCATATGCTAAGTCACACTTCCTTAACTTCTATTATCCAAGTGTTTTAAATGGTGTTTCTACATTGAAGAAAGAGGATAACGGTAAATTTTACGATAAGGAATGTCCTGCTGCTGGTCCTGCAACTATAACTTATATGGTTAAGATTTCAGACCTCTTTGTTAATGACAAGCAGACTGTAATGGCTCTTAACTACTATTCAGATCTTAAGTTGCCTGAGGTTAAGTCAAATATTACATTTAATTACAATCCTTACAATACAGCTCCAAATCAAAATCCTGTTGCCGGTAAGGGTAATGGTAAAACAACATTTACTCTTACTATTACTAAGAATGGTGAAACTGCTCCGGTATTTACTACAACCGGTGATTTAAGTAGCTTAACTCTTAAGGCTAACGGCAACATTAAGAGTATTATTGAGGATTATGTAGCAAATGCTGCTAATGGTACTGATTACACAATCTCAATTAAACTCAATTCTGTAGCAGATAATCATTGTGATGTTGGTAAATCATATTATCAGAAAAATAATTCAGGCAGTTATACTTATGAGGAAATAGGCAATACAGTAGAAATTCAGCTTTCTGAGATATATGATATTCCTAATAATAAGTTCTATACTAATACAATAAATCTTTACACTGACTTTACTGCCGATGAATTTAACTACAATGTAACATTTAAGTATCTTGGCTACGAGAGCAGAAAGTATTACAATACTAACGGCTTTAATCAGGAGCAGATTCCTGAAGGTGCTATTGATAAGAATTGGTGGAAAAATTACACAGTAAACGGTACATTCTACGGTTCTGACATTGACAAGTACTTTGATTATGTAGATGGTCAGTATAAATTCAAGGAATCATTCCTCTTAAAGGTTGCTCCATATGAAGACAACTTCGTTCAGTCAATTACTTGGGATCTTAACAATGTTGTTTATTCTACAACCAACGCTATGCTCTCAGTAACAGCTACTGTTCCAGCTAAGTATGACAACGGTTTTGTAACTGTTACAGCCGACTTAGGCGATGGTAAGCCAAAGCAGACATATTCAGTAAACTATGCTTCACTCGTTACACCTAAGAATCTTGTAGGCCCAACAACTCAGAGTTCTAATGATGAGGATTACCTCTTTGTTGCTCCTGAAACAAATGCTAATGGTGAAAAGTTCAGTTACTGGACAATCCAGACTGATGACAGCAACGGCATTGAAGTAGCTAAGTGTTATACAAGAGAGTTTAACTTCCTTGCTTATGACAATTATCTCATTACTGCTTGCTACGGTAAGAATGATGTAGATGCTTCTAAGTTAAGCGTATCTGCTACAATGCAGTTCCTTGAGTATTCAAGAAACCAGTATGATTCAGGCAGAGATAAGGTATATGCTGACTTTGCAGTTTCTTATAATTACAACGGCAAAAAGCTTTGTGCTGACATTAATAATGATGTAGTTTGCGGTGTAGTATTTGTTGTAAACAGCAAACACAGTTCAGCTGCTGACGCTACTGATAAGTTCACAGTAGATGAGTCTGATTTACTTGCAAAAGTTAAGGCTCTTAACAGCGGCAACTCATCAGATAAGACAATGGGTGACGCTAAGGTTTACAACTACAAGCTTAACAAGAAAAATCTTGATAACAAGAACAGACTTGAATATAGCTGGAATGTAAACAACACTGAAAACAACCAGAATCTCACAATACTTGCTTACTCATACATTTACAATGCTACTACTGATGAATATAGCGTTTCTGCTCCTCAGGAATTCAAATTCTTCAATGTTGGCAATAAGACATATGAAGGTTAAGCAATAGAAAAGGAGGCAATTATGAAAAAATCTTATATTTCCCCTGAAATTGAGATTCAAAAATTCTCTTTTGAGGATATTCTTGCTGGTGGCGGAACCGATGACCCTGGTTTAAAATATAGCAATCCTGAGAATCCAGGTTACGAATCCGGCGGTGAAGAGGGCGACCTCTAATAATAACACATAATTTTGGTAAGGCAGTCTTTTGACTGCCTTACTATAAAAGGTGATTTTTATGATTAAAACCATTGCAAAAAAACTTTCTGTTTTTATTTTAGCTTTATCATTGCTTTTAATGTCTGCCGTTCAGTTTAGTGCAGACTCATACCTTGTAAGTAAAGACGGTTTTTATTATTTGATTGAAAATTCTGAGGCGGTAATTTACGGATATGATTATAATAATCGTACTACCGATATTGTAGTGCCGAACACAATCAGTGATTACCCTGTAACAAAAATTGCTCCTCGTGCATTTTCAAACAATACTAAGCTTACAAGCATTTCATTTACAGACGCTATGTCTTTAAAGAGCATTGGCAAATATGCTTTTTACGCTTGCAGTTCTATTGAGGAAATTATAATTCCCGGTTGGCTAAACAGCATTGGCGAGTTTGCTTTTCAGGATTGCACAGCTTTAAAGTCGGTGTCAATTTACAGCAATGTTTCCGTAATTCCCGAGCAGGCATTTGGCAACTGCATTTCGCTTGAAAAGATTAATATTCCAAGCACAGTAAAGTCTATTGGCAGCTATGCTTTTTATAACTGTTCTGCACTTACCGAGCTTACACTTTCAAAGAACATTACAGACATTGCAAACGGTGCTTTTTACAACTGTCCTAACCTAACTTTATATGGCTATTACGATACAGTTGCAGAAAGCTATGCCGAGCAGAACAACATTCCTTTTGTTCATCTTGATAAAAAGGTGATTTCGGGTGATGTTAATCTTGACGGCAAGATAGATATTAATGATGTAACACTTCTTCAGCGTTACATTGCAGGTGAGTCTGTATTAACGGATGACGCTGTTAAGGCTGCCGACTTTAACAAAGACAGAATTATTGATGTAATTGATGCTACAGCAATTCAGACATTTATCGCTCACGGTCAAAACTAAATTATTAAACTTAAGCACAGGTGGCAACACCTGTGCTTTTTCTTGCTTATTTTTAGATTTTGTTATATAATAAAATTTGGTGATGTTATGCCGATTTACAAAATTGCTGATATTATAAGCGATATAAGACCTAAATTTCCGACATTTGAAAAAAATGCAAAGAATTATGAGTATTCGGGCAACGAACCTGCTCAAATTAAACTTGCAGTCAAAGAAGATTTTCTGCGTGAAAAATACAACGAGAATATGCTCTTTTCTATCGGTGAATTGGAATGTATTTTTATGTCAGATGTTTTCAATAAAAAAATTTTGAAATATAATGCAATATTTCTCCATTCGTCTGCAATCCTTTATAAAGGCAAAGCGTATCTTTTTTCTGCCGATTCGGGAGTGGGCAAGTCAACGCACACAAAACTGTGGATAAAAAAATTCGGCGCTGAAAATGTACAGATAATCAATGATGATAAACCGATTATCAGATTTATTGACAATGATTGGTATGTATACGGTTCGCCTTTTGACGGTGGAACGGGCATAAATAAAAATATCCGTGCAAAACTCGGCGGCATTATTTTTCTTGAAAGGGCAGAGGAGAACAGTATTGAAGTCCTTGACAAAAACAGTATTTTTTCAAGAATATATAAAAATACGATTAAATTTTCTCTTGATGATGAATATGCGGGATATATGTTAAATACGGCTGATAAGTTGATTAAGGATAATTATTTCTATTTGCTAAAATGCAATATGAATATTGAATCAGCGGAAATTTGCGAAAAATTTTTAACTGACAGGAGATAGCTATGGAAAAGCTGAAAAAAATACTTGATTCCGAAACCAATAAGTGGATAGTAAAAAAAGCCAAACCACAGGTTTTCGGTATTATAATTATGTCTGTTATTTTCGGCGGAATGGCATATCTCGGTGTTGAGGTCGCTACTTTGTCGAGGGGTATTGTGGATTCGGCGGTTAACTCAGATGTCGGCGGAATTGTGTATTTTGCAATTATACTTATTTCACTTACGATTGCACAGCTTTTCATAAGAATTATAAGTAAGGTGCTGACTTTCAATGTATCGTCAAAACTTGAAATTTCTATAAAACAAGATATTTTCGATAATATTATCAGAAAAAAATATAATGAGATTTCAAGTATACACACCGGCGAACTACTTAACAGAATAACAAGCGATGTGTCGGTTTTAGTCAGTTCGATTATTTCTATAGTGCCGAATATGGTGTATTTTATCGTAAAATTGGTTGGTGTTTTTGTTGTACTGTTTGCTATTGATAAAACTTTCAGCCTTGTTTTTGTTTTCGGCGGTGCACTGATGTTTGTTGTTGTGCTGCTTTTTAAGTCAAAAATGAAAACATTGCATAAGGCGGTACAGGAATCTGACGGTAAGACAAGGTCGTTTTTTCAGGAGATTTTTTCAAGTCTGCTTGTGGTAAAAGTTTTTGGCGCTGAAAATAAGGTGTCTGAAAATGCTATGAATTTGCAACAGAATAATTTTAAAATAAAACGAAAAAGAAATTATATCTCTATAGTTGCCACAACCGGATTTTCTTTTATATTTGCCCTCGGATATATGTATGCTTTAATTTGGGGTGCTTTTGCAATCAGCGACCATACCATTACATATGGTGTATTGACTTCTATGCTTGCGCTTGTGTCGCAAATTCAAGGCCCTGTTCGTGGTATCAGCAGTATTTTGCCGTCATATTATTCTGCTCTTGCAAGTGCGGAGCGACTTATGGATATTGAAAATCTCGATAATGAAGATGTGGTAAATAATTCTGCAATTGATACCGAAAAGCTGTATGATAAGACAGAAAAAATAGTTTTTGATAATATTACTTTCAGCTATGGCAGGGAAAATGTGCTTGAAAATACAAGTCTTGTGCTAAAAAAAGGTGATTTTGCATTGCTTGCGGGAATTTCGGGAATAGGCAAAAGTACGCTTACAAAGCTTTTGCTTAATGTAATTTCACCCGATAAAGGAGAGATTTATCTTTCACTTTCAAATGGAGAAAATGTGTTTGTCGATAAAAATATAAGATGTATGTTTTCGTATGTACCGCAAGGTAATTTTCTGCTTTCGGGTACAATCAGAGATAACATTGCATTTGTGTCGAATAATCCCAATGACGAAAGAATTATTGAGTCTGCGAAAATTGCTTGCGCATATGATTTTATAAACAGATTGCCAAATGGACTTGATACTGTCGTGGGTGAGAACGGAAAGGGCTTGTCGGAGGGTCAGATACAAAGAATTGCGATTGCGAGAGCGGTTTACTGTAATTCTCCGATTATTATTTTTGATGAGGCAACCTCGGCACTTGACGCCGAAACAGAAGTTCAACTGCTTAAAAATCTTAAAACACTCAAAGATAAAACTTGTATTTTGATTTCTCATAAAATGGCGGCAAAAGAAATTTGCAACAAAGAAATTGTAATTAAGAATAAAAAAATTATTTCTTACGATATTTAGGTGGGTACAAGCAAAATCTCACTCCTGACTGAATACTTATAATTAGGAATAAATCCGATTATAAGCATTGTCAGGGGTGATTTTTTGATTGAATTAATTAATTTTCTGGGGCAGTACCTTTGCTTTTTTATTCTTCATATCTGCGGAAACGGCTCTTTTCCAAAACCTCTTTCCGAAAAAGAGGAGCACGAGTATCTTGTGCGGAGTGCAAAAGGGGATATAGAGGCGAGAAATATTCTTGTTGAACATAATTTAAGGCTTGTGGCACACATTATAAAAAAATATTACGGCAATCAGAGTGAACAAGATGATCTTGTGTCAATCGGCACTATCGGACTTATAAAAGCGATAAATACCTATGACATAAGCAAAAAAATTAAGCTTTCAAGTTATGCGTCACGATGTATCGAGAATGAAATATTAATGCATTTCCGTAATGCTAAAAAGACGGCGCAGGATATTTCACTCAACGAAGCGATTGACAGCGATAAGGACGGAAATCCGCTGACTTTGCTTGATATAATGGCGGTTGATGACAATATACTTGAGCAGATTGATTTTCAACTCAACAGTAAAAAGCTCGGTCAGTTTATTAACGAAGAACTGTCACCAAGGGAAAAAATGATAATTGTTATGCGCTACGGACTTGACGGGAGCGAGCCGCTTACGCAGAAAAAGATTGCACAGAAACTGAATATTTCCCGTTCGTATGTAAGCAGAATTGAAACCAAGGCTTTAAAACTTTTACGAAAACGCTTTGATAACAGTTCAAATTTGTAAATTGTTTTAAAGAAAAAAGGCGGTCGAAAGACCGTCTTTAGTTATGAGCCTATGCTGTTGATGAGGTTTTGCATTTCCTGTTTGGATGAAACATTGTGTGCTTTTTCAAGCACGATTTCTTTTTCGTCTTTTTCCATTTGAGCAAATTTTTGCATTGCACTTTCATTTTTTGCAAGTGCATTTACAAAGCCTAACGGCATATCTTTATACATTTTTCATCACCGATATTATTATTTTCAGTTTTGAAAATAATATTCATTTAGATAAATTATTGTTTAGCGAAATGATTTACCAAACAATTATAAAAGTTTGGTCGACCTTTTTAAAGGTCGTGGGTGGGGG
>ERZ779669.1251-NODE-1251-length-12048-cov-2.701159_pt1 | contig 12048 bp, 6 predicted proteins | sample MGYA00511372_ERZ779669 | MGnify/ENA primary metagenome ERZ779669 (study PRJEB29588, sample SAMEA1967891) | human gut metagenome | biome: human gut; feature: human-associated habitat; material: faeces | place: Denmark | collected 2008/2010 ... | reverse complement strand
ACCCTGACCGCCGCATACGGCCGTCCGTCTTCCGATACCTTCTCCAGCGTGACCCGTACCTGTCCGTGCGCGGAGGTGAATTTGAAGGCATTGGAAAGCAAGTTGTTGAGCATCTTATACATCTTGTCGGAATCGTAATTCATGAAAAGACGTTCCACCTTAGGCTCGAAGGAAAGTTCTATCTCACGGCTTGCCGCCAAGTCGGTGAACTGCCTGACAGCTTCTTCCAAGAAAAAGACCATGTCGTTCATCTTCAACCTGAGACGCTCGCCCTTCATTTCCAATTTACGGAAATCGAGCAACTGGTTTACCAGATTGAGCAGACGGCGCGCATTATTGTAAATAGGTTCCAACTTCTTTTTCAACTCCGGTTCGCCCGTATCGTGGATGAGTGCCCCCAAAGGCGTAAGAATCAAGGTGAGGGGAGTGCGGAACTCATGGCTGATGTTCGTGAAGAAGCGGAACTTCATCTGGTCGAGCTCTTCGCGCTGTTTCCGTTCGTTAGCTTCTTGAGCCATCCGGATTTTGAGCTGTGCCCGCCTCCGGAACCTTCTCCACGACCAGACCATCAAACCGGCAGCCAGCACGACGTACACCGCGATGGCCCATGCCGTCGCCCAAAACGGTGGCGCAATGGTAATGGTTATTTCGGCCGGTGTCTTCCCCCAAATCTTGTCCCCGTTGGCGGTGTAGACCACGAATTTGTACTCGCCGGGCTGTAATCCGGTATAGGTGGCGCGTCCGCTCCCGTCGGCCACCACCTCGTTCCACTCCTTATCGTAATTCAGCAGTTTATACTTATAGTAAGTGTGCGAAGGGTTGACATAATTCAGGCCTGAAAATTCTATCATGACGAAATTCTCGTCGTGACGGAGCCGGATTTCCGACGTTCGGTCCACGGTCTGCGTCAGAATCACATGCCCGTTGTATGCCTCGTTTACTTTCAACGGGTTGTTGAACAGATAGAAACGGGTGAAGACGGGATGGTTGTCGCTTCGGTCGTATCGGATTTCCGAAGGATTGAAATAATTGAATCCGTGGGCTCCGCCGAAAAACAAAAGCCCGGACCGGGTTTTCAAAGCTGCATTCTCATAAAACTTGCCGCCCTGCAACCCGTCGGTTTCCCCATAGCTCACCACGGAAAATCCTTTCCCGGCAGGGTCTTCACGAGGTGCGATTTTACAAAGTCCGTTCAACGTGGAAGCCCATACCATTCCCTCGTTGTCCTCCAACAAGGCCGTGACGGCATTGTTGGGCAGTCCGTCGGACTCGGTCAGCACCGTGGCCTCCTTGTGGCGAGGGTCAAACACCAAGATGCCGTCTTCCGTCCCGAACCATTCCACGCCGTGACGGTCTTTCAGCATGCAGAAATATTTGGTGTCGGCATACCGCTGTTCTTTCAGAAAAGCCGGAATCCACACGCTGTCTTTCTGTGTGTCGTAATAGTAGATGCCGCTGTTGCCCAAAGCGGCGAACGTATGGCCGTCCACCGGATAGAAGGCATGAACCACGGCGTATGAACGGAGTTCGGGATGACGGTCGTGCAACATATAGGTAATCTTTCCCGTGGCCGGATCGAAACGTCCGACCCCGCCGGTCACACTGGCCCAATAACGGCCTTCGCTGTCTTCGTACAAAGCACGGGATATGTTCTGGTTAGGGTCTTGTTCCCAATTCACCGTAGAACGGAGAAGGTTGCGAACCTGTCCGCCCTCGATGCAATAAAAACCGTGAAGGAAGGTGCCCACCCATATACGTCTGCCCTTGTCCTTAAAAACGGAAAGGCAAATGTCATTCGGTTCGGCCTTGAATACTTGCTCCATCGCACCGGTAGACGGCCGGAAACGGAAGAGGCCGAAAACGCCTCCGATAAGTACAGACCCGTCGGCGTCCTCCAGAAAGCACCGGATGCTCTCGCTGGTGACGGACGAATAGCGGTTCACGGTGTGACCGAGAGAGAACTTCTGCATGCTGGGATGGTAATAACACAAGCCTTGAAAAAGGGTGCCCACCCATATACCCCCGTTCCGGTCGGAAAATACCGTATAAATATCGTTTTCCAATGTCCCTCCGTCGGTCAGTTCCAGTGCAGGAAGTGTGGTCACCTCGAACGTCCGGGCATCGATGATGCGGAGGCCGGATTTGGACGTGCCGACCCACACATTGCCGTCCCGGTCCAAATCCATGCACGTGAAGAAGTTGGAAAGTCCGCTTATGCCGCATGCCTCCTTCCAAGTGCGTTCCATGCGATTGTAGAAGAATAGTCCGTTGTTGTACATCAGCCAGATGTTTCCTTGGGCATCCGGATGCAGGTATATACGGTCGGTAAGCCTGTTGATGACATGCAGGAAACGTGTCTCTTGCGACACGAACTCGGCCGAAGAGTAGTCCCAGTAGCGAATCAGTCCGCTTTCATATACAATCCAACAGAGATTCTTGTATTGCGTCATTTCCACCGGTACGCCGTATTTCCGGGTAAATTCACTGCCGCCATCCTCAATGGTGCGCAAACGCCCCTGTTCCACGTCGTAGAAGGAGACGGTATTGTCTTCGGTCACGAACCAATAATTCTTGTAATCGTCTATAAACAGGTTCTTCAGCCGCTGATTTATTCCCATGGAAGCCAACACCTCGGAGACGGAATAATCATATTGCCCGCTCTTCATGTCGAGCAAAAGCAGGTAGCCCAACTCTTTGAGCCACATCCGTCCTTCGCGGTCGTAATACTCTTTGGGCGGACGGTCGTATGCCCAAATGTATTTACGTGTCTTGTCGTATGGGAATCGGTCGAACGTGGCACCGTTGTAAATGTTCAGAATGAACCCGGTCTTGATGGCGATACAACCTTCTTCCGTCATCGTCAGGCTGCGGATTTGTCCGTCCGAAAGTCCGTCCGAAGCATCGATAAGGCGGAATTTGTATTGACGGTCTTGTGCGTGGAGGCACGAGGCCAGCAACAGGAACAACATCGGAACGACTGTCCTTATGGCACGCTTTCCTGCTTTTCGTTTTACGGTATCCATGGCTTTTCTTTCAAATAACAAATGATGATTAGACAAAGATAGGCAATCGGCACCACTTGACGTAGGATATTTTGGTTCAAAATATAGGTTGTTTTGTTGCATTGTGCTGAATCGGCCGTCTTTTTCGGACATTTTCCCACACGCCGTGGCTAGAAAAACATCCTTCAGGCGCATTTGGTTCAGAACGACATAAAAGATGCTTTTTTTCATCCGTCCCCGTACGGTATTTACCTGCTAACTTTGCCACGGTTCATTAAAAACATTTACCATGAAGAAAAGATACTTGATAGTCATGACGCTGTGCAGTTCGTTATGGCTGAATGCACAAAACTTCATCCATCCCGGTATGTTGCATACGCAGGCCGACCTGGACCGGACAAAAGCCAAGGTAGAAGCCGGCGAGGAGCCTTGGGCTTCCGCTTACAGGAAACTGCTGACCAGCCCGCATGTCAGTTTGGACTGGAAGGCTGCTCCGGTCGAGAAAATCGTACGCGGAGGCCGGACGATTTGGGAACCCGACCCGGACAATTACCAGTTGGCTTACCGGGATGCCGCCACGGCTTACCAATGTGCGTTGGTCTGGCACATATCCGGCGATAAGGCGTATGCAGACAAGTCCGTCCAAATCCTTAATGCTTGGGCCAAGACCTGCAAGAAGGTGAGCGGAGACACGAATGCCTGTCTGGCATACGGGCTGTATGGCTACCAGTTTGCCAACGCTGCCGAACTGATGCGCGACTATCCGGGATGGAATGCCACGGACTTCGGACGATTCAAAGAATGGATGCTGAAAGTGTGGTACCACGGGGTAATCGGTTTCCTGCAAGGACGCAACGGGACACAAGACGACCATTATTGGTCGAATTGGGGCTTGTGCAACGTGCTGTGTGCGATGAGCATCGGTATCTTGTGCGACGATGTCTTCATCTACAACCAAGCTACGGAGTATTATAAGTATATGGAAGACCACCGTTATGGCGAGTCGCTGCATCATTTGGTCTGGAAACTTCATCCGGACGAACGCGGCCCCTTCGGCTATTTCGGGCAGATGCAGGAATCCAACCGCGACCAAGGGCATGCTGCCATGGCGCTTGCGTTGGCCACAGACCTTTGCGGCACGGGGCGAAACCAAGGCGATGACTTTTATGCCCTGAAGGACGACCGTATCGTATGTGGGTTTGAATACGTCAACGCCTATAATTCCGGAGTGGACGACTTGCCGAACAGTCCTTATACGAATTGCGACGGGACTTTCATGAGAATGGGAGACGGAGGACGGGGAACCAACCGTCCGGCTCAAGCCCGTATCGTGAATTACTATGAAAACATACGAGGCATAGAGGTGCCTTACTCCAGAAAGATGCTCGAAATGAACGAAAACGGTATAGACGCAGGAGGCGGATTCGGCGGAGGGAACAGCGGCGGATACGACCATTTGGGTTTCAGTACCCTGATGTGTACGCTCGACCCGTTGGAGGACAAGACTAAAGTCCCCACGGTCCTGAGTGGAAAAATCGCGTATGAAGGCCGTGAAATCGACCGGCCTGACGTGAACTGTATCCCCAAAGGGGCGACCGTGACCCTGACGGCCCTATTGCCGGACGGAGAAACGGATACCGGTAAATGGACATGGGACGATGACCCGGCATGCACTTCTTCCACACGTGACATCGTGTTGGACACTTCGCGTACCTTCCGTGTGCATTATACCAATGAAAAAGGCGTGAACAACACGCAGTTGTTCGCCCTTCATGTGGAAGGGGAGGGATGGACCGGTAACTTTACTCCTTATTATAAAATGAACGGTACCACGGGAACAGACACGTTGATTTACGTGAAGAAATATGATGAACTGACATTTGGGATGGAGTATATTGATACTCCTGTGCGTGAATGGAAGTGGGAAAAAAGTACCAATGGGCAGAATTGGAATGCACTGAGCCACAACGAAAATCTGATGACGCAGCCGAGCGTTTCATCGAATGCTTATTACCGGGTGACAATGACCAATCAGGCCGGTGCCCGATTACAACAAACGTTCCGCGTGGAGGTGTCGGAAATAGACCCGTTCATTGCGTATGGCGACGGTAAAAACTATAGCGGGACGACCTTGGCCGTGCCACGCCACACAGCCGTGTCTTTGTACGCCTCGCCGAACTCCCTGCTCGCCCAGTCAGCCAACTCCACACGCATTTACAAGTGGATGCTCGACAAAGACACCATACAAGCCGACACATTGACTTTCCACCTGAACGATTTGGGCGGAAAAGTGGCCGATCTGAATGATACTTTGTGTGTCGGAGTGTTGGACACCTGCATGGAATACACGTTGATGTTCCACCGCGTTTCACAAACAGGCTCAAAAGCCGAAACCGTTTTGCATTTCAACCTGCCGGTATATGAGACCAATACGTTCGAACCGCAAGCCAAAGACAGTTTTTATATTAAAGACCCGCAAACCGGCCGGTATTTGAGGAATACGGATGCCACGTTCACCGGTCTGGACGAAACCGACGACCAGTCTTTTTTGTGGAGGATACGTCCCATGCCACTTTATGGAGACCGTTACATGTTTGTCAGCCAAACGGATAACAATAAACATTTGTCTGACGAGGGGACACTGACTACAAAGAATGATTATTCCAAACATTCTTTCAATCTCTTCCGCAAATATTCGGATGAAGACCTGTATGCCATCGGTCTTTCTTCGACCGCAGGCTCAGGTTTTCTCGAAACCGATGCCGACGACCCAGCCTTAAGCGTAACTAAAGGAAGCGTGTTTTCGGAATTTCCTTTCGTCATAATCCGGAAAGTACAACCGAACGACCCTGACGGTATCAAAGACTGTCGGAACGAAACAGAGTATACCGTAAATCCCATCGTCAGCTATTCCTGCCACGGGCAAGAGTTGTACTTGAAGAGCAAAGAAGCCGGAATATTACGTATTTACTCGTTATCCGGCGTGCTTCTGCAAACGGAAACCTGCGAAATGGGTGACAACCATATACGTCTCCTCTTTCGGAACAAGGGGATATGTATCGGATTATACGCTACTTCTACGGACAAACGCCAGTCCATTAAAATTACAAGAAATAGCGTCATATAGAAAAATTGTTCATAAGTTGCTCGCATCAAACTGATGCGGTAGGTATGAGTTTTGCCCCTAAGGTAGAGATTGCTTTCAGATAATAACGACAAAAAACGACCGATTCCCTTATGAACATACATAAAGAATAGACCTGTGCAATGGATGCACAGGTCTATTTCTTTAATTATTGCAATCAAATGGATTTGAATCAATCTTCGATGGCAGCCTGCGCCGCAGCAAAAAATCCTTTGTAAATGGGAGATGCGTGAAGTTATTGGTAAGTAATTTGGCTTGCCATGAAGGTGTCGCCTCCGGAGACATGGGGGCGGTGTATAAGGCGTACGAGTTGTTCGGTACGGGCAAATTCACCTATCAGCAAGCTTTGGATTCTGCGGCCAAGGTCTGTGGGTTTTCCGGTGCGAGGAATATAACCATGAAGAAAGACATTTATATCGATCCTGCTTATTTGGTGACGAATATAGAGTGGGCATTCAAGGTATGGCGCGAACAGCCATGGGGGAAGAATGTGCCTTTCGGGCAATTTTGCGAATATGTATTGCCTTATCGTGTAGGGAATGAAGAGCTTGTGCCATGGCGTGAAAAATTATATTACCAGTTTATGCCTATCATAGAAAAGCACAAGAACGATTCGGACATCGTGAAGCCCACTTATGCGGCCCATCTCGTGCTCGACAGCCTGTTGCGTGCCCCCTTTTATTTCACGGGCGAGATGGGGACGAATATCAGGATTGGGCCGCAGATTGCGGATTGGCGTGGAGGAAGCTGCTTGGATTTGTGCGACATGATGGTGTATATTTGCAGGGCCTTGGGCATTCCCTGCGGCATAGAGGAGTTGCCCATGCGTGGGAACAACAACGCGCCCCATTATTGGAATTTCATAGAAGACCAGGACGGCAAAACCTGGTACTTCTCCATGTTCTATTGGTGGCACCGCCTGATGGAAGCGGAGAAATATGCCGATGTGTATGGTAAGGTGTTTCGCCATCGTTTCAGCCTGAACCGGCAAATGAAAGACTCCATGCAGACGGACGCGTATTTTGTACATCCGGAGTTCCGTTTTCCCTGTTTCGAGGATGTGACTCGTTTGTATGCCACCGACAAGTCGCATACACTGACCATAGGTAAGGAGCATTTCACCCGTGAGATGGGGAAGGGCAGTTTGGTTTATCTCTGCATGTCAAACCGCTATGATTGGAAACCGGTGGGTTGGTGCCGTTACGACGGGCAGGCGGCGGTTTTCAACGACTGCCATGGCGGCACGGTATATTGTCTGGCTTCGTATGATGCCGGTAGTAAAAAGTTGGTCACCTTGTCACACCCGTTCAGTGTGGATGTGGACAGTGCGAAGATGGAGTTTTACGAGCCGGAGAAAGAGACGGAAGACGTGGTGTTGTTCAGCAAATTCGGTATGATAGGCGAGTTCTTCCTTGGGCGCATGGTGGGCGGCGTGTTCGAAGGCAGCCGGTCTCCCGGCTTTGAACATCCCGACACGTTGTTCCGGATTAAGGATATGCCCCTCCGCTTGTGTACGGCGGTGCGTGTCGATTCCACGAAAACTTACCGTTATGTGCGGTATTTCGGACCCCGTGGGGGCTTCGGCAATGTGTCGGAAGTAGGTTTTTATTCGTCTTGGGCTGATACGGAACCTTTGAAGGGCGATATTCTCGGGCCGCAGGAAGGGGCGCACGGAAGCCATTCCTATTTCAATGTGTTCGACGGGCATACGGACACGTCCTACGACCATCCTTTTGATTATGGCGGTTGGGCCGGACTGGATTTAGGAGAAAAGAAAGCGATAGGAAAGATTGTCTACACGCCCCGGAACCGGGACAATTTTGTCCGGAAGGACGACCTATACGAATTGCTCGTATGCCATGGCGGGGAATGGAAATCGGCAGGCACGCAGGTTGCACAGTCCGATTCGCTCTTGTTCAGGAATATTCCGAAACATGCTCTTTTGCTGTTGCGTGATCTTAGCCGTGGCGAAGCCGAACGGTTGTTTGAATACAAGGATGGCGTACAGAAGTATTGGTAATAAGAATGTTAATAATGTATTACTATATGGAACACATGAAAGGTTATGACTTAAAACGTTTTTTTCCTGCTTTGGCGTGGGGTGTATCGTGTATTATCTTCCTGCTTGTCATATTTTTTATATGCAGTAAATATGGCGAATACCGTTTGCTATGTAACGTAGGACTTGTGGACGATGGCATAGACGAACTTCATACCACGCTTCTTTCTGTGAGTGTCGGTGCCTTGGTATGCCTGTCTGGTATAGCCGGTATCGGTTTGGTGTGGACGTTGAGGAAGTCGAAAGTCCGTCCTTTGAAAGCGGAATCCATGGATGACGCCTTGCAGCTTTTGCATATCGATAAATTCGGAGGCTGTGTGATTTATAGTCATAAATCTTTCGACGCGTCCCCCCGTGTGCTTTTGTTTTTGGAAAAGTTGGTGCAAAAGGAGGACCATACTTTGTCATTGGAAGAACTCGGTGAACTATTGGGAAAAGGATATTCAGACGGGACGGAAAGCTGTCATTCCCGGCTTAGGAATATAAAATGTATAGTGCATAAGACCCTTCGGGATACCCCGTTCGATGTGGTCAGGGACGCTTTTGGCAATTTTAAGTTGGTCTTGAAAGAGGGGGGAAAGTGAAGGTGTCGGAGAGCCCTTCGTTTTCCTTTTCCGTCTCTGATTTTTACCGCAAATCGGAAAATCGTTGTGCTGTGATTGATTTTCCGGTTTGCGGTAATTGCTTTTGGTTTCTTTGCTTGTCTTTCTATGCCTCTCCCCTCCATACAGGGAGATATGTGGAAAAATCCATTCGCATCCTTCATACTTATTGGTTTACAGGATGTTAAGGTGAACTCTCATGGTTGGTAGGGTTCACACGGCATTCACCTTGGGAGTCAGGTGGATGCTGGTTGGGGATGCTTGCCGCTGAAGGATGCCTGAAAGATGGGGTAGCCCCTCCTTCAGCCTGCAAACTGTTGCATTCCAAATGTTTGTATGGCTTCCTGAAAGATGAAGCCTGTTTTTGCAAATTTCCGGTGTATGTACGTTTGTGGGTATGTTTCAGCCTTGTTTTAGCCCATTAGCCTGCCGTGGGACTGGACTTCCCGTTAGCGCACCGTTAACAAGGCATTAACGAACCATTAACAAGGCGTTAACGCAACGTTAACGAGGAGAAAAATGAGACAATCGTATTTTCTAAACTGTTGGAAATAAGGCGTTAATGTTTCGTTAACGGTGCTAACAAAATCGTTAACGAAAAAGTACGGTCGTTAACATTGTCATCCTGAATTTTTGTAATTACTTTGCCTGTGAATCCCACACAGGTGGTCGGTAAAAAGAGCGTGAAGCCGCGAAACCTGTAAAGGGTATAGTTATTAAAAATTAAATGTTATGAAGAAGAAGTTCTTCGCGCCCTTGATGGGTGCTGTGGTGTTGGGCTTGTCTGCCTACGCTGGGTATCGCACTTATGATGCGTACCATGGAGTGAGTGAAAGTGATTTGTTGTTAGCAAATGCGGAGGCATTGGCTGATCCGAGGGAAGGTAACAGTTTGTGGTTTTCCAATCTTAGAAATGTAGAGTGTACTTTACAGAAAGTGAATGGAGGGGCTGCATTTTATTACAAAGGTGTCCTTATAGCAGCAGGGGCTACATATACATATTATGGATCAAAGTGGAAATGTGAACGCGAAGTCACTATCAATACGTGTAACACGTCCAATGAAACTCCATGTGAATAATGTCTTTTCTGCCTTTATGCAATTTTGCATAAGGGCAGGTTTATAAGTAAAAAAGCAACTATGATGAAAAACGTAAGTTTATTTATTGTATTGATTGGATTCTTATTTTTTTCATGTAAAAAATGGCAAAGAAATGAATCTCATAATGATTTTACGGTAGAAAAGTTAATCGTAGATACAAAACAGACTGAATGTTTGGATACGAATCAATATATTATTCCTAAAATTCTTTCTTTAAAAGGCTCTGAGGGCATGATACTTCCTCAATATGATAAAATTGTGTTCCAAAATGGTAAAATTTATGTTATGGACAAGGAAATTACAAAGAATGTTGTAGTGTTCGACTCATTAGGGAACTATTTGTATAAAGTGGGAGAAGTGGGACGTGCCTTGAATGAACTGTATCGTCAACCAACAAATTTTGAAGTTAATTCACAAAGCGGTAACATTTATCTGTTTGATAGCGAGGGACGAAAAATCATAAAGTATGATGTATTTGGAAAATACTATTCTACAGATATTTTAGAAGACTTTTGGCCATATGCTTTTGGCTTGACCGAGAATGGGAATTATGCTTTTGCGTTCCGTATGTTGGATGATAATATGGAACCTACCTATGAATTGGCTGTATATGATTCGTTAGGGCATAATAAGAGCAATTATCGGCCATTGGAGGAACATCAAATGTTTACTACGGATATGCCGTTTTGGCATTCGGATGTTGGTTTATGTTATATTCCAAATCTGAGTGATACTGTGTTCATTTTTAATGGCGATACTCTTAGTCGTGCTATTCATGTGGACTTTAAAGGTAAGTTTTTATCTCAAAATGTGGTGGCTGAGTTGAAGCATAAAGGGGAGGCTGCTATACGAAAGAATTACGAAGGTTATGTGTATAACTTGACAAAGTATGAAGAGAACGATGAATGGGTGAATGTGGATTATTCTGTTGGTGTCAGGGTACATTATTTAAAGAACAAGCGAACTGGAAAAGAGTTCCTATTTACGTCGTTGTTTAAAGGTTTTTTCCCAGCCAACTTATTTTTCATTCAAGGCAAATATTTGGTTTATTTGGTAACGGAAGACAGTGTGGCTGATGTAATGGTCAGGAAAGGTGAAGATTGGTGGGAAGATACATTTGTCGAAACCCATGATGCCGTAAAAAAAATGTTAGACGGTAGAATCCCCCTGCCGGCTTTGGTTTATGTGGAAATAAAGTCAGGAAGCCATGAATAAGTTCATGCTAATGATATTCTTTTTATTTTTATTGGTACTTGGTTATGCTTATGTCTGTAATGATGATACAAGGGTTATGAAAGAAAAAATAGGTATATTAAAACAAAATAAGATTTCATTGCCATTGGAACGAATGAAATATATCTGTCATCGAAGCATGGGGGAGAATACACAGATAAATAAATCGCTGAAATTTGTGTCATATTCGGATTCTATGGCGTGTTCTTCTTGTGCGGTAGATAAGTTATATACATGGATTGATTTGATAAGGAAAACAGAATCTTATGAAAATAAACTTGGTTATTATTTTATCTTTTTTCCTAAAATGAAAGAGTGGGCGAATGTTGAGTTTGCAATATCGACTTTATCACATTTTAATTACCCTGTTTACATGGATACACTTGGTATATTTGAACGCTCAAATCCCCATTTGCCGCATAATCAAATGTTTCATACTTTCCTTCTGGATGAAAACAGCGACCTCAAAAGGGCCATGAATGTGCAGATGCAGCCCTCGGTATTCATTCTGGACAAGGACGGAAATGTCGTATATACCCATAACGGCTATACTCCAGGAAGCGAGGAGGAACTTTTTGACCAGATATTAAAACTCCAGTAAGGCATGGATATGAAATATATTATGCTGGCAGGCCTTATGCTTGTGACGACTGCTGCCTTTGCCCAGGAAAGTGACAAGGGCAGCTTTTCCGCAGGACTCGAGACCAACACAACATATTATCTGGATGACAGCAAAACTGGCGCTTCCGCACCTGAAGGGCATATGGGGTCCAACAATTATCTTAAGATGGACTATTCATGGAAAGGCTTCTCCGCTGGCGTCCAGCTGGAGGGATATCTTCCGGCTCTGTCAGGATATTTCCCGATGAATATCCAGGGGGAGAACTTTCTCAGATATGATGTCTA
>ERZ779669.1242-NODE-1242-length-12068-cov-9.842337_pt1 | contig 12068 bp, 12 predicted proteins | sample MGYA00511372_ERZ779669 | MGnify/ENA primary metagenome ERZ779669 (study PRJEB29588, sample SAMEA1967891) | human gut metagenome | biome: human gut; feature: human-associated habitat; material: faeces | place: Denmark | collected 2008/2010 ... | reverse complement strand
GAGCCGGCAGACATAACCATTGAAGCGGGCGAACAAGTAGCCATCGCCGGCCCGAACGGAGCCGGGAAATCGCTCTTGGTCGACCTCATGACGGGAGCCAGGCCCCTGCTTCACGGCACACCGGCATACGACTTCGGCCCCGGACGGAGCACACGCGTCTCGGACAACGTGAAATACATAGCCTTTCGCGATGCCTACGGCGACGGCCAGGAACCGGCCTACTACCAGCAGCGGTGGAATCAGGGCGACGAGACGGTATGGCCCACGGTGAGGGAACTGCTCCTCAAAAGCCGTATGACCGACACAGAAGACTGCGCCCCGCTTTGGACATTGCTGGGCGTCGACCAACTGCTCGACAAAACTGTTGTCCAGCTGTCGAGCGGCGAACTGCGCCGCTTCCAGTTGGCCCGATCGCTGTGGTCGCTCCCCCGCGTGCTCGTGATCGACAACCCGTTCATCGGGCTCGACAAGTCGGCCCGGGCGATGCTGGCCCGGCTCTTGGCCTCGCTGGCTCACAGGATGACGATAGTGCTCGTCGTGGCACGCCCCGAAGACATCCCGGACTTCATCACGCATGTCATCCCCGTCGAGGAACGCACCGTACACCCCAAACAGACACGCCGAGACTACCTGACCCGGCAACCCAAGGAGCATGAAGGCCTCACAGCCGCCGGACGCGACCGCATCCTCAGCCTGCCGGCCCATGCGGACAACTACATGACGGACAGCGTAGTGGCCTTCCGCGACATCAGCATCCGCTACGGCACACGCACCATCCTCGACCGCCTGACGTGGAGCGTGCGCCGGGGTGAGCATTGGGCCCTGACGGGCGAGAACGGCGCCGGGAAATCGACGCTCCTCTCCCTTGTTTGCGCCGACAACCCTCAGGCGTATGCCTGCGACATCGATCTCTTCGGCCGTCGACGTGGCACGGGCGAGAGCATCTGGGATATAAAACGCCACATCGGCTACGTGTCGCCCGAAATGTTCCGTTCGTATAAAAAGAACCTGCCGACAGCAGACATCGTGGCCAGCGGTTTGCATGACACAATTGGCCTCTACCGCCGCATCAGCCCCGACGAACGCGCCGCGGCCGACCTGTGGATGGAAGTGTTCGGCCTGGACCATCTGGCCGCCCGTCCCTACCTCTCGCTGTCGAGCGGCGAACAACGGATGGCACTCCTGGCCCGTGCGTTCGTCAAAGACCCGGAACTCATCATCCTCGACGAACCTTTCCACGGCCTTGATAACGACAACCGCCAGCGTGCCCGCGACATCATCGAGACCTTCTGCCAGCGACAGGGCAAGACACTCGTCATGGTGACACACTATGAAGAAGAACTTCCGGCCTGCATAGACCACTCCCTGCATCTCCGAAAAAAATCCTAAGTATAACCCTCATTTACATCCCTAATGAAAACAAAACTATACTATACATCGACATCGACGGTCACTGCGGAAAACACGGCCATCGCCCTCGGCTCGGGCGACATGGAAGTGCTGGCAACTCCGGCTCTCGTGGCCCTGATGGAAAACGCAGCCATGGAAGCCGTAATCGAAGAACTCGACGACGAACAGACGACTGTTGGGGCACATATCGATGTGGCGCACCTGCGCCCGACCCCCATTGGCGAGACAGTGCACGCCACAGCCGTGCTGACGGCAGTCGAGGGGCGTAAACTCACGTTCAGCGTGAAAGCCGAAGACGGTCACGGAGTCATCGGCGAGGGCACGCACGTGCGCTACATCGTCGACCGCCACCGTTTCCTCGACAAACTGAAAAAACAGGACTGACTCCACACCGCTCACAACGCAGCCACAAGATGCACGCCATACAGATAAAGCGCATGGACTGCACCTGCGGACGAGGGAAGAGACAGCCGCTGCCTTTCCCTCACTTTCCACCAGGCCTGAGGAAGCCAGCCTCACCACCCGCCAACTACAAGCAAGATCAAGGGTACAACGGCTGAAACATTCAACCGCCTGCCAGCGACACACAAAGCATCAACAACACACTCCCTGCGCTTGCCAAAGCTTTTGCAAACGCAGGGAGTGTCCCGTCTGCCGCAGCGATAGTTTTCATGTCGCAGCGACCCAATTTTATTTACACAACATATACTTTATTCCACCAATGGTCTTGCATCTTGGTTTATCCAGTCACAAAGAGCGCATCCGACGGATGCGCTCCAATTATGGTTTGCCCTGATGTATTACAAAATAAATTAAGGCTATCCCGAAACGAAGAAAACCTTCAATAGTTATTCCGCACAATCATGATAGTTGCTGTACATCTCCAATATAACTGATTACACCTTTTCAGAAACTTCCGAGAAATCTGCAAATGCGATAACATCTCCTTCTGCATCTATTATTGTTTGTGTACTACCCGTATAAACGCAATAAGAGCCTATTCCCAGCATTTCACATATATTCTGCATTATTGTTCCATAGTTTTATATTATTATCTTAATAAACGCGCTCGGCACATACGCAGTACACACAGTCAGAAGTCCGTCGATTACAATGCCTACACGTTGCTGGCTTTGGTAGCGGGCTACTATGCCTGTTACGCCTGCGAATTTACCTTCAATTATCCGTACCTTTTGACCCGTCTTGAATTTCTCCACTTCTTCTGTTGAAGCAATTATATCATCAGAATCAGCAGCACAAATTATCTTTAGGCTGTTCATTTGGTTTTCTGGTACGACCAATGGTGCCTTGACAATCTTGTTGCCAACGTGAGTATGTCGATAATAAAAGCGGAGGTAAGGGAGGTTTACGTTGTCGTAAACAAAAGTCTTTAATTCTTCTTCTGTGCCATACGCAAAGAAAATGTTCGGAATGCGCGATTCTTCAATAATGATACGCTTGCCGTCAACAAGTTTGACGCTTTTCAATATAGGGTAAAATGCTTCTACGCCTTTGCTCAGAAGATAGTCGTATGCTTTCTTTTCTCTGCCGTATGTGGTACGGAGAGCGTACCAATGGGGTGTGTCTTTTGTGTCTTTATTTATGTCTGCTGATGTTTTCGACTGGACATTATTGGTGGACACCCCTGTTTGTAAGTTCGTAGATTTGATAGGCTTTCGAACTTCGGGGAGGGCGTTGGAGGTAAGTCCAGCGCTTAGAGGAGACCGGTCGGCTCCTACTATGCATTTTACATCTGACGTGGCGCAATATTTTTCCATATCGTGATGGTATCTTATCAAAGACTTGACTTGATACACAGACACAAAAAAAGCGTGAGTCGTCCTGTTGTCCGTCCCACGTACCAAGGCTCTTGCATTGCCAAATTCAGTTGAACAGACAACGTTAGAGCCCACGCCGATATGAAAATCGCATCCGTAAAGAGACCTATACAGCATATTACATTGCACCCCAAAGGACACAATCTATGCTTACAAGGTCTCCACGGGATTGATATAATCACACCCGGGACATCTACCGTTGCTACGTTCAAGACTGGATTTTGAATTTGCAAGATTCGGTACGTCTTAAACAGAGCGTCGAGTAAACGCCTTCAATATGTCTTGGATTATCGTCCCACCCAAGCCCGCTTCGCATAGATCTTTCTTTCGATTTCGCCATGCTCCACTCGGCGTGAGCTGTCTCATGATATTTTTACAAGAACTCGTCTTGACCCAATATTGAAATTGAGACATGATAATCCAAAGACAAAATTACACAATTTTTCTTAGACTAAAAAATAAATATTAAACAAATCCTTTAATTAACCAAGCATTTAAGAAAAAAGATGTTTTTTGTCATATCAAAACAGCAAAAAGAAGGTGCTTTTATGATGACACCATAAAGGTTTTATCTTTTCTTCTTTGGCAATGCACCCAATCCTATTTTTTGTGTTCCGTCCCAATTGGTGAGTTGGTCCGCACAGCCGTTTGAACCTCCGGTTGTGACATTGTTTTTGGCGCTGCATGACATATAGTCGATGAAGGAGATGAAGTTGTTGATGACATGAGAATCGTATATGTTGTTATTCTCGGCAAAGAGTTTCGTCCAGTTGGTGACGCACTCCGTGCGGAAGTCCGTGCAGCCATTCCAAGATAGGGCATCGAGAAACTTACAGACGGCAGATGAAACACCTTTTTTTGTACATAGGTCGAAGTCGAACTTTTGAGCAATAGCCATGATGCCATAGTAGATTGACTTTGCTTCTTGCTCGTTGAAATCTATTCTGTCGGTAAGTGCAAAACTTCTTAGGCTATCTTTGCCATTAGCGACAAGACTATCGAGCACTGATTGTCGTCTGTTTTCTCTTGCTTGCTCTTCACGCTTCGCCTCTTCCGCGAGACGAGTTTCTTCTTCCTTTCGAACTTTGACCATCTTTGCAGCATTGTTATACTCAGGTTCGTTCCATATTTCGTTCCACTTATAGGAGAGTCTTTCATAATCAGACCGAAGTCCCCTTAATTCACTCTCTGCTTTGTCTGCACGTGTCGTTTCTGCATTCTTGGCGGTTTGCAACCTATCCACAGCATCAGCATCAATTAGAGTCAATCGGTATTTAAGCCCATTTACTTCCTCAGTAAGTGTGGTCACTTTAGCATTAAGGCTCTTTATTTTTGCATCCTTTTCTAAAATGATGGCATCCTTTGATTTCAGTTCTTGCGAAAGACTCTTGTTGCTATCCCATATCATGCGAAAACTTTGTCCCAATGATGTCGCTGTAGGTTCGCCATTACATCGCAATCCTGATGCTTTGATAAAATTATTAATGGTTTCCTTGACTCCAGCATTGTACGACTCTTTGAGCCTTGTAGCCTCTTCGTTCTTATACTTACCAGGTTGGAATATCTTGGCAAGAAATCCCGATTGTGCCGTTTTCAGTTCCTTTTGTGCAACCTCCTTCTGTTGCGTGATGATGGCTGTCTCGGCTTCAATATTCGCCTTTAGTTTCTCTGCTTCTACAATAGCTAATCTCGCCTGACGCTCTGCTTCAAGAGTAACCTTGTCCTTGTGCCTGCGTCCTCGCCTTTCTTCTGGGGACAGATCATTGTAAGGGATACCGCGTGCAAGACCATACTTGCGGCCAACCTCATTGTGATAGTCTGTATGAAGTTGCGAGAGATATTCCGACTTTGCTTTTCTCGTCTCTCCCCACACCTTGGCATAAGACACACGCTCAACATAATCCTTTGAGGCAGTATGCTTGGTGTAGTTGTCTCGCTCCTCTTTGGGTAATGCTCTCCATTCTTTAGTTGAAAGCACTATGTCGGGATTGTTCTTGTTGACATACTTACTGCCGATGCGTCCACGTTTCTTGACTTTTTCCACAGGAATAGTCTGTACATGGGCATGGATGCTTGTTTCGTCACAATGGACTGCGAAACTGATAATATTCTCCTCGCCCCATTTTCGACAGGCAAAGTCGTAGGTGTCCTTTGCCCATTTATAAATGCCTTGCTGCAATACGATGTGGCTATGATCTGCATCAGGATTGGCAGTGTTTATCCCTTGGTTGCCAAAAGCGAGGTTGTACAGCACGTCGTGGTCGCCACTGAATATCATGCCGACAGTGCAATTCGGACTGTTCTTTGATACTTGGTCGGGATGCCTGGCATCCATGTATGGCTTGAAGCCCAATTCATCAAGACGCATCTGAATGCGCTCGTGGAGTGGAATGGGATTGGAACCAAGAGGGACAATCTTTCCATCCTTGACTATCTCAAAGTTGAGATTCTTGCGAGAGAAGTTGTAATGATTGTTCTTCTCCTTGTCGGCATTCTTCAGACGATAAACATTCTCGTCCCAGCCTCTGCGTTCCGCCTCGTTGCCCACTTGGGCGGAGAATGATTTCTTGTCTTTGCCGACATGGATAGCGGCACGTGGTATGTTGCTTTGCATATTGTATTTCTGTCTTGTTGTACATTGTAAAAGGCGTAACTCGGTATAATGGCAGCAGGTCTCGGGCGAAGCCTGAGCATAATAGAAGAACTTTTTAAGTGAACAGCGTCAGCAGGTGAATCTAAAAGTCCCTATTATGTTCATGGACTTTTGCAAAAAGTCGGCTCCCTCACAAAAGACTGCCTCTATCCTTGACTATCCGCCATCTGTGCGTTTTCCGTCCGGTAGGTTAGATTACGATAGACCACCTTTGTCATCATCTCGTTGAGTCGGTCGGCAATTCGGTCACCATATCGCTGACGGATTTCCTTGGGCTCAAGGTTTGTGGTGAAGACCGTGAACAGTTGAGCGTCATACCGCATAGCCAAGAGTTCCTTGATGGGATAAATGAAATTGCCGTAGTCCTGCACTTCAGCAGGTTCAGTACCAATATCGTCTATACTTAATATATCAGCTTCCGCCAATTTGCAAAACTTATTATAGTCCGTCTTGCGGATTTGCACAATCTGCATGGCATTGACAATGGTAAAACTATAGTAGTTATCAGAACTATGTCCAGCATTAGGCGATAGGTTCGGTTTGAGGATTTCCAATCGTCTGACAAGGTTCTGCAATGCCTTGAGCATAGTGGTCTTGCCGTTGCCGCATCCGCCACATAGAACGATTCCGAACTTTGCAGTGTTTGCAGTCAGGCAATTGGCTACCTGTTTGAGTTGCTCTTCAACAAAACCATTATAGATAAACCTGCGATAGCGGAGCTGTACTTCCATGATATATGCAGCCAGAAGATATTCGTATGCCTGCTCCTCCAACATAGGCAGTTTAAAACGCCCCGTCATAGTCCGTCCCTTCCGCAGGAACTGGACAAGTCCTGCGATTTTCTTTTCGTTTGCTATTTCCATATACACCTCCGTTTTTACTGTCAAAAATCTCACACCTTCCCTTTATAAAAGAATCTTTGCTTTGGTGTTTGTCTTTATCTTTAATATGTGTCAAGTCCTGTGTCAAACCATGCGTCAAGTTATCCGTCAAGCCTACTGTCAAGTTATCTGTCCATTCAAGCAGTGTGTAATTGGACGGTAGATGGCGGGATTTGCCTTCTGTAAAAGCGATAAGTTTGCGCTCGGATAGATGTTTCCGTGCTGTGATGACAGTTTGCCTTGAAAGGCGCAAGTCTTCACATATTCTTGTTGTGGAGCACGCAAACGGCATTTTCCAATACCGCTTGTTGCTCTCGTTCACAAGGTAGGCAAACAAGGCTATCTCACTCGCTGGCATTGGCGACAACAAAGCGGAACGCCAAAGCTGGTTCATGTGTTCGATATACGTCATACGCTCTCTTTACTATCGTTGTCGTAAGCATTAGGCAAGTTCTTGTCCACTTTACTCTTCCGTTTGCAATAGCCTACAACTGTTTCGTTCATGGAGCGAGCGTGTGTAATGGCTTTGACTGCCGAGGCAGGGTACATGTTCTTGTTGCCAAACTTGATGTGTTGCAAGTAGCCTGTGCGATGCCACTGCCATAGAGTAGCAGGACATACATTGAAAATTTTGCAAATCTCCTCTGTTGTAAGAAAGGTTTCCTCAGATTCTTCCTTGCGAACAGACGCAGCTTGTTCCTCCCATTCCTTGCGTGACTGCGCCAAGAGAGCATTTGCAAAATGGTGAAGGTCTTCAGGAGTAACGGTTAGTGCTACCTGTCCTCCCATCTTTGTCAATGACATGATGTCAACCATATTTTTTCTGTTGATATTCGTTATACATACGCTGTCTTGCTCGTAAACCAGGATGCTCTTTCTCGCAGCGTGATAAAAAAGAAACACCGCCAATCCGCTGGTTTGTCGGATTGACGGTGCAAAGGTATATGGCTTTTGACAGCTCTCGATGAGATTTGAATAGGCGGTAGGATGCGACTACTATTGACTACTCTTTGTTAATGGAATTAACGTGACAACATCAAAAATCCTTAGCCAAATGCTGTTTTACGTTTGGCTAAGGATTGTAAATGGCAGCAGATTGTCAGAAACGAAATATGCTGCGACAATATGCAATAATCATAGAAAGGAAGTTCTTGCGTCCTAATTTGCGGTCGTAGAAGTGTACATTGTTATTATCGGTGACATTGTAGCCTATGGCATTTCGTAAAGACCTTCTGTGATACTTGATTTTCTCCTCAACCTGTTTCTTGACAGCATCGGACTCGTATTCCAAGTTTATATGATACTTACTGAAATACTTGTCGAAACTACTTTTCTTCAGGTTGAACTCATCGACCAGCAGACTGCGAGGAATTGTTGGGAACAATATGCCGTCCTCTATTGCACAATGGATAATGACGGCTGCATCATCTGGATGTTCACCTCTGATAAGCTGGTGAAGTCCATAATGGATAGCATAGTATTGTGCTGCGAATGGAGTGTACTCAATAAGTTTGGTCGGACGTTCCTCATTCGACACCCCACGAATAATCTTCAAGAACCCTAATACCATCTTTTGGGTTATGCCATCAAAGTGCTTCCGTATCAGTTCCTTGGTCAATGCCTCCATCTCGTCATAATGGCTGTTTCCTCTAATGGCAATATATTTGAATGTCTTGCGGATTGAAGGTTTCTTTGCCAATTCTTCCCAAGGTGTAGTTTGGTATGACATAACAGCAAGAATGGTCATGCCGAAGGCTTCAAGACTTGGCTTTTCGACATTCTCGTTCACTTTCGTTCCATCAAATTCTTCCTTTATGAGCGAAAGCATGAACCTAACGTTCTCTTCAGTTATGTTGCGAGGCTTGCCGAACTGCTGTTCAAGATCCTCGCCGAGTTCGTTTATGTTCATGCCTTTCGGTAATTTAACTGTCTAATTTGCTCGTTGAGCATTGACAACTTGCTTATCAGTTCATCAAAAGAAGGCACCTGTCCGAAAATCATGTGCTCACACATGAACTTATAGTCATCTTGCCATAGTCTTGCAATATCATCGTTGGGCACGATACATAATGTGGCAGGATATAGCTCATCATAGTTGAAGCCCTTAAGTCCGATGAACTTTCTGCGATGTTCAAGTACCGCCTTATACAGGGCTTCGTTGTGGATTGCACGGTCAGCAATTTTGTTTTCAGAATCTATCATCATTGCCAAATCATATATATGGCGAGACATACGCTCCACTCTGACCTCGCTCTTCCTGAACTCTTCATGCAGCAGGAAAACCTTTTCAAGGAAAGTACGCTCAGGGATGACAGCGTTCACCTCAAATGGCTTTTCTGCAAATGGAGCTTTGCTGAAATGGGCGTCAATAGCAGCGTTGATTGCTTTTTTCTCAATAGGCTCCATCATCGATCTGCCGCTGATTTCTATCTTTACCGTATTCTTGATATATGGTGATACTTCATACAAACTATGATAGGTTATTGTTATCACTTCTGGGTCTCTTGTCGTGACTGGTGTGATTACAACATCCACACTAAAGGCATCTGCCCGTATACCCAAATCCACTAAAGCTTTCCTTACATCATGCTGCATCTTCTCTCTTACGAAAGAACAGGCGGCGCGACGTAGTCTGTCGCTGATTTGAGTCTTCGATAATTCACCGCTAAAGCCAAGGAATTCTCGGCTGAGTGCAATATCCACGTCTTCGGAGAATCTGGCAATCAAGTTCCAACATTTGCTGAGACTTGTACCTCCTTTGAAAGCAAAATGTTCTGCATATGGCAAAGTATGAAGGGCTTTCAACACCTGCGTTACCCACCAGTCCTTTTCGATACTTGACGGCGGCAATCCGGTCTGCAATGCCACGGTATTGATAGCTTCACGTTGTCTATCTTCTGGTATGTCTATGAATTTCATCGTGCAATTAGTATTTTGCGCACCCATGCAGGGGCAAGTTTTATATCATGATTGAAATCGTTGTCGTTTACATTCTTTGCGTGCTCGACAAGCACGTTGCGTTCCTCGTCGGTTATTTTGTTCTCGCCAATGGCGCGCATGGCTGTTACAACAAGCATCATCAGCTCTGATTTATAGACAAAGTTCTTGCCCGAAGAAGAATGCTTGAACAGGATGCCACGCCCGTTCCCGATCTTTATCCTACGTGGTGCACCGTTGGTCAGGAACACGACATTCATGGGCATCTGCGTGGACAATCCGAGACGATTCAAGGCATATGCTCCCATAGGTACAATCTTCGCCTTGTCTCGTTTGGCTATAGCCTGGGCAATGTCTTCAACAGACGGATAGATAATACCAAGTCCATATTCCTTGTCCTCTTTGGGGTAATAATAGATGCCATGAGCCAACCGCACCAACATTCCGTCAGTGTACATCCGATGGAATGTTGACTTCACGGCTGATGGTGTTCCGCAGTCTGCATAGTCTTGTTGGAAGACTATCGAACCACGTCCTTTTCCTCTAAGCCTCATTTCTATCTTATTTACAGTGCTTTGGCTTGATGTCTGTACCATGTTTTTGAAACTTTTTTATTATATTTTTGGTTCTTGTTCGTCTGCAAAGATATGGTATTTTCTTCTAAACGCCAACGTTTTTATTGAATATCCGCTTTTGAAACGCAAATTTGACAAACTCGCAACAGGTCACTTTATCATGTTGAGAATCCGGACAAAAATAATTCTCCGAAAAGATTTTGCTGTTTGGATTTAATGTTATAGATATTGCAAATATGAGGTATGGGATAAAGACAATAATTTTCCCTCCTGTTTCTTTGCCAATCACATTTTTCTTTACATCTTTGCACCCGAAACATCAAGAGCAGTATTAATCTGCACCAACCGAGCTCGACAGCCACGGTGGTCAAGACACGATGTGGAAATAAGTTTAATTTCAAAAATAAGTCATTATGAACAATTCATTTTAAGAAATAAAATCACTTAGCAACATATAACCAGACGATGATACCGTCTGCTCTTGGCATTATCGTCTGGTAGATAGGCTGGCAGATAAGTCGTTTCGGCGCTTATCTGCCAGCCTTTATTCTATTGATGCACAGCGAAATGTGCCGTTGCTGGAAGATATGGCAGATATTTTCACCAATGCGGAAAATAAAAGCATAGAACGAAGAGCTTACTTCACGTTCAGCTTGACCGTCTTTCCACCTGCTTTCGCTACATACAGACCCTTTTCAACAGGTGTTACGGCAGCTGTGCTGACGAGCTCGCCGCTTGCGCTGTACACCTTTACGTCCTTTGCGTTATGCACCACTATCTTGCCGTTGATGGCGAAGATGTTTACACGCTTGGCGTTAGGGCTGTTGACGCCTGTGGGGTAAGCCTCGAATGTAGCTACGCCGGTAAGCGCATTGAGCCTGATGGTCTTGAAGGTAATCGCCTCAGTCTCCATGTCGATGGTGATGTTCTGACCTTTTGGCGTGAGCTGCACCGGCTGGTTGAACGGTATGTACTCGCCGACGTATGCCACACCCCAGTCGATAGTCTGCCAATCGTTGGAAGCGAACTTGAATCCTTCGCCCTTCTTTATCGTTATATCATTCCATTCTACGGTGCCGTCGCCCATGTCCTTGCCCTTGTATTCGTCCAGGAACTGCCAGACGTCGGTGGCATCACCTACAACGTAGCAGTCGGGGTAGACGTCGGTGCCGAGAAGCATCTTCTCCCATGTATTTTCGATTGTCATTATGGGAGTGTTGTCGGCGTTATAAAGCTCTCTTAGGTTAACGTTGCCGTTTTCGTCTTTATGTATTTTATCGTACGTGGTCATAGCCCAACCGTTCATTGCTGCTTGTCGGCATCCCAGGTATACTGGCCGCTATCTATAGTCGTCTTGCCGTAGTGTATTAATTCGGATACATTCTTTTCGCCTTCTGTCCATTATCCCTCAGTTACAACACCGTCGTTGTATGTATAAGTGGTCTGTTTCTTTGTTTCTCCAAACTCTGTTAATACGAAGTCTGTAGTTGAGATGATGGTTCCGTCGGGGGCTTTGCTAACGCTCTTTGTCTGGCACCATTTCTCGTTGTTCACCACTATGCTGCGGTTTGGTTCCGGTTTCTCAGTGCTGAAATCTTGAGGTGCTGCTTTAGCCATTTGAAGAACAGCTCTATCTGCCATCTGTTCTTGTAAAGGTTGGCGATTTCAGGAGCTGTTAGATGAAAAGCATTTGTAAGGAAGGCAAACTCCCTACCTTGTTCTTCATCATAGAATTTGACGAGTCTGAGTTTCTCCGGATACTTCCGGTATGAAT
>ERZ779669.1241-NODE-1241-length-12069-cov-2.153238_pt1 | contig 12069 bp, 7 predicted proteins | sample MGYA00511372_ERZ779669 | MGnify/ENA primary metagenome ERZ779669 (study PRJEB29588, sample SAMEA1967891) | human gut metagenome | biome: human gut; feature: human-associated habitat; material: faeces | place: Denmark | collected 2008/2010 ... | reverse complement strand
GACGTTGCGCGCGTCCGTCACAGGAGCGGAATGATGCCGGGGGCGTCCGCTGGACAGGACCTTCCCTCCGGATGACTCCAATGACCCGGGAAATGGATAGGGGCGAGCCGAGTGCTCGCCCTTATTTGTCAGGTTTTTTATGTTAATTATTGTTCTTACATGTAAATAAACACGAAACGGATAACTACCGTAAATCGCATCCATCGGGAGGGGAGGGATGGCTTTCCGTCGGAAATCAGCATAGTAAAAATTATGGAGTTTTAGGGTGCTCTGTTTAAGTTGTCGGACCGTGTGCCGTGCTGACGGGAAAGACAGCTTCCAGCGGAAGGGGAGGAGGCGATGCTTCCGTCCGTCGGTATGAAAGGCGGACGGGACAGCAGAACGATGAAAGGAAGGAACTGCCGCCTGAAGTAAATCCACAGATGCCCTTTATTTCCTGACTTAACCACTTTCTTTGTTTTTTTTATTGTAAATATTTACGAAACGGATGCCGTCGGAGTGCCGTCGGCGGAGGTGTGTTAAACGGGATTGTTAACGGACGGGCGAGGATTTAAGGAATCCCCACCCTAATTTCACCCTAATGCCAAATTGTGGCAGTAAAACGTTTGAACATTGTTTCGGAAAATTCTTTATATTTGCAAGTGTGATTAAGCAAGAAAGTTGCTACGAATTTTAAGAGATAACAGTCATTACAGAGAAACACATCTCCTTAAATTCCTGCCTGCGTTCGTCGCACACTGAACGAGGAAACATGCAACCGTGATAAACTATTAAATAAAGAATAATATGAAACGCAGACTCCTGTATCTGTTGGTGGCGGGGCTCTTCTTCCTGTTCGCAGCTCCGCTTCACGCCCAAAAGTGGGTTGTCAAGAGCAATTTGCTTTACGATGCAACTACCACGCTCAACTTGGGTGTGGAAGTCGGCTTGGCGCCGAAGTGGACACTCGATGTGTCCGGCAACTACAATCCCTGGACTTTTTCTGACGACAAGAAGCTGAAGCACTGGATGGTGCAGCCCGAAGGACGCTACTGGCTCTGTGAGCGCTTCAACGGACACTTCTTTGCACTCCATGCGTTGGGCGGAGAGTTCAACCTCTCGAATCTGGACCTGCCTTTCGGCACGTTCAGTGCGCTGGAGAACTCGCGTGCACAGGGATGGTTTGCCGGAGGCGGTGTGGGATATGGTTACCACTGGATTCTCGGCAACCGCTGGAGCCTGGAGGCTGAACTGGGGCTGGGATTCATCCATGCCAACTACAAGCGCTATGAGTGCGGGCACTGCGGCGAGATTCTCGGACGGGACCACAAGAACTACCTGGGCTTGACGAAGGCTGCCATTTCAATCATCTACATCATTAAGTAAAACAAGGAGGGCGACGTTATGAAAAGACATATTCTCTTGGCAGGCATGCTCCTGGCGGGCATGAGTGCCTTTGCCCAGACGGGCTACATGAAAGACATCGAGGTGAGCGGCCGCGAGGTGCAGCGCGTGGGCGACGAGGTGCGTGTGACGATGAACCTGGACCTCAGCGCGGTGAAGATGAAGCAGCAGCACACCACACAGCTGGTCCCCGTGCTCGTGTCGAAGGACGGCATGCAGGAGCAGGTGTTCCCTGCCATCGTGGTCAACGGACGCATCCGCAACCGCGCCATCCGGCGTCAGGAGGCACTGACGGGACAGCCGGTGTATGAGAACGTCAGCACGACCGTCCGTCGGAAGAACGGCGAGGCGCAGACCGTCAGCTACTAAGCCACGGCACCCTTTGCCCGCTGGATGTATGACAGCCGGCTGGAGGTGCGCGAGGCTGTGACAGGCTGTGCAGAGTGTGGCGAGGGTGGCGAGACATCGACGCTCGACCCGCTGGTGCTGGCACGTTTCGTGCCCAACTACCAGGTGGCTCTGCAGGAGCCGGCACCCGAACCGGTGAAACGCCGCGACGAGGTGCGCAGCGCCCGTCTGCAATACCGCCGCGCGAGCTACAAGACGGAGCCGGGCTATGGCAACAATGCCAAGGAGCTGGCTGACGTGCAGGCTTCGCTCGACGCCGTGAAGGAGAACCGCGACCTGACCATCACGGGCATCTACATCACGGGATACGCATCGCCCGAAGGCTCGGTGGCATACAACATGACCTTGTCGGAACGCCGCGCGAAGACCTTCACCGACTACATCAAGCGTCAGAACAGCAACATCGACGCCTCGCTGTGGCACGTCGACTGGAAGGGTGAGGACTGGGAAGGCCTGCGCCGTGAGGTGGAGAAGCATCCGGGTCTGCTGAAGCAGGACGAGGTGCTCGCCATCATCGACGGCTGCGACGGCAACCAGGACGAGTGTGAGAACCAGCTGAAGGCATTGGTTCCGCCGACCATCTACGAGCGTCTGCTCAACGAGATGTACGTCCCCCTGCGCCGCAACGAGTACCGCATCGAGTACAACGTGCGCAATTTCAGTCTGGAGGAAGCCAAGCAGCAGGTACGCACGAACCCGAAGCTCGTCAGCCTGAACGAGATGTATCAGGTGGCTGGCAGCTATGGCAAGGGGACTGCGGAATACAACGAGGTGATGGAGATTGCCGCCCGCACCTATCCTGACAACCCCATCGCCCTGAGCAATGCCGCCGTGACGAAGATTTCGCAGAAGGATGCGGCAGGGGCCATCGCCCTGCTGGAAGGCAAGCGTCTCGACGCGACCGCGAAGAACACCCTGGCTGTGGCATACGCCGAGACGGGTGCCTACAAGGCAAAGTCGCTGTTTGAGGAGGCTGTGCGTGAGGGGAACGCCGACGCGAAGGGCAACCTGGAGCAGCTCGTGAAGGTGATGGAACAACTGTGATTTGCCATGAACAAATGAAGAGATAAGTAAGTAAAATACTAATTAACCGATTGTTTAATTCTAAAATTTAAAGAGTATGAAACTGAAAAGTTTAATTATGTTCTCAGCAGCTGCTCTTGCGTTTGCTGCTTGTAGTAATGACGAGGAAAATGCGATGATTGCCGACGGCACATCTGCAGTGACTATCAATTTGGTTCAACCGGGTACTCGTGCCCTCGTTCCGGCAACAGATGAAGAAGCAGGTGCCGACAAGGTGAAGGTAACTGGTGATATCTATGTTCGCATTACCGATAATAATGGTGCAGGTCAAGCTGTTCAGTTGAAAGCAGGTACGACTGAGTATACTTTCTATGGAGTCAACGGACTTTCTAAAGTAGAAGCATGGGTAAATGGCGGTCAGGAGATTGATGATTTAACCTCGTTGGAAGAAATGAATGAAGAAGACTTGGTTAAAGAGCCTGAAACAATCCCGGCTTACGGTTCTGTAGAAAAAGTTTTCCAATTGACCGATAACGAGCGTCAATATGATGGTAAGACTTATAAGATGTATGAAGACGTAACGGTAAATCTGGAAATTCCTGTTGCTCGTTTGGAAGTGTCTGGCATTAAGCATGTGGATGGAGCTGCTGCATGTATCTACAGTGCATTGTCATTCGATGCTGTTTATGTGGACCATGTAAAGGCTACCAAGGGTGCTGCTAATGCTACCAACTATTTCTATCCTGAAACAGAAGGAGTGACAGTTCCTGTGTTGTTGGATGAAATCGCTGTTCCGAACAATGATTTCAAAGCTGCAAATGCTGTATGGCCTGCTGTAGCTGAACCGGCTCAGGCTTATGCTTATCACTTCTTCCCCAACAACAAGAATGAAATGCCTTTGCTGAAGCTCTGCTTCAAGAATGCTGATAGAGCTGATGGTACTGTTATTAATGAGCCCCGTTATGCTATTGTTAAGTCTTTCAACGGTTCTGAGAATTTTGAGTTCAAGGCAGGTACAATCTACCGTATCACTGATATCCAGATTACTGACAAGAACATCGGTCCGAACGAAGAGCATCAAGATGAAGATGTTTATGCTGTTGACGTAACAGTAGTAGAAGCTGCTTGGGATATTCAGAACCTTATAGCTGCATGGCAAGAGTATTAATCTCTTAAATAAATGGAAAAGGGAGGGAAGAAATTTCCTCTCCCTTTTTCCTCTTTTGAATCATAGGACTAACGACATACAGTTTAACAAAACCGTACTAAGTGATGAAACATATTATATATAAACTAATGCTGTTGCTGGCCGTTCCCGTCCTGACGACCAGTTGTATAAAAGAGGATTACGACGATTGCGACAATGTGACCATCTACTTCCAATATCTGGCGGATGGCAATACGGATGTGCTTTATCAATACATGAGTAAGGTAGACCTGTATGTTTTCGATGAGGGCGGGCACTTACTGAGCAGCCGCCAATACAACAAGGACGAACTTTCGAACTTTGCCAAACCGTCGTTCAAGCTGCCTGCCGGTGTACGCTACAAGGTGGTTGCCGTGGGTAATGCCGGCGACAATACGGAGTTGACAGACATGAACGCTGCCGACTTTGACCGTATATTCATCCAGAATCCCGACTGGGGAGGAGGAAACAATGAGGTGGCCACACATGACCACAACTACTTGGGACAATCGGAGTTTTTCGTCGCTTCCGGTGATGGCGTGATGAACCGCGACACCGTGACGCTCCGCAGCTCGCACATCAACCTGAGCGTGGAGGTGAACGGATGGCCGTCGCCTGACGAAGGCATGCCGCTCCGTCTGGTGATTGAGAATGCCAATGCACAGACATCACTGACAAACAAGGTCAATGACGAAAAGGAGACACTGGTTCCGGCTCTGGAGTGGAACACGGAACTGGGCTGCTACACCACGGGCGAGGTACCTGTCTTCCGTATGGATGCCAACGGGGCACTGGATGCCGACCTGAGCCAGCACCTGCTCCGTCTGTATGGTCCCGACGATGAACTCCTGGTGGAAACATCGCTCTATGACTATATCATGGAGAACGACATCACCCGCGATGTCATCCGGCAAGAAGCCAACCTGCCGATTGCCATCAACTTTAAGCAAACTAATATTGAAATCAAACTACCTGCCTGGTACATCGAGGATGTAACTCCCGGCTGGGAATAACTATATGCAGAAAGGAACAAGCCTTATGAGAAACAATTTATTGAAATACACCGGCGCAATGCTCCTGCTGCTGGCCTGCTGCCTGACCTCCTGCATCAAGGAAGATTACGCCGTGGCTGACAAGGCGAGCGTGACGCTGACGTTTACGACACGTGCCAATGGTACAACGGACTCCAATCTGGAGGCGGGCGAAGGCATGAAGCATCTGCGTGTCCTTGTGGTCGATCAGGCGACGAGTGAAATCCGTTTCAACTACGAACGCGAGTTTCAGGAAGATGAGATCTCCGCAACCGTGACCTTCGGCGACCTCTATGCCGGACACACGTATGACTTCTATGCCATTGCCAACGAGGAAAGCTTTGATGGAGACTTCAGCGGAACGCCCGATTTGGAAGAACTCGAAGCAACCCTTTTGAGGCAGGAGGCCGGAAAGCTGATTGACGCGTCAGCCGGGAAACACCTGCCTGCCGCTGCCAAGCGTTCATTGAAAATCACTGTAAATGGAAACCAACAGCTCGTGATTGAGATGCAGCGCGTGGTTGCCAAAGCGAGAGTCAACTTTATCAACCAGACAGGGGCAGAGCAACAGATTACAGACATCCGCTTGGTAAAGGTGGGAGCTGCAAACACGTATCTGTTCCCGACAAGCTATGATATGAACTATACGTCCAACGACAACGGTTCCGTGGATTTGGCTTTGGGCGATGTCACCGTGTCTGCACCTATGGATGCGACAGCTTCGACTGCATTGGGCTATTTCTATGAGAGCGTGGCTCCCGAAGGCGGATATGCGCTGCAAGCTACTTGGAACGGGAAGCCGAAAACATTCCCGTTAACGGAGATGGGTGGCGGCAACGGTTTGTCACAAATCCTCCGCAATGCTTTCATCAACATCACCCTTACGCTGAAGCAGAATGACTGGAAGCTGGAATACGAAGTTCTCGAGTGGGAAGATATTCCTGAAATCAATATTGACTTTACGGATGTGCTGAGTTACACCAGCTACGGATGGCAGCATGACACCTATTTGGGTTTGCTGCCGAACAATACGGTCTGGATGAATCCGGATGAAGAGGCAGTCTTGTCATTCGCGATTGAAGCTCCCAGCGGAACATTATGGCGTGCTGCACTCGAAGGGGATGTCAATGCATTCCAGTTCGTCGGTGCCTCTTCCGGTTCTGCTTATACTGAAGATAGCAACACTCCGGTGACACAGAGTATCCGTGTGAAAGTGACGGATCCGGAATCGAACGAGCGTCATGAAGTCACATTGAGGGTATATGCCGACATCGGCGGAAAGACGTATGAACTTGATTTGACTGACCCGGACACTCAGAAAGAGCCGGGTGGGGTGATTAACCGATTTACATTACTTCAAAGCAGATAAACACCATGAAACTTAGAATTTATACGATTGCTTGTACGGTGCTTGTAGCACTGGGTTGCTTGTGTGCCTGCCAGGAAGATTTTGACAACGGCCCGTTGGCGGGTGATGAAAATACGTGGGTGCTGAATCTGGAAGCTACAGCTATACAGGCTTCCCGTTCGGCAGGCCAGGATGAATACAATGAAAATAAGGTAGCGTCAGCCGACGTGTTCTTCTTCACGGAAGCCGACGGTACATGTATCTACGCACAGACCGGGCTGGTTCCCGACGGTACACAGCTGCGCGTGACGCTCGATAATGAAAAGGTGAAGTTCGGAGGCCGCTATTTCGTTTATGTGATTGCCAACGGACGTGCCTATTACACCGGCATTGACAATACAACGGCTGTCGGAAAAAAAGTGGCAGACCTGAAGGATGTGACTATCCGTACGACATGGAAAGACGGATATGAAGAATCAAACGGTGAGATAGAAGAATCTCTCCTGATGGATGGTGCTGCCAATGTGCAGATTAGTCAGAACACACCGGGCAAGGTGAAGCTGACCCGTGCGATGGCAAAGGTGGCTTTGTTCCCGACCGTGGAAGCTTCTGTGATTTCGGAAGCCGGAGTTGAATATACACCGGTGCTGAAAGACATGACGGTGACGATGGTTTATGGCGTACAGGCTACCAATCTGGGAGATGACTACGCTGTCCAGACTACGGATTATGTAGACCGTATCCGTCGGCATTATCAGGTGAGCGAAAACGCGAACACGGGTGTCCATCCTCCTTTCTATTCTTATCCCAATCCGGAGAGTACGGTTGACCGGAAGAATACTTACCTGATTCTCTGCGTACCTTGGCGGATGAAGAGTGAAAGTGGCGATGTACAGGCTGCCAACTATTATTATCGTGTGCCCATTGCCGGTAAGGACGATATTCCTGTCCTGTTGGAACGCAACCATTATTATAAGGTAAATGTCCATGTGGGTGTGTTGGGTAGTCTGAATCCGCGTGACGCTGTCGAGCTGACAGGCAATTTTGCCATCTACGACTGGTTTGACATGGAGATTTCTGCCGACATGCAGCATTACGAATACCTCGTCCTTGATGAATACAGCTCCGTCATGAACAATGTGAACGAGCTGCGTATGCCTTACGTCAGCAGCAGTGCACTGACGATGAGTAAAACCCGGATTACGAAGGTTACTTATCCGAATTACAATGCAGATACGCAGGGTAGTCATACAAGTACTGTGACATTGGATACTCCGCAGGACATTCGGAATGCCGGCTTCTTGCTTTCATGGAATAACGACGAGTTGATATTTACCCATACGGTAACTACAGAAGACTATGTTCCTTATACAATTACGGTTGAAGTCTGGAACGAGCAAGGGCTGGATGCCACTTGGGAGATTACACAGTATCCTGCAATTTATATTGTAGGAGATTATAATCCGAACGGAGCAAATAATCGTTTTGTATATGGTAAGTCTTCTGGTTCTGTTTATGATGATGATAATAATAGCTTAGGTGGTGTTAATAATCCATTATCAGGTTCCTCATCTAATCAAAATTTGAACCAATATACCATCTATATTACCTCCTTTGACATCGCAGGTAGCAATTACGCCATTGGTGATCCGCGTTCTTCCACAGTGGATAATTTGGATGAACTGAAAGATACTTTCAAGGGAGAGACTTTGAGTCACTATTATCCGACACGTAAGAACGATGTGCAGAATGTGATTGCTCCGGCATTCAAGATTGCTTCGTCATGGGGAGTCGTGAATTCTGGTTCTTTGAATTATGTAACGGCTAAACGGCGCTGTGCATCCTATCAGGAAAACGGTTATCCTGCTGGTCGCTGGCGTGTCCCGACAGAAGCCGAAATCCAGTATATTGTGAGTCTGTCAGACCGTGGGGTGATTCCGGTGCTGTTTGGAGGTGACTATTATGCTTCGTCTGGTAGATACTATGACAATGAGTCTTCTCCGGCTGGTTTCCATGACGATTTTAGTGGTAGTCACATTGTCCGCTGCGTTTACGATGTATGGTATTGGGGCAATGAAAAGATGAGTGAGAAGGGTGGTTCCGATACGAAATTCGTATGGGGTGATGAACCGATGCGATAAACTTATAAAATGAAATAAGTTATGAAAAAGATATATACCTATATAAGTATGTTGATGCTCTTGCTGGCAACAGCTTGTCAGCAGGACGAATTGGTGAGTTCACCGACGCTGCAACCGGGTGAGTATCGCTTTACGGCAACTATTCCGGAACCGATTGTAGCTTCCCGTGCCTTGGGCGAACAACCGCAAAACGTACAGGATATGCCGATGCGTGTGTTGGTGTTCGATGCAAACGGATTCTATATGGCTACGCAGGTTGCGTCGGTTACTGCCTTTGACGATGCTAAGCAAACGGGTACTTACACTGTCAACTTGCCGAAATCGGATGAAAAGACCATCTTGCATTTCGTACTTGGAAATGTGGCTTTGGAAGAGTATTCGCCGAGTGCCAGTGAGGTCAGCATTTTCAGTAACCTGACAGTGAAAGATGGCGAGGATGCCTATTGGCAGCGTATTGAAAAGGCTGACGGTATTCAGGAAGGAACGGTTCTGCCATTTGTCAACTTGATACGCAACTTTGCCAAGATTGATGTAAAGCTGGGTAAGGGCGACCATGCCGGATTTGAATACCTGGGCTTCGCCGTGGTCAATGAAACGACAGCCGGAACGGTGGCTCCTTATACGGGGAGCCGTTTTGCCAGCTTTGAAAATCTGGGCGAAGGGGATGTCTATGCCAGTTTCCGCAATTTCAACGACGGTTATGCCGGGATTACAGTGTCCAGAACGGTCGACCGTACGGCTCCTGTAGATGCAGATTTTACGACAGCTGCCAAGTATGTGTACGAGCGCAATCAGGACAATGCCGAAAGTCCGGCATACGTGTTGGTGAAAGCCCGCTATAACAATGACGTTTGCTATTACAAGCTCGACATCGTGAAATGGGATGAAGATACCTGGGTGACGTCGTACCTCAACCTGTACCGCAATTTTGCTTATACCATCAGCATCGGTGCGGTGAATGGCAAGGGATATGAGTCAATTGAAGAAGCGATGCGCGCCGTTGCCTCCAACAACATTTCCGCTTCGGTGGAAGTGAGTGAGGTGAACAGCATCCAGGACGGTGACGGCCGTGAACTGACGGTGGACAACCTGGACATCATGCTGGTGTCGACCAAGTCGTATGAGTTGGGCTTCAGCTACACGGTCGATGATGGAGACACTCCTGCCAATGACAAGGTGAAAGTGATTCCGGTCAATGGGGAGGATGAAGGCGGTTACAACCACGATGCCGTGCAATCGGTGAAAATCACCAGTACAGCTGCAGAAGGTGGCATAATCACCATTACTCCGGTCAATCCCTTGCCCGACATCATGGAAACCCAGGAATTCATCGTCACGACCGAAAACGGACTTTCCCGTCGGGTGACCGTGAATGTGCGCAAGCCTTTCGAGTTCGATGCCGTGGATTGCGATGACTATGTTGAGAGTGTCATCGGTTCCGAGTTGACGGTGGTCGTACGTTTGCCGGAGAACATGCCGACATCGGTCTTCCCCTTGACGTTGAACATCGAGCCTGACAAGAAGTCCATCTATCCGGATGTGGCAAAGAATCGTATCCCGGTCGTGTCTGAAGGAAACTACACCTTCAAGTATCAGACGACCGTGACTTATGAGGAATACCGCAAGAACCATACGCTCTTCTTCCACTTCAAGACCAACATGACTGCGAGTGCGACGAGCATCACAGTCAGCAATCCCTATTTCGAAGCGACTGCCGAGCATCCGAATGTTTGTTCGTTCGCTAATGGCGATGTGGTAAGAACGGATTTCGGAAAAGTGACCTTGAATGGTACGGAGGATATCTATAGGTTTGGCAGCTATGACACAGAAGGACAGCAGCTGACTTTGGCCTTCGACCTTCCTTGCGGCAGTGCAGATCACAAGGATGCCTCTTTGAAGCCGATTGAAATCTATGCCGATTACCTGGATCTGGCAAATGCAAAGACCACAACCGGAACATTTACGCTCCGTGGCGATGGCGAATGCATACTGTACACGGCGAATGATCCGACCGAGCGTCAGGAAATCACATTCACCGTCACACGCGATTATGCAAGTGAAACCGTCCAGATTTCTTCTTTCGACCATAAGACGGCAACGATTGATTACACCACTCCGGCTTTGGATATTACAGTGCAGTATCGTTATCAGTGGGGGTGGCAGTGGCATACAGACCCCCTGCCTATTGGAACTGAGGTAACGTGGTATAAAGATGCCAATTATTCAGAGGAAATAGATACTAAGACGGCAAATCGAAGTGGAGAAATAACAATTGATACTTTTGTCGGTTTCTCTGAAAACGATTATATCTATTTCGAGGCTGGAATATCAGGCAATTGGTCTACTACTTATTATCGAGGCTCCAAGACTGTTAAGGACTTGGTTAGCAATCCAACGATTACTTTGCAAGAAGCAGATTGATGCAAGTTATTTCCTTTCAACTTCTCTAGCAAGCATCACACAAACATAATTATCATTCAACTAGCGAACGGGGGCAGTCCACAACAAGGAGCTGCCCCCTTCCTTATGTCCCCGTCAGGCAAGAAACACCCGACATGAACACCGTTCGAATGCCGTTCAAACGAGAAACGAATGACAAAACCTTCCCGCAAAATGTTTTGAGCCTGGATACGACGTTTCTTTAACCTTTCAAAACATTTTGGAGCTGGATATAGCACATCCTTAACCTTTCAAAACACTTTGGTGCCGGATACGGCATTTCCAGCGCCCCGAAAAACAGTTTGGCGTTGGATACGACATTTCCAGCGTCCCGGGAAACAGTTTGGTCCTGGATACGACATTTCCAGCGTTGCGGGAAACCAAACGGACGCGGAAAACATGTTTCTTAACATCTTTCTGACGCGAAATGCCAGAAAAATGGCTTCCGCGAAAAAATTCCTCCTAAGAAATGGGAATAATTATGAAAACTTCTGTAATTTCGTACCTGTTCCGATGCAGGCACGACGCCTGCACCTAGTATTAATCATAAAAATAGTTTGTGTATGATGGAACTCAAAAACATCACATTGGAGCGCATGAACAATGGTGCGCACTATCTCTACGTAAGCAACATCTTGGCGAATGCCGAGAAAAATGCACAGTTGAAAACCAAGGCTTCCGCCCAACTCGCCGCCCTCAAGACAGCTCTCGCTGCCGAGGATGACGCGCTGAAACTCTCGCAGAAGAGTCTGCTGACCGACGACATCATGGAGGCGGACAGGCTGCGCGACGCTCTCTACAACGGCTACAAGAAGGCGGTGAAGGGCTTCCTCAACCTCCCCGACGAAGCGATGGCGGCGGCTGCCCGGGTCCTCAACCAGCACATCATCGACTATGGCATCTCCACGACCGACCAGCTCGACAAGGAGACGGGGTTGCTCATCAACTTCGTCACCGACCTCGAAGGGAAGTATGCCACACAGGTCAGCACCCTCTCGCTCACCCCGTTCGTCACCGCGCTGAAGGGTGCCAACGAGCAGGTGCGCACCTTCACCGCACAGCGCACGCAGGAGCGGATGCTGCAACCCGTCGGCGCGCTGAAGAAGGCTC
>ERZ779669.1240-NODE-1240-length-12070-cov-5.651935_pt1 | contig 12070 bp, 9 predicted proteins | sample MGYA00511372_ERZ779669 | MGnify/ENA primary metagenome ERZ779669 (study PRJEB29588, sample SAMEA1967891) | human gut metagenome | biome: human gut; feature: human-associated habitat; material: faeces | place: Denmark | collected 2008/2010 ... | reverse complement strand
CCGTGGAACTGACCGAAGAGAATCACCGCCAATTCTTCGTACCACGCGGCTTTGCGCATGGTTTCGCCGTACTGAGCGAGACGGCTATCTTCCAGTACAAATGTGACAACTTCTACCATCCGGAAGCAGACGGGGGTATCAGCATTTTGGACAACTCACTGGACATTGACTGGCGCATCCCGACCGAGCACGCCATCCTGAGCGAAAAGGATACGAAACATCCGTTGTTGAAGGATTTTGATTCTCCATTTGAATTTGGAATTTTCTAGAAATACAATCTATACGTCATTTTTAATTCTTGATTAAGATGAATATACTTGTAACAGGCGCTAACGGACAACTAGGTAACGAAATGCGACTTATCAGTAAAGATATGACTGACCACTTCATTTTTACGGATGTAACGGAAGTGGAAGGAATGGAAACCACCCTTCTCGACATTACCAATCTGAATGCCATAAGAGAAATGGTAAAAACTCACAAAGTGGACTGTATTGTGAACTGTGCAGCCTACACGAATGTGGATAAGGCAGAAACAGATGTAGATTTCTGCCGAAAACTCAACGCAAAGGCACCACAAAATCTGGCCCTTGTAATGAAGGAAGCGAAAGGTCTGCTGGTACATGTGTCTACAGACTACGTGTTCGGCGGTGATCCGTACAACATACCTTGCCGGGAAGACCAGAAGGGCACTCCTACTGGGATATATGGACTGACCAAACTGGAAGGAGAAGAAAATATCAAAGCTACCGAATGTAACTATGTGATTATCCGTACGGCTTGGCTATATTCTGAATTTGGCAAAAATTTCGTGAAAACCATGCTGAACCTGACGGCTACCAAACCGCAATTGAAAGTAGTATTCGACCAGGCAGGTACACCGACTTATGCCTACGATTTGGCAAGAGTCATTGAAGTTGTACTGAAAGACTACGCCAAGGAACAGCCGACATCGGCTTACAGTAAAACAGGAATTTATCACTTCAGTAATGAAGGAGTCTGTTCCTGGTATGACTTTACCAAAACAATTGCCGCCATGGCTGGCCACACAGGATGTGACATCCAGCCTTGCCACAGCAACGAGTTCCCTAGTCCGGTGAAACGGCCGGCTTATTCCGTACTGGACAAAACCAAAATCAAAGAAACGTTCAATATCCGTATTCCTTACTGGACGGACTCATTGAAACAATGCATCGATCATCTGACAAATTCATCTGACAAATAAATAACTGATTATTTTAATTATTGCTATTATGACTACATTCAAACGTAACATACTGATTACTGGCGGGGCCGGATTCATCGGCAGCCACGTGGTTCGCCTTTTCGTGAACAAGTATCCGGAATACCGTATCATCAACCTGGACAAGCTGACGTATGCGGGTAACTTGGCGAACCTGAAAGACATCGAGGACAAGGAAAACTATGTGTTCGTGAAAGCGGACATCTGCGACTATGAAAAGATGCAGGAAGTGATGCAGCAGTATCACGTGGACGGAATTATCCACCTAGCCGCAGAAAGCCACGTAGACCGCAGCATCAAGGACCCGTTCACCTTTGCACGGACGAACGTGATGGGGACGCTGTCTCTGCTGCAGGCAGCCAAGGTGTACTGGGAAAGTCTGCCGGAGAAATACGAAGGCAAGCGCTTCTACCATATCTCTACCGACGAGGTGTACGGAGCCCTGAAACTGACGCATCCGGAAGGTATCCAACCGCCGTTCACTACCACGGCTTCTTCCGAAACTCATCATCTGGCGTACGGAGAAGAGTTTTTCGTGGAAACAACCAAATACAACCCACATAGCCCCTACTCTGCCAGCAAGGCCAGCAGCGACCATTTCGTGCGGGCCTTCCACGATACCTACGGCATGCCGACCATCGTAACGAACTGTTCGAACAACTACGGGCCGTATCAGTTCCCGGAGAAGCTGATTCCGCTATTCATCAACAACATCCGTCACCGCAAGCCGCTGCCGGTATATGGCAAAGGAGAAAACGTGCGCGACTGGCTGTATGTGGTGGACCATGCACGGGCCATCGACGTGATTTTTCACAACGGCAAAATTGCGGAGACGTACAACATCGGCGGTTTCAATGAATGGAAGAACATCGACATCATCAAGGTGGTAATCAAGACGGTAGACCGTCTGCTGGGTCGTCCGGAAGGAGCCGACATGGATCTGATTACCTACGTAACCGACCGTCCGGGACACGACATGCGCTATGCCATCGACTCTACGAAGTTGCAAAAAGAACTGGGCTGGGAACCGAGCCTGCAGTTTGAGGAGGGCATCGAAAAGACGGTACGCTGGTATCTGGACAACCAGGAATGGATGGACAACGTGACGAGCGGGGACTACCAGAAGTATTACGAAAGCATGTACAAAGGAAGATAAAACATAATAAAAGAATAATTCTCTTTTTATCAGAATGGAAAGAAAAACAGCACTTATCACAGGTATTACAGGACAGGACGGTTCGTTCCTGGCCGAATTCTTATTGGAAAAAGGTTATGACGTACACGGCACCATCCGCCGTTCGTCTGTGGATTACCGCGAACGCATCGCGCACCTGGAAGGAAAACCGAACTTCCACCTGCACTATGCGGACTTGACGGACTCCATGAGTATGTTGCAGGTAGTGAGCAAGGTGCAGCCTACCGAAATTTATAACCTGGCGGCACAGAGCCACGTGCAGGTGAGCTTCGACTCGCCGGAATTTACGGCCAACGTGGATGCCACGGGGGTGCTCCGTGTGCTGGAGGCCGTGCGTCTGTGCGGACTGACGGAGACTTGCCGCATCTATCAGGCTTCTACTTCGGAGCTTTACGGGAAGGTGGAGGAAGTGCCGCAGAACGAGAACACGCCGTTCCATCCCTACAGCCCGTATGCGGTGGCCAAGCTCTACGGTTACTGGATTGTGAAGGAATACCGCGAGGCGTACCACATGTTCTGCTGCTCGGGTATCCTGTTCAACCATGAATCGGAACGCCGCGGGGAGACTTTCGTGACGCGTAAGATTACGCTGGCGGCAGCACGTATCGCACAGGGCAAGCAAGACAAGCTGTATCTGGGTAACCTGGATTCACTGCGCGACTGGGGGTATGCGAAGGACTACGTGGAATGTATGTGGCTGATCCTGCAGCACAAGAAGCCGGAGGATTTCGTCATCGCCACGGGGGTACAGCACTCGGTACGGGAATTCTGCTACCTGGCGTTCAAGCATGCGGGCATCGAACTGGAATTCAAGGGTGAAGGTATCAACGAGAAGGGTTACGACAAGGCTACCGGACGCTGTCTGGTGGAAGTGAGCGAGGATTTCTACCGCCCGACGGATGTGGTGAACCTCTGGGGTGACCCGACGAAGGCGAAAGCGGAACTGGGATGGGACCCGAACAAGACGACTTTCGAGGAACTGGTGAAGATCATGGTGGATGCGGACATGGCGAAGGTGGCCGTGGAAAAGGCGGGCGAGAAAATCCGCACGAACCTGGCAGAATACCTGGAGAAAGGAATCGTGAAATAGTTAAAAGTTAATAGTTAAAAGGTAAAAGTTAAACGTAAAAACGGGATTTTTCTACTAAGAGACGGAGGTTTTATTATGTTGGACAAATCAGCTAAGATATATGTAGCGGGACACCACGGACTGGTGGGTTCCGCTATCTGGAACAACCTCAAGCAGAGGGGGTATAACAATCTGGTGGGACGTTCGCACAAGGAGCTGGACTTGCTGGATCCGGTAGCGGTAAGGGCGTTTTTCGATGAGGAGAAGCCGGATGCGGTAATTCTGGCGGCGGCGCATGTGGGGGGCATCATGGCCAACCTGCACTACCGGGCGGACTTTATCTACCAGAACTTGCAGATTCAGCAGAACGTGATCGGCGAGAGTTTCCGTCACGGGGTGAAGAAGCTGCTGTTCCTGGGCAGTACGTGTATCTACCCGCGCGAGGCGCCGCAGCCGATGAAGGAGGAGGTGCTCCTCACCTCTCCGCTGGAATATACGAATGAACCGTATGCCATCGCGAAGATTGCGGGACTGAAGATGTGTGAGAGCTTCAACTTGCAGTATGGCACGAACTACATCGCGGTGATGCCGACGAATCTCTATGGGCCGAACGACAATTTCCACCTGGAGAACAGCCACGTGCTGCCGGCCATGATCCGCAAGATTCACCTGGCCAAATGCCTGAACGAGGGCGACTGGGCTGCGGTACGCAAGGACATCGACCTGCGTCCGGTGGAGGGCGTGAACGGAAGCAACTCGGAAGCGGAGATTCTGGAGAAGCTGGCGAAGTTCGGCATCACGCCGGAAGCGGTGACGCTCTGGGGTACGGGAAAGCCGTTGCGGGAATTCCTGTGGAGCGAGGAAATGGCGGACGCGAGTGTGCATGTGTTGTTGAACGTGGACTTCAAGCAGACGTATGACGACTCGGTGAAGAACGCCGACGGCATCACGGAAATCCGCAACTGCCACATCAACGTGGGCACGGGCAAGGAGTTGTCTATCCGTGAGGTGGCCGAGAAAATCATGAAGGAAATCGGCTTCAAGGGTGAGTTGCGCTGGGATGCGTCGAAACCGGACGGCACGCTGCGCAAGCTGACGGACGTGAGCAAGCTGCACAGCCTGGGATGGCACCACAAGGTGGAAATCGACGAGGGTATCCACCGCTTGTATGAATGGTACCTGAAAGGGATTTGCATCAACCATCAGACGAACTGAATTAATAATTAATAATTAATAATTAAAAGTGAAGGGGCGGATGCGGAGCATATCGGAAGACAAGGAGATGCGGGAATCTTTTTGCTTTTTTGCGGGAAATTCGCTTTCTTTGTGAATCATTATCAGCTAAAAGTATGAGCAACTTAAATATCGCAGTGGCGGGAACGGGCTATGTGGGCTTGTCCATCGCCACATTGCTGTCGCAGCATCACCACGTGACGGCTGTGGACGTGATTCCGGAGAAAGTGGAGAAAATCAACCGGCGCATCAGCCCCATTCAGGACGAATACATCGAGAAGTATCTGGCGGAAAAGGAGCTGGACCTGACGGCGACGCTGGACGGGGCTTCGGCCTATAAAAACGCGGACTTCGTGGTCATCGCGGCGCCGACGAACTACGACCCGGTGAAGAATTATTTCGACACTTCGCACGTGGAGGAGGTCATCGACCTGGTGCTGGAGGTGAACCCGGATGCGGTGATGGTGATCAAGAGTACCATCCCGGTGGGGTATTGTCGGAGTCTGTACGTGAAGTATGCGGAGAAGTTCCGCTCCACTCCTGCCCTTGCGGGAAAGAAATTCAACCTGCTGTTCTCGCCGGAGTTCCTGCGCGAGAGCAAGGCGTTGTACGACAACCTCTACCCCAGCCGTATCATCGTGGGCTATCCGAAACTGATTGAGGGACTGGACGAGGAGAACGAGGCCATCCAAGCCATTGCGGGCGGGAAACTGGAGGAGAAGGCGCACGAGTTTGCGGCACTCTTGCAGGAAGGGGCCATCAAGGAACACATCGACACGCTGTTCATGGGCATGAAGGAGGCGGAGGCGGTGAAGCTGTTCGCCAACACGTATCTGGCGCTGCGGGTGTCGTACTTCAACGAGCTGGATACTTACGCCGAAGTGAAGGGGCTGGACACGCAGGCCATCATTCAGGGTATCTGTTTGGACCCGCGCATCGGCACGCACTACAACAACCCGTCGTTCGGCTACGGGGGCTACTGTCTGCCGAAGGACACGAAGCAACTGTTGGCCAACTATCAGGATGTGCCGGAGAACCTGATTCAGGCGATTGTGGAGAGTAACCGCACGCGCAAGGATTTCATTGCGGACCAGGTGCTGAAAAAGGCGGGCTACTACGACTATTTCAACAACGGGGACTTCAACCCGGCGGAGGAAAAGCAGTGTGTCATCGGGGTGTACCGCCTGACGATGAAGTCGAACAGTGACAATTTCCGGCAGAGCAGCATCCAGGGGGTGATGAAGCGTATCAAGGCGAAAGGGGCCACGGTAATCATCTACGAACCAACACTGGAGGATGGAAGTACGTTCTTCGGCTCGAAGGTGGTGAACGACCTGGAGGCGTTCAAGCGGCAGAGCCAGGCCATCCTTGCCAACCGCTACGACCTGTGTCTGGACGACGTGAAGGAAAAGGTCTATACACGAGATATTTTCAGAAGGGACTGATATATAGTTAAAAGTTAAAAAGTAAAAAGTAAAAGTTACCATACAGGCTTATCGGGCGTGGAATCAAAATTGTAACAAGAAAATGGGAAAACCCCCGTTTAGCAGTGGATTTTTGAGATTCTGCAACAATTTTAATGCGAAAACAAGTTATTTTTGTTACATTTGTCCTGTTAATTTTCTATCCAAAACGAATGAAGAATCTAAATATACATATCAAAGCTTTAGGGCCAATCAAAAATGCCGGTATAGAATTGGCTCAAGTGATGATTTTTACAGGTGCGTCAAACCTAGGAAAAAGTTACACCAATTTCTTGACCTATTACGTGTTTAACTTGTTTTCCAGTGACAGACTGAAGGATTTTATCCGCCCACGAATTACTGACAACCAAGAAGAATGGAAATTCTTTGACTTCTCATTTACAGGACGTGATTTGTGCCAATGGATGAAAGAAGATGTGAAAAGATTCTTCGTGTATTTATTGAACTATCCAGATATCCCTTGTGACATTGAATTTGAATTTGGAAAGAAGATTGAGGAACAAGTTTTCAATGTGAACTATACGGAGGATTTACCTATAAAAAGTTCTTCTGAAGAATACCACTTCATGGTGATGCAAATCAACCGCACACGCCATGTAGTACCTACCACACTTAAAACCGTACTTCAGGTTACGGCCTTGCAAGTGGCACGATATCTAGGAAAATATTTACTGGATATTAATATTCATCATGCGTACTTATTGCCTCCCGGACGGGCTTCCTTGCTGAATGAAAGTTTTACGACTCAAACACAGTCAAGCAAGACAGGTATGTATGATATTTTCATGAGAGATTTCGACCGAATCAACAATCTCAAGATGAACAATATACAAGAATCAAATTTACACAACAATCCACAACTGACAGATTCTATTACAAAGCTCATTGAAGGAGATTTAAGTTACAATAAGGAAGGAATCGTATTAAAGATGGGAAACAAGACAGAAGTGCCATTAGGCGCGACTGCATCTTCTATAAAAGAACTTAGTCCGTTGTTACTGTGGATGCAAACCGGGAAATATCAGATGGACTCTATGTGCATAGAAGAACCTGAAGCACATGCTCACCCTGATATGCAGTATCAGATAGCCGACTTATTGACTTTTTGTATCAATCAAGGTACATTGATGCAAATTACCACACACAGTGACTACTTGTTGGCCAGATTGAATCAGTTGATTCGCTTACATAATTTAAAAGTGAACGATGAAACACGATTTAACCAACTGTGTGAGAAACATCATCTGGATAAAAACCTGACACTGGATAAAAAAGGAATCGGGGCCTACTATTTTCACAGGGACAAAAAGACGAAAGAAATCGTCATAGAAAAACAAAATCTGGAAGATGGCATCCCATTTACTACTTTTTCAAATGCGGTACAAGAACAGATAAATTGGGATGAGGTTTTCAACAACATAGAATGATCATGCTATTATACGACCACCTCATAAAAGTATTCAACCCAACTCTCTTCGACATCAGATACAGAGGGGGCATCTTCAATCTGGAAGAAACAGAGAAAAATGCCACTGTAAAAAAGATTGAGCTGGAATATCATGGACAATTAATGACCATTTCCAACAGTATCTTCAACAAAACAGACTTTTTGTTTCTCGAAGATGACAAAGTGGCTCCCGAATTACCCAAACTTCAACATGGATGTGACGGTGTGCTTGTCGTAGAAAGTAAAGGGAATAAATATCTTATCTTCATAGAACTGAAATCGGACTATACTCCCGACAATATCAGCAAAGCAGAAAAGCAAATCTGCGCCAGCTACCTACGCATATCCATGCTGCTAAACGGAATCAGAGATATAGACCTGAATACCTATAAGAAATGTGGAATTATTGCATCGCATCCGCTGAATGCAGAAAGAATGACCAAATTACAAAAGAAGAAAAATACGCATCCCGAACAAATGTCACGATATGACAAACAATGTCTGGCCTTTATAAACAATAAAAGTTTTCCACTAAGAAGAGAATATGCCAGACTCTATAAATTACCGATAAAAGACTTTATGTTCTTTGATGAACTTCCGACTTTCCATTTCCGGGTAAACGCCGAAAGCACACAAGGAAAATTCAAACTAGAAGACGTATTAAAACAGCTATAAGATAATCATGAAAAGATATTGCCAGACACTGGAGCTCTACAACGACAAGGAGCTGATTGAGGCCTACGTGGCAGAACATGCGCACGTGTGGGACGAAGTGAAAGCGGGTATCCGCGAAGTGGGTATCACCGACATGCAGATTTATATCGACGGGAACCGCCTGTTCATGATCATGGATACCACCGACGACTTTGACATGGAACGGGACTATGCCCGGCTGGCTACCCTGCCCCGTCAGGCGGAATGGGAAGCGCACATGGCGAAGTACCAGAAAGCGGCACCGGGTGCCACCTCACAGGAGAAATGGAAACTGATGGAACGGATATTTAAGCTGTAAATCAATTAATAATTAAAAATTAATAATTAAAAACGAGTGGGTGTTTTCCATTCACTATTCATTATTCATTATTAATTATTCATTATTCACTATTCATTATTAATTGTAAAGATGAAAAAGTTACTGTCATTGCCACCGAATCTGGTGGAGTGTTTTCACGATATTATGCATGCGGACCACAAGGAGTGGTTCTGCACTTCTGACCCGGTGGGCCGGAAACTGGGCTCGGGCGGAGGTACGGCCTGGCTGCTGAACGCATGCCGGGAGGAAGAGGGTGACAAGGCCGGACTGGGCGACTGGCTGGCGAAGGAGAAGCGTATCCTGCTGCACGCGGGGGGACAGAGCCGACGCTTGCCGGGCTATGCGCCGTCGGGCAAGATTCTGACGCCGATTCCGGTGTTCCGCTGGGCACGGGGGCAACGGCTGACACAGAACTTGCTGTCGCTGCAGTTGCCGCTGTATGAGGAAATCATGGACAAGGCGCCGGAGGGACTGCACACGCTGATTGCGAGCGGTGACGTGTACATCCGGGCAACCCAGCCGCTGCAGGAGATTCCGGACGCAGACGTGGTGTGCTACGGCTTGTGGGTGGACCCGGAGCTGGCAAAGAACCACGGGGTGTTCGTGTCGTCACGGAAGGAACCGGAGAAGCTGGACTTCATGCTGCAGAAACCGAGCGTGGAGGAGATGGCAAACCTGATGCAGGATTACCTGTTCCTGATGGACATCGGCATCTGGCTGCTGAGCGACCGGGCGGTGGAACTGATGGTGAAACGCTCTACCGGCAAGGACGGAGGCGTGACTTTCTACGACATGTATTCGGAATTCGGTCTGGCACTGGGGGCACACCCGCGCATCGCGGACGAGGAACTGAACAGCCTGAAGGTGGCCATCCTGCCGCTGCCGGGCGGGGAATTCCATCACTACGGGACGAGCCGGGAGATGATTTCGTCGACGCTGGCGGTGCAGAACTGTGTGACGGACCAGCGGGCCATCATGCACCACAAGGTGAAGGCGCATCCGGCCATGTTCGTGCAGAACGCGGAGTTGCAGCTCACGCTGACGGCGGAAAACGCGGAGACATGGATAGAAAACAGCTATATCGGAAAGGACTGGAAGCTGCACAGCCGGAACATCATCACGGGGGTGCCGCGCAACGACTGGCACCTGAATGTGCCGGAAGGGGTGTGCATCGACGTGGTACCGATGGGCGACAAGGAGTTTGCGGCCCGCCCGTATGGCTTCAACGATAAATTCAAGGGAAGTCTGAAAGAGGCTTCTACGTTATACCTGGGCCGTCCGGTGACGGAATGGCTGGCGGAAAGAGGACTGACGGCGGACGAAATCCGAGGCTGCGAGGACTTGCAGTCGGCAGCGATTTTCCCGGTGACGGACTCGATAGAGGAACTGGGCACGGTGCTGCAATGGATGACGGACGGCGGTCAGGACGAGGCCGGAAAGGCCATCTGGCGGAAGGCACGGAAGGTGTCGGCCGACGAGATTTCGGCGTATGCGAACCTGCGGCGCCTGTTCGCCCAGCGGGAGGAGTTCCGCAAGGAGAACTGGAGCCTGCTGGCCCGGAACCAGGAACGGAGCGTGTTCTACCAGGTGGACTTGCAGGAGGCGGCCGAGGAATTTGCCAAGGGAGGCATCGCCTTGCCGGCGGAACTGCCGGAGGGGTCTCCCCTGCTGAAACGAATCAGTGACGCGATGTTCCGCGCACGGGTGCTGGAGCTGGAAGGGAAACCGGAGGCGAAGGCCATGGAGGAACGGGCTTTCGGTCTGATGCGGCAGGGACTGACCAGCACAATGGACCATCGCCAGCAACCGAAGCTGTCGGTGTATGCCGACCAGATTGTGTGGAGCCGCAGCCCGGTACGCATCGACATTGCCGGGGGATGGACGGATACCCCACCCTACAGTCTGATGGAAGGGGGAAACGTGGTGAACCTGGCCATCGAGCTGAACGGACAGCCGCCGCTGCAGGTGTATGTGAAGCCGTCGAAGGAGTATCGCATCACCCTGCGTTCCATCGACCTGGGGGCCATGGAGGTGGTTTCCACGTATGAGGAGCTGCAGGATTTCTGCAAGGTGGGTTCGCCGTTCTCCATTCCGAAGGCGGCACTGACGCTGGCAGGATTCCATCCGGATTTCTCGACGGAGCATTTCGACTCGCTGGAGGCACAGCTGAAGGCGTTCGGCACGGGTATCGAAGTAACACTGCTGTCGGCCATCCCGGCGGGTTCGGGACTGGGCACCAGCTCGATTCTGGCGGCTACGGTGCTGGGGGCACTGAATGACTTCTGCGGCCTGAACTGGGACAAGCAGGGCATCGGCAGGCGTCCCTTGATTCTGGAACAGTTGCTCACCACGGGCGGCGGATGGCAGGACCAGTACGGCGGGGTATTGCAGGGAGTGAAACTGCTGCAGACGCAGCCGGGCTGGCATCAGGGACCGATGGTGCGCTGGCTGCCGGATTACCTGTTCACAAGCGACGAGTACCGGAAATGCCACCTGTTATATTATACGGGACTCACACGCACGGCCAAGGGTATCCTGGCGGAGATTGTGCGGGGGATGTTCCTCAACTCGAACCGTCACCTGCACTTGCTGGAGCAGATGAAGGGACATGCCATGGACATGTACGACGCCATCCTGCGGAACGACTTCGAAGGTATGGGCCGGCTGGTACGGAAGACGTGGAGGCAGAACCAGCTGCTGGACGAGGGAACGAATCCACCGGCCGTACAGGCGCTGACGGAACAGATTGACGACCTGTGTCTGGGCTACAAGCTGCCGGGGGCCGGCGGAGGGGGCTACCTGTACATGGTGGCCAAAGACCCGGATGCGGCACTGCGCATCCGCCGGATACTGACGGAGAACAGGGCCAACGACAGGGCGCGCTTCGTGGAGATGAGTTTATCGAACAAAGGTCTTGAAATCAGTAGAAGCTGACATGGAAAAGATAGGACTAGTAAGAACCAGGGACGGAAGGAGTTTCCTGGTTCCTTTTATTTTGATTACGTCGCTCTTCTTTCTGTGGGGAGTGGCGCACAGCATTCTGGATGTGCTGAACAAGCATTTCCAGGATACGATGGAGATTACCCGTACGCGCTCGGCCTTGATTCAAGCGGTGGTGTACGGGGGGTATTTTGTAATGGCACTGCCGGCAGGACGGATTATCCGCCGCTTCGGCTACCGCACGGGGGTGCTGACGGGACTGGTGCTGTATGGCATCGGGGCCTTGCTCTTCATTCCGGGCGGACGGATCCAGTCGTTTGAGTTCTTCCTGCTGGCGTTGTTTGTCATCGGCTGCGGACTGACATGTCTGGAAACGGCTTCGAACCCGTATGTGACGGTGCTCGGGGAACCGGAGGGCAGCGAACG
>ERZ779669.1233-NODE-1233-length-12138-cov-3.373334_pt1 | contig 12138 bp, 14 predicted proteins | sample MGYA00511372_ERZ779669 | MGnify/ENA primary metagenome ERZ779669 (study PRJEB29588, sample SAMEA1967891) | human gut metagenome | biome: human gut; feature: human-associated habitat; material: faeces | place: Denmark | collected 2008/2010 ... | reverse complement strand
AAAACCGGCCCTTGCAGTGGTGTGCAAGGAGGTCGGTAATTTGTGTGGCAGAGGGCAGTAGAACTTAGAACTGCACCTGCGGAGCCTGTTCGGCACCCTCGGCTGCCTCGAAGTAGGCACGCTTGTCAAAACCGAACATGCCGGCGAGGATGTTCTTGGGGAAACGGCGGATGGCGGTGTTGTAGGCCTTGGCCGAGTCGTTGAAGTTCTTGCGGGCCACGTTGATGCGGTTTTCGGTACCTTCCAACTGGGCTTGCAGTTCCAGAAAGTTCTGGTTGGCTTTCAGGTCAGGATAGTTTTCGGTAATGGCCAGTAACTTGCCCAATGCGGTGGCCAGTTGTCCCTGTGCTTTCTGATATTCAGCCAGCTTTTCGGGAGTCAGATCGGTAGGGTCTACCTTGATTTGGGTGGCCTGGCTGCGGGCGGCAATGACACCTTCCAGTGTTTCCTTTTCGTGGGCGGCATAGCCCTTGACGGTGTTCACCAGGTTGGGGATGAGGTCGGCGCGGCGCTGGTATTGCGTTTCCACGTTCGACCACTGTCCGCTTACGTTCTCGTCCATGCTGACAAGGCCGTTGTATCCGCTGATGGCCCAGATGACAATGATAGCCACTACGGCCAGAATAATGATGGTTCCTTTTTTCATGTTCTTCTTATTTTTAAAATAAAATGAGTTAATTGTTTTCTAATAGTTTGTTAGTCTGTGAGGGTGCGGTCGTTTCAGAATCGGGAACCGGCACCTCCACCACCTCCGCTTCCTCCGCCAAAGCTTCCGCCACTGAATCCGCCACCAAAGCCTCCACCTCCAAAGATAACGGGTCCGCTTCCTCCGCCACGTCCACGGTAATTCTCATCATACGATTGCTGGCGGCGTACCACTTTGTGTCCGCAATGGCGGCAGATGTAGGTTACATCTTCAGTACGTACGCCCCGGAAGTTGGATACGAGGATGCTGCTGCTCCGCTGCAACTTGTGTTGCCCGCATTGCGGACAACGGCTGGCGGCACGTTGGGCCAGTATACCGATGAGCAACGCCACAGCCAGTATACCGAAGACTCCCAATAGTAAAAGAACTGGGGATGGGGTACCGTTTTCTCCTTCGTCGGGATTACCTACAGGAGCCGATCCATCCAGATGGGCACAGGTCGCACGGATACCGGCTTCCATGCCTTCGCTCCAGCGTCCGTCCTTGAGATAGGGAATCATGTCACGCGTCTGAATACGTTTACAGATGGCGTCGGGCAAAGGTCCTTCAAGGCCGTAACCTGTATAGAATTGTATGCAACGCTGGTCGGTAACGAGGAGGATAACCAGTCCGTTGTCCTTGCCCTTTTGTCCCACTCCCCACGAATTGAGCAATTGGTGGCAAAAGTCAAAGCATTCGGTCTCGCCAATGCTTTGTACCACGGCTACTACGGTCTGTATGCCCGTTTTCTGTTCCAGTTGGTAGAGCATTTGGTCCATGTTGTTGCGGGCTTCGGGAGTCAGGATATTGTCGGGATCGGTCACGTATCGGGTCTTGTCCTGCAAATGTACTTTGGGCAGATTATCGGGTGTATAGATGGTCTGTGCCCATGTTACCATACTTAGCAGAAAGCACAACAGTCCGGTAAGAGTCAGTCTTTTCATAAAATAGGAGAATGTTTAGTGAATGTATTTTCCGACAAAGTCGCTTACTTTACGCGTGTACTCTTCGGGATTCTCTTTGTAAGCTACGGCATGTTCGGCACCAGGCACTATCCAGAGTTCCTTTGGTTCGGGTTTGGCTTCGTAAAGGGGGTATACCATCCAGGTGGGCACAAACGTATCGGCATCACCGTGAATGAAGAGCATGGGCAGGGTACATTTCTTTACCTGCTTCAAAGGCGAGGCTTCCTGGAAACTCCAGCCATATTCCATGTTACAAAGGGCACTGGCCACATTGAGCAGCGGGAAGGCGGGCAGGCCGAACTGGTTTTTTAGTTCCCCCTTGAATTCGTCCCATGCGCTGGTATAGCCGCAATCTTCTACAAAGCATTTGATAAAAGGTTGCTGGTACATGCCATGTTGCACTTCACCCGATACGCACATCGTGGTGGCGGCTCCCATGGAGATGCCGTGTACCACCATGCGAGTCTGGGAACCTTCCGGAGCAAACAGTTCGTTGGCCACTTCCATCCAGCGTAACACGTCGAGACGGTCTTTCCATCCCATTTGGATGTGGTCGCCTTCGCTTTGTCCGGCAAAGCGGAGGTCGGGGAGCAATACGTTGTAATGCAGGTCGTGATTGTATAAGTAAGCGATGTGCAGCATACGCACGGCATTGTCGGTATAACCGTGCACGGCTACGGCTGTATGAGCCGTCAGGGTGTCTGCATAAAGGTAAAGGGCGTGCAGCCTTACTCCGTCTTCGGCAAGGATAAACGTGTCCCGCAAGGCGTTTTCCCGTTGCAGGCTGTCTACCCAGTGCGAAAGGAAAGGGTAGTGCTCATACATGAAAGCGTATGACGTTTCGAGATTCTTTCCCCGTTCGTTGCCACCGGCCTCCAACGCATACCATTGCAGGTATAGCGTGCTCCCCGTCAGTGTGAGTACTAATAAGGTGAGCACGATCCAGAGAATCCGTTTGAACTTGTTCTTTTCCTTGTGCATATCGTTAGTCTTCGCTATGCCAGAATTCCCATCCGGCGTATGCTTGGAGAATCAGCATCTCCAAACCGTTTTTGGTGATAGCCCCTTGTTCCCGTCCTTTTCTGAGAAAGAGGGTTTCTTCCGGATTGTAAACCAAATCGTACAACAGATGATTGCGTCCGATAGCCGTATAAGGGAGTGCCGGACACTCTTCCGTATGAGGATACATCCCCACTGGAGTACAGTTTACAATCACTTTATATTCGTCCATGATTTCCGGTGTGAGTTGTGGGTATGTCAGCGAATCCTCTTTCGGGTTACGGCTGACAAAGCGGGTTTCGATGCCCAAGCGGTGAAGTCCGTAGTGGACAGCTTTAGAAGCCCCTCCAGTACCTAATATTAAGGCTTTCCGGTGTATCGGTTCCAATAACGGTTCTATCGAGCGGGTGAATCCGATGACATCCGAGTTGAAACCCTTCAGATACGGTTTTCCTTTCCGCATCCCGATTCGTACGACGTTGACGGCGCCGATATGGCGGGCTTCCTCGCTCAACTCGTCCATGTATGGAATGATTTTTTCTTTGTAAGGGATGGTTACGTTGAGTCCGCACAGATTTGCGTTTTCCGTAATGATTTCCGGAAAGCGTTCGATAGAGGGAATCTCAAAATTGACATATTCGGCGTCAATCCCTTCGTTCTTGAATTTTTCATTGAAAAAGTCACGCGAGAACGAATGTCCTAAAGGATAGCCGACTAAACCGTATTTATCCATGATGTGAATGCTTATTTGGTGGCAAGATACATCGTGCTGATGCCGAAAGTAAAACGTTTGAAACACACGTCGCCGAAACCGGCTTTCCGGAGTATGCCCTGCATGACCTCTCCCTGCGGGAAAGCGGCCATCGTGGCCGGTAGGTAAGAGTAGGCACTATGATCCTTGGAAACCAACCGACCAATCAGCGGCATGACGATTTTGGCGTAAACAGAGAAAAGTTGTTTCATGGGGAAACGATGGGGAGAACTCAGTTCAATGATTAACAGATGTCCGCCCGGTTTCAGCACCCTGCACATTTCCCGTAGTCCTTGGTCCAGATGTTCGAAATTGCGTACGCCATAGGCTACGGTCACGGCATCGAACGTGTCGTCGGCAAAAGACAACGCTTCACAGTCCTCATGCTGGAAGCGGATGATTCCGTCCAAATGCAACGCTTTCACTTTTTGCCGTCCTATCTGCATCATGCCTTCGGAAATGTCTACTCCCGTAATGGATTGCGGAGAAAGCCTCCGGGCAGACAAAATGGCAAAATCGCCTGTCCCCGTAGCGACATCTAAGATTCGGCAGGGGTGAAAGGGCGACAAAGAGTCGACGGCCGTGCGCCGCCAACTCTTGTCGATACCCCATGAAAGGAAATGGTTCAGCCGGTCGTAGGAATGGGCGATGCGGTCGAACATGCGTTCCACTTGTTCACGCTTATGGCCTTCGTCCTTGTAGGGCTTTATCTTTTCTTGTTCGTACACGCCCCGGTTCTTATTTCTGGTTCAAGTATTCGGTGACGTTCTTTTCGATACGTGCGGCCAAATCGTCATGGTTGTCGGCTTTGTTGAACTTCTGTCCCACGATATGCTCGTACAGCTCGATATAGCGGTCGGACACGCTGTTTACGTATTCGTCCGTCATCTCCGGCACTTGCTGGCCTTCCTTGCCCATGAAGTTGTGGTCGATGAGCCATTGGCGTACGAATTCCTTGGAAAGTTGCTTCTGGGGTTCGCCTTTTTCAAACTTCTCCTGATACCCGTCTGCGTAGAAGTAACGGCTGGAATCGGGCGTATGGATTTCGTCGATGAGATAGACTTTACCGTCTTTCTTGCCGAACTCATACTTGGTATCCACCAATATCAGTCCCTTTTCCGCAGCCATTTCCGTGCCGCGGGCGAAGAGGGCGTAAGTATATTTTTCCATCAGTTCGTAGTCTTCCTTGCTCACGAGTCCTTGGGCGATGATTTCTTCCTTAGATATGTTTTCATCGTGTCCGGCATCGGCTTTCGTGGTAGGAGTGATGATCGGGGTGGGGAACTTCTGGTTTTCTTTCATGCCTTCGGGCAACTTCACGCCGCAGAGTTCGCGGCAACCGTTTTGATACTCACGCCATGCGGAGCCGGTCAAATACCCACGGATAATCATTTCCACGCGGAAACCTTCGCATTTCAGTCCCACGGTCACCATCGGGTCCGGAGTGGCCAGCTTCCAGTTGGGTACGATGTCGCTCGTGGCATCGAGGAAAGTGGCTGCAATCTGGTTCAGCACTTGCCCTTTGAAGGGGATTCCTTTGGGCAGGATCACGTCGAATGCCGAAATACGGTCGGTGGCCACCATGACCATCAGTTCGTCGTTGATGTTGTACACGTCGCGTACTTTTCCGTGATATACGCTTTTTTGTCCCGGGAAGTTAAAATCAGTGTGAGTTAAAGCTTTCATATCTGTTTTCTTTTTGAAGTTGAAATTCTGTTTGTGGTCAGTTGTCGCCTAAGCTTGTCAAGTCTGTGATGACGAATGATTCCTCGGATGCCGGTTTGGCTGTATTGCGCTTACGTGTGGCGGCAGCTTTCTTGTCATGCTTTTCGTAAGCTTCCACGATGCGGGTTACCAGTTTGTGGCGCACGATGTCTTTTTTGTTCATCTCTATAAAAGCGATACCCTCCACACCTTTCAGTATGGAAGTGGCTTCGACCAGTCCTGAACGTTGGGATGACGGAAGGTCTATTTGCGTCATGTCTCCGGTAACAATCATTTTGGTGTTCATTCCCATACGTGTCAGGAACATTTTGATTTGTGCCGTGGTCGTGTTCTGTGCTTCGTCCAATATGACCACCGCGCCATTGAGGGTGCGGCCGCGCATGAAAGCCAAGGGAGCGATCTGGATGACGTTTTGTTCCATCATTTCCTGTAACTTCATGGTAGGAATCATGTCCTGCAAGGCATCATAAAGCGGTTGCAGGTAAGGGTCTATCTTGTCCTTCATGTCACCCGGCAGGAAACCCAGTTTTTCACCGGCTTCCACGGCGGGACGGCTTAAGATGATTTTGCGTATTTCCTTGTTCTTTAAAGCCCTTACCGCTAATGCGATACTGGTGTAGGTCTTGCCCGAACCGGCAGGTCCGATGGCAAAAATCATATCGTTGTTTTCGTATGCTTTGACCAATTTTTGCTGGTTCTCGCTACGGGCGGTGATAGGTTTGCCGTTGACGCTGTATACAATGACACCTTCTGCACTTTCTTTCGGGGTCTTTTTGCCTTTGATGATGGCCAATATGTCTTCCTCTTTCAGGCTGTTGTATTTGACACAGTGCTGTTCGATGGCCATGATGTTTTCTTCAAAAGCACACATCTCCTCTTCGTCGCCCATTACTTTGATGATATTGCCGCGAGCCACGATGCGCAATTTGGGATAGAGCGCCTTGATCATTTGTATGTTGGTGTTGTTTACCCCGTAGAAAACAACAGGATCCACGTCTTCCAGTACGATATGCTTTTCTATCATTCGCTTAATTTTGCCGCAAATTTAAGCATTAAGTTTTGAATTCGCCACGTTTTCCGTATCTTTGTGCTGCAAAATAAAGAAAACGTTGAGAAAACTCAAGAGAGAAATATTTTTGGGAATGGCGGGCTTGCCCGTCTGTGTGTTGGGCGTAGTGCGCTGTGCCAATCCGGCAGTGGTGGGTGAAACGGCTGGTGTTTCGTCTGTTCCGCTTGATTCTTCAGTGCTGACTGTCGTTTCTGCTTCGAAAACGGAGTCTATGGAGGTCGTCAGGAAAACGGGGTTGCATACTCCTTATTCCATGCCGGTTTTCAAGGAGGCGGACGGTCGGCCGTTGAAGAGTAAAATCTATAGTGTACCCGGGTTCGGACGTACGTTTCCTGACTTGCAGGATGTACATATTGTAGCGGCTCGAAAATGGGGCGTTTCTCCGGTGGAGGATCGGGAAGAAGCGGAACTGAGAAAGGATGAACTGGTTTATGTAGGCAGCAATCCTTATTATACGATGGACAAGCAGATGTCTTATTCCATTCCTTATTTGGTGCCTCGGGCCAGTGACCTTCTGCAAAAAATCAGCCGGAACTTTTTGGACTCTTTAGCTATCAAAGATATTCCGTTGCATACGTTAATTGTAACTTCCGTTCTGCGTACGGAGAACGATGTGCGGAGATTGAGACGTTTTAATTGCAACGCTTCCGAAGAGAGTTGTCATCGTTTCGGGACAACGTTTGACATTTGTTATAATCGCTATAATACGGTTAGCCATCCCGAGGGGCCGGAACGTCGTTCCGTAAGAAACGATTCGCTGAAATGGGTTTTGTCGGAAGTGTTGCGTGATTTGCGGGAGCAAGAGCTTTGTTATGTGAAATATGAAGTGAAACAGGGCTGTTTTCACATTACGGTTAGATAATGTATTAAACCTTTCTGATTTGAAAGTGTCTTTATAAAATAGGAGGAGTAATCAACTATTATATAAAGGTACAATGAAAAAGATTATTTTATGGGGATTTTATGCGATCTGTCTGGTTTGTTCGGAGACAGCAATGGCGCAGGACGGGAAAGACCGTAAGGGTGACATGCGACGGGAACAGATGATGGAAAAACGTGCAGAAAGATTAGCTGATGAATTGGAGCTGAAAGGAGATGCACGTTCGGAGTTTCTGGTTACTTATAAAAATTACCAGCAGGATTTGATGTCACATCGTAAGACGCCTCCATTTCCGGCAGACTTGGGAGGGAAAAAAGAATCCGAGTTGACGGAGGAGGAAGCAGCAGAGCGCATAAAAACGGAGTTTGACCGTAAGGCACAGCAAATCGTAGATGCGTACAACACGCTTGAAGTAGATAAAAAGTACTATGAGGTATTTTCTAAAACGATGTCTGCCAAACAGTTGATGAAAATCTTTGTTCCGGAGAGAAAAATGAATGCTCGTAACGGGGGCAGACAGAGTGTGGGGAAGGGCGGAGGCCGTTTGTTTGGGGAGCCAAATGGTTTTCCGCAAAATGGATTTGAGAGAGAGGCCGACTGGTAATTCCAGTTAGGTATAGTTGGTTTTTAAGGTAAAAAGGGAGGGAGATTTGCTGATGTAAATCTCCCTTTTTCTTGTTTTTTGCTCGTGATACGTCATTTGTGTTACACTTTGTGTTTTTCCTTGTTTTTTTATTCCCTTTTTCACTCTTTTTAGCGGAAGGATTTATCCGTTACGGAATATATTGCATATATTTGTTCATACTTATTTATTAACTTATTAAAAACATAAGCGTATGACTAGTTTTACTTCATTAAAAAGTTGGATGTTGTTGGCCTTGTTGTTTGTAGCAGGACAAGCAGCCGCCCAACAAGTGATTTTGAGTGAGGATTTCAGTAAGTGTACATCAAAGGATCCTGATAACCCGGGAACCAAGATGGATGATGGAATGGATCCTTATACACTCACTACGGGTTGGAGTTGTGTAAACGGCTATGCCGGTGAGGGTAATGCTAAATTCGGTGCCAGTAAAAAAGGTGGTATCCTTGTTACACCTTCTATTGATCTGTCTGATGCCTCGGCTACATATACATTGAAGTTCAAGGCATGTGCATGGAGTAAAGATGCTACAAGCCTAAAGGTACAGGTCGATGAACAAGAGGCTGTAGAAATTACTGATTTGGAGAATGGTCCGGCTCCTTATGCAGCCAATATGAAAGAGTTTTCTTTGGAAATAAAAGGAACAGCAACTTCAAAAATTACATTTTCGTCTTCAGTAGAATCGAAGGGACGTTTTTTCTTGGATGACATTGAAGTGACAAAACTTGCAGCGGGTGAGACTCCGGATGCGTCTGTGTCAGCTCCCGGTGCTGTAGCTTTTGGTACTATTGGGGTTGGGACTGAATTGGCTCAAAAAGTAGCTATTTCAGGTTCTAATTTGACTGGTGATTTAACTATTGCTGTTGAGGGGAAAGCTTTTTCTTGTGCTACGACGACAATTTCTAAAGACGACGCAGCTAATGCTGAATTGGAAGTCCTTTTTGCACCGGTGTCTTCTGGTGATTATACAGGCACTTTGATAATTTCTGGTGGAGGATTGAAGGAATCTGTGGCGATTCCTATTACAGGAAGGGCTGTTCAATTGACCGGAAAAGGAACAAAAGAGGTTCCTTACACTATTTCTGATGCGCTCCTTTTGGAGAATCCCAATAGAGAGGCTTGGGTTAAAGGTTATATTGTAGGTTATGTAATTGGGCAGAGTATTAATGAAAAATCTGCTATTTTTGGTGCGGATGGTGAGGATGTTTCTGTAAGCAATATGTTGATTGCTGGTGATGTTAATGAAAAAGACTATACTCAATGTGTGGTAGTGCAGTTGCCGCAAGGTGATGTTCGTACGGCACTGAATCTGAAAGATAATCCGGAGAATTTGGGTAAACAAGTTAATTTGTTAGGTAGCATGGAAGCTTATTTCGGAGTTTGTGGCGTAAAAAATGTATCTGACTATGTATTAGGGGATGGTGAAAGTCCGGAACCTGTGCCTATGGTAAGCTTCGCCAAAGCCACAACGATAACGAGCGGCAAACGTTATGCGTTGGTCGTATCAGATGGTGAGAAGTATCATGTGGCTCAGAATATAGCCGAATCGAGTAGTCACGGTTATTTATATGTCGGGGATATCACAGTATCTAATGATGAAATAAGTACGGAAGAGTCTAACTCGTTTACGATTACGGCGGTAGATGGAGGCTATACCATTCAGGATTCGTACGGGCGTTATTTGTACATGACAGGTACATTCAACAGCTTTAATGTAAGTAGCGAACAGCCTGAGAGCGGTTATATTTGGAATATTGATATCGCGGCAGATGGTTTGGCCACGATTACGAATGTGGAAATGAACAAGTGGGTTCAATATTCTACTCAATACACGAGTTTCGGTGTATATCCTGATGAACAAGGACTTTTGCCGTCGCTATATATGGAGAAAGGCGGCTCTTCTGTTACAGGTGTGGGTGCAGATGCTTCCAACGCTCCGGTTGAAGTATATACTTTGGGAGGTGTAAAGGTAGGAAGCAGCCTGAATGGTTTGCAAAAAGGTATCTATATAATCAAGCAAGGTGGCACAGTGAAAAAAGTGATGAAATAAGTCTTGATTGTATTGAATAAAAAGACGGGGGATATGTTGGAATATGGGGCATATTCCCCGGCACTGTCTACAATTTTGTGTAAATGTAAACGGGATTCAGTTATAAGTTCTCTTATATCTGAATTCTGTTTTCAAACATAAGCATAAATTGGTTCATAATCAATCCCCAGTTAGTAATTGGCATCGTCCATTTCTTCTCAATCTCCATCAGAGACAGGTATACCATTTTCTTCACAGCATCATCCGAAGGGAACGAAAGCTTTGATTTAGTGTACTTTCTTATTTTCCCATTCAGATTTTCAATGAGGTTCGTGGTGTAGATTATTTTCCTGATTTCCAATGGGAACTGGAAGAAAACAGTCAGGTCATTCCAGTTATTCCTCCATGAGAGGATGGCATAAGGGTACTTCCCTTCCCATTTCTTTTCCAAATTATCCAGTTCCACGGCGGCAGCCTCCTTGTTGGGCGCGTTATAAACGTTCTTCATATCGGCTGTAAATTCTTTCTTGTCCTTGTAAACGACATATTTACAGGGGGCCTAATCTGATGTACGACACATATTTGCGTGGAAGACTGAGGAAATACAGCGTGTATGGTGTCGGTAAATCCGTTCAGGTTGTCAGTGCAGGTAATCAGTATATCTTGCACTCCGCGGGCCTTCAAATCAGTCAGGACACCCATCCAGAATGAGGAACTTTCCGATTTTCCCACCCGCATGCCAAGAACTTCCTTCAAGCCGTTCTGTTTCAGACCGACACAGAGATAAACAGTCTTGTTGATGATCTTTCCGTTATCACGAACCTTGAATACAATACCGTCCATCCAAACGATGAGATAGACCGGATCCAAAGGGCGATTCTGCCATTCCTGAGCAGCTTGATTGACTTTGTTCGTAATGATGGAAATGGCTGATGTGGACAGTTCTATTTCATAAATTTCACGCATCTCCTCTTCAATGTCGGACACGCTCATTCCTTTGGCATATAGGGAGATAACAAGTTTTTCTATGGAAAGTCCATGACTCTCATGTTTGGGAACTACTATGGGTTCGAATTGACCGTTACGGTCACGGGGAATAGGTATGACCGCTTCACCGTGTTCGGTTTGGATTTTCTTGGGATAACTGCCGTTACGGGAATTACCGCTATTATTACCGGAAACCGAATTCTTCTCATAACCCAGATGGGCATCCATCTCACCTTCAAGCATTTTCTCCAATACCTGCACGTGTAGCTGCTTCAGAAACTTGCTGACATCAGCTTCTGTTTTGAACTGGCTAAGGAACTCCTTACTTAATACCTCATCAGGCACTGCATGATTCTTCTCTTTCATAATTTTCTTCATTTTGCAAAGCTATTAAATAAAAAATACGGAACCCATATTGAATCCCGTATTTTACATTTACACAAAATATTTTATAGTGCCATAAAAAGACGGGGGATATGCTGGAATATGGCACATCCCCCGTTCTTTTCATTCTTCTTTTCATGTTTTTTGTAAACAATAGCAGCTATATGAGGATTCAGGCATTCTTTTCGGGATGTTGCCATGCCCCGCACGCTTCCCTTCCCAAGAGTTTTCAAAAAATCCCTTTCATCTTTCAGTATTTACTGTAAGATGTTATTTTATAATGAATTACGGAATGAAGGATGTTTCAGGCATCTTTCCGTTTCCTTTCATTGCGGAAAGCGGTAAAAAGTTCTCAGCCAAATGATTTTTCAATCTCAGGCGAACGATTTTCGGTTCTGCGCCAAATGAAATGGAGCTTGGCTGAAAGATGCCTGAAACATCCTTCAGTTTGTAACTTCAATATTATGAGAGGTTTATACCGTAACCTGAAAGATGAAGTCTCTTTTTGCAAAATTCCTGTGTAAGGGGAGACGTCCGGTCTGCATGAAAGTAATGTCCCCTATCGGTTATTTGTTGTTCCAATCCTAATTCCTCTGTCTTCCCATTTCCTTTGCCGCCTTTCCAGTCTCGGAACCTCCTCCTCTTTTACATCCTTTGCCTCTTCCTTATTTATCTCTCCTTTGTGTACGCCTCCTGACACATGCCCTATATTTTCCTTGTGTGTCTTTCGTTCCAAACTCTCTTTCTTCCTGCTGTTCTTTACCGTCCTTCCTATCTCCGTCCTTGGGCTTTCCGTTCCCTTTGTGCTTTTTCTGTGTTTTCTTTGTGCGTGTTTTCAGCCTCGTTGCCCCCGTCTTCCCTGTGCCATTCCCCCTTTTCCCCGCCGCCTTTTCCTCCTCTTTCTCCTTCGTTCCCACGTTTTCCTTCCCCTTTTCTCCTTTTCTTTTGTCTCCTTCTTCTTCCATCTATAAAAAAGTTCCCTCTTAAATCGTGCATGATTTCGAGTGTTAAATATATGTTTTAC
>ERZ779669.1230-NODE-1230-length-12172-cov-2.604688_pt1 | contig 12172 bp, 8 predicted proteins | sample MGYA00511372_ERZ779669 | MGnify/ENA primary metagenome ERZ779669 (study PRJEB29588, sample SAMEA1967891) | human gut metagenome | biome: human gut; feature: human-associated habitat; material: faeces | place: Denmark | collected 2008/2010 ... | reverse complement strand
TGTATCATAGAAGAACCTTATAAACATTATTTTACAGAAAAAGTTTCATACTCTCAGACATCTTTTTACTCCTGAAACTGCATTATATCCGGAGTAAGCGTCTGTATGGATATAACCTTCATATTCCCTCAGAAACGCTTCCGGATATTTCCCGCTTCGTCCCGGCTGGTACTCGAAGTAGCGGATGGGATTTACAGCATCTCTGATGCTGCAGTAAACCCACATATAGGAATCGGACGTATTTTTCCGTCCCGGTTCTTTCAGCACCTGTACATGTGTTTCATCGATATGAAGGTATCTCTGTTTCAGAAGTTCCAGCTTCAGACGGTGGACGATGTGTACAAGCCAGTCCCGATAGACAACCAGAAGCCAGTTTGACATAGTCGCTCTGCTTAAACGTAATCCCAAAGCCTCCCATTCTTTTTCCTGTCTGTACAGCGGGATGCTTAATTCAAACTTCTGGTGGATGAGCCAGGTGATGGTAGATGCAGATGCCAGAGAATGCAGGACGGGAGGATATGGCACCGGAGCCTTCTCCATATAAGGAGTTCCGTTTTTCCGGCACGACCTGCATTCATACGTTTCCCGGTAATGGTCAATCACCTTGAGTTTTGCAGGGATAAACTGTACTTCCGTGCGGACGAATTCTTCCCCTACTTTCACCATCGTACTCCCGCAGTTATCGCATATCTGTTCCCTTTCATCTATGGTATGGAGTACTTTGCTGTGAGGGAGATTTTTTACCAGTTCTTCCCGCTGACCGGTGTACTTCCTTTTACGTAGGTGCTTCTCTATCTCAACAAGCTCCGGTTCGTGTGCATCAGGATCCGCACAGGTTTCGATTTCATTAAAAAGAGACATCTGCCCCTCGATTTCGAGAGTAGATGTCTTCTCGGATTTTGTTCCATAAAGTTTACGGGTCAGGAAATCAACCTGCTCTTTCAGGAGCCGGACCTGCTGTTCCAGTTCTTTGATATGATTTTTATACTCCTGTTCCGTAGCTGACATAACCTGAAAACCCTTTCGCTTCGATAGGATTATTATACCATAGAATCGTCAGATTTCCCAGCATTTCTAAGGATTTTCAGTATTTTCAGACTTATGCGGGAGCCATTTCTGAACCGCCTTTGGCTGCTCCGGGTTCAAACCTTCCAGAAGCCAGCGCAGCTGCTGATCAGAAATCTGTTTTGCTTCTTCGCCGGTCCGCGGCCATTGGAGACGTCCGTTTTCGTACCGTTTGTATAAAAGGTAGAAACCGTCTCCCTCGTAATGGACTGCTTTGATCCGGTCAGCCCTCTTTCCACAGAACAGGAATAAGGAATTGCTGTAAGGATCCAGTTTGAAGTTGTACTGGATAATATCCAGCAAGCCATTGAGTTGCTTCCTCATATCGGTGTAGCCGCATCGGATATAGATTTTCTCCACATGGGAAAGATCTCCTAACATGACTGCACGGCTTTCAAAATGTTTTCCAGCATCTGGGCAGATGTGCCTTCATAAAGTTCCACTGTTATGGATCCGATATGAAGTATGGCTGCAGGAGTGGAACGGGAAATGTTTCTGTTCGGAAGTGAAAGCTCCGCAAACTCAGCCGGGGATTCCGTTAAAGCAGTTGACTGTTGGTCTGTACACATGTGGATGCCGTTTTTCTTGCGGGGCAGTTCTTCCAGGGCAAGCTTTCGAATTTTGGAAAGCCAGTAATAATAACTTTTCAAAGAGATATCGTGTTGTTCACACCAGATCTGATTTGTCAGTCCGGAGGCCCTGCATTGCCGTATTACATCCAGCCAGTATTGAAGTTTCACCTGTTTGTCTGGGGTCAAAGAAGAAAGATCCATAAGCCTGCTCCTTAGATTAGATTTAGAGTTTTTAGAGTCAACTCCCAAAACTCTAATCAATAGTTTACATGCAACAGTCAGAAATTTCGATACACCCTCTTATTGGACGCTTACGTACTTTTCATTTTGAACCTCCTTGAAATAAAAAAGGACCTTACCAATTGTTCTACCAATTAATAAGGTCATACTATATGTTACTTTTCTAAATTCGTGCTAGGGATTTCTTACTAATTTTCTGTTCTTAGTAAATTCTTAGTAAATTGCTCCCTCAGAGTCCAAAATATACTATAAATTCAAGGTTTTCAGCGTTTTCGGAAAATACTACCGTGGCATATAAATAACACTTTTATCATAGTTCAATTCACTCCTTTTGCCAGAGAAAGCCACCAATCAAATAGGGGCAAGCACTAATACGTGCCCACCCCTACGATGCTTAGCAATCTGTTATTACTTGTCTGTTATAAATGTGTTATATATTGCCTTTATGGCTGTCTCAAAATCACTGTTCTTTACTCCGATTATGATATTCAGCTCTGATGAACCCTGGTCTATCATCTTTATATTGATACCTTCCTTTGCAAGTGCGCTGAACAATTTTCCTGCTGTACCACTTGCTGACTTCATTCCACGGCCTACAACAGCTATAAGTGCAAGTCCTGACTCAATCTCAACTGAATCCGGCTCTGCAAGTCTATGGATGGCAGATATAACTCTCTGCTCCTTGTGTACGAATTCATCAGCATGAACTACGATAGTCATCGTGTCAATACCTGATGGCATATGCTCAAATGAGATATCATTCTCCTCAAATGCCTGAAGCACCTTCCTTCCAAATCCTATCTCTGAATTCATCATAGCCTTTGTAATAAAGATTGTACAGAAATCCTTCTTACCTGCAATACCTGTTACAACATAATCCTGCTTCTGGCAGGTACTCTCAACGATCCATGTTCCTGCGTCCTCAGGAGCATTTGTGTTGCGGATATTGATCGGGATACCACAGTGGCGTACAGGGAATATCGCATCCTCATGGAGAACTGATGCACCCATGTATGAAAGCTCACGAAGCTCTCTGTAAGTAATATATTTGATTGGCTTTGGATCTGGGACAATACGTGGGTCAGCTACAAGGAAGCCTGAGACATCTGTCCAGTTCTCATATACATCGGCTCTGCTTGCCTGTGCGACGATCGAGCCTGTTACATCTGAACCGCCCCTGGAAAAGGTCTTTACCTTGCCATCCTTGCCAAGTCCATAGAATCCTGGAACAACCGCATGCTGTGCCTTGGCAAGTCTCTCACCAAGTACCTTCTCCGTCTTATAGCTATTGAGATTGCCCTCTGCATTGAAAAAGATAACCTCTGCAGCATCTATAAACTCAAAGCCAAGATATGCAGCCATAATCTTACCATTGAGGAACTCTCCTCTTGATGCCACATAGTCCAGTGTGCACATTGGGTCCGGATTGGTAAGATCCTCCAACTGCTTTGTAATCTCCTCAAAATCCTTATCAAGTGAAAAATCCTTAATCTCAAGGCCTGTGATGATCTCATCATATCTGGCCTTGATCGCCTTCACTTCCTCTGTGAAATCATTCCCCGCCTTCGCAGTTTCATACACATGAAGGAGCATATCTGTTACCTTTGTATCACCTGAAAATCTCTTTCCAGGTGCAGAAGGAACAACGTATACACGGCTCTCATCTGATGTGATGATTGCTCCAACCTTTTTAAACTGCTCTGCACTTGCCAATGAACTTCCGCCAAATTTTACTACCTTTTTCATAATTCCACTATTTCCTTTGCCATATTCTTATTTGAATGTCTTTCTTCTTAAGATTCGCTGGCGAATCTTGCCGCAAGCTGCCAGTCAGCTCTGCTGACATATATCATATCAGCGACTCAGCAATCCTCACGGAGTGTATATCTCCGTCGAAGATAGAGTCCAGACTGAGATATAAAACATAAAAATACACATGCATTTTAAACGTCTTTTTGCAATATAGCAAGAGAATTTTAATTTTTGCTATTAAAAAAGGGCAGGCACTCCAATGCGCCCGCCCCTCTGGTATGCAGTCTTCACCACGTGATCTAATAATAAACTATTTTGAAATTTCTTCCTTAACCTGAGCAACCCACTCATCAACCGTACCATACCAGTCGATCATTTCCTGAAGCTTTTCTTCCTCAACATCATCATCGCTCTCTAAGATCTGTTTATGCTCATTGAGCACACCGGCCATGTCGACCATTGTATCAACCAAATCCTGATCATAAGCCTGTGGATTTTCGTTGATAATGTTTGCAACCTCATTAAAAGATGTACTTGTCTTATTGAACGCATCAATCGCAGGCTGCTTATCTGCACCGCCGCATGCCACCAGAGACATTCCCATCATCATGGTCATTATGAGAACCATCAGTTTTTTCATTGTCTTTTTCATAATAATTTCCTCCTCTTTATTGCAATCACATAATCTGAGTATATTTTATTATGTATTTGCAATCAGTGAGGTCTAAATGCACGAATCGTACCAAAAATGTATCGAATCGACACTCTTTTACAATGACAGTCTGAGCGTAAACTTGCCATCCTTTTCCGCAAAGCTGAAAACCCCACCGTAACGCTGCACGATCGCACATATGCTCTGAACGCCTATACCATGTCCTTCCATATCAGACACAGGTATTCCATTTTGAAACTTTATGGGAGCTTTACAGTCATTTACCACCTGTAAAAAAAGGTGTTTATTTCTTTCATAAAAATTCACATCAATCTCGCATGATCTTCCCTCTGCAGCCAAAGGCACACATGCATGCAAGGCATTTTCCAAGGCATTAGACAAGAGCACACACAGATCACTTTCCGACACAGTAAAATCTGCGGGAATTGCACATTGTATCTTTATTTCAATTTCTTTCTTCCTGGCTCTACCCGCAAATGAAGATAGGATCAGATTCACTGCCTCATTTTCACAGTATATTTGGACCTTCTGCGCCTCAATCTCCTTACATATTCCCGATATATAAGCCTGCGCCTGTTCAACTTCACCATTTTCTATACATGTAGACACATACTGCAGGTGATGACGCATATCATGGCGATACTGTCTGGTCAATGTCTGCGACTCGCGCAGACTGCTGATTTCCCTCACCGCCTGACTTAACTGCAGATCCAGATTATTCCGGATCAGCTTCATCTCATTCTGCATCTGTTCCTTTTTGGAGTTATATAAGAGAAAGGCCAGATATGCAACACAGCATACAAAAGGCATAAATTCCGCTACAACGTAACTGCCACTCAAAAGAAGGTTCGTATACACTATTGTAAAATAGTCAAATAAATAATATAGCGCCGGTATGATTCCAAACTGCCATTGCTCCCTGAGACTTTTATCTGACAATCCTCTGACTGCAGGTGACACAAAATGAAGCAGAAGCAGCAATGCAGGGATTGTAACCACAAGTTCTGTAATATCCTGCATCATCTGCCTTCCCGAAAATGCAGCAACTGTGGCAAGTGCAACCCATCTTCTAAGTTCGCAGCACAAGTATGCCGCCTGTACAGAAAAAACAGACCACAGCAATTTTCCTGTCAACATCCAGAGAACAATGACCAATGGAAGATGCACCGCCAACGGATAAATATGTCTTACAAAATCAGCGCCCTTGCTGAAATATAATATGCTCTGTATCAGCGGGAGTAAAACCATGCATCCTATGAAAATGAGTTTTCTTTTCCTAGTGGACAGCGCATTACAAAAAGACGCTGATAATATTCCCCCAAAAAAGCTCACAGCCATATTGTTAAGAAGCGAAATATATAGGCTCATATCATTACCTGCCTGTTCTGGAACGCATATTCAAGGAATGCATCCTTTACTTCATTGTATTTTCCCCGTGGAACCGGTATTTCTGCAAGACTAGACATGGTAATCCCCCTAAATGTTATGTTTTGCACATATTCCAGATTTACCAGATAAGAACGGTGAGGTCTGTGAAAAAAAGGATACATGGAAAGCTGCTTTACAAGCTCATCCATGCTGCCGGCGCTTTCCAGTACTTTTCCTGTATTCAGGTGAAATATAAGGGTGCGGTGAATGACTTCGCAATATTCCAGGGCTTTTATATCTATACGGGTGATTCCACTCTTACATCGCAGAATGAGGCTGGTCTCCGCCTCCTTTTTACAGGCTGCAAGCACAGAATCAAGCAAACGGAAAAAGCTCTCTGCCCAGATGGGCTTTAATTGATAATAGTATGCGCCTATAACGTAAGACTGCACCGCAAACTCAGAGGACGAAGTGACAAATATGATCTTGACGTTTTTATCGTATTTTCGTATCTCCGTTGCCGCTTCAATTCCATTCTCTCCCGGCATCAAGACATCCATAAACAGGATATCATATCTGTTTCCCTTCTCTATTTCCGCCACCAGGTCAAAAGGATGATTAAAAATATTGTATTCTATTTTGCAGTCTCTCTCCGCACAATACTGTTCCATAAGCCTTTGCATCTCAGCAAGCACAGAAACATCATCATCACAAAACGCAATTTTTGCCATAATCCCCTTTATGCCTCCTTGGCGCCAAATATTTTCTCCAGCACTCATTATCGCATATTTTTCACAATTCGACAACAAAGGGGGATATTGCATCGATTTATACGAATTTATTTTCTCACCCACCTGGCATAGAGTTTCCTGCTGCCGGTGCTGCCGGATGCAATCTTCGTAACCTTTTTCTTGAATTTTGGATCGCTGTACCACCCCTTGAATGTATAACCCTTTCTGACCGGATTCTTCAAGACTATAGTCCTAGATCTGACGGTATAACCGGCTGGATTGGACCGGCTGTTTGTCCCCTTGCCAAGCCTGTACTGGATCTTATACTTTACCAGCTTCCATCTTGCGTATAATGTCTGATTCCTGGTGGTCCTCACAACCGAGCTGCTGCCGATCCTGCTGCCGCCACTCTTTGCTGTGTACCAGCCTGCAAATGTATATCCCCTTCTGGTAGGTGTCGGCAGTGTTCCGTAAGTTTTTCCACAAATGACTGTCTTACTTCCGGAACTCACACGCCCTCCATTTGGAGCAAATACTATTCTCACGCGCTTTACTGTGTCCGTATATTTTGCAGTAAAAGAAAGCTTGGTGGATGTTCCTGCCACACGCAATGCAACCTTTTTACTTCCCGCCTTCCACGTCATCTGATTTAAGGCATATGCGATAATCCCATTTTGAATACCCGAAATGCTCGGCGGATATGACGCATTGTCAGTGCTAACTTCGAATCTGGTTTTACCTGCATTGAGATTTTTCTGAATCCTCTCAGCGTAGGCTCGCGCCCACTTTGCGGCATCTCCGTTTATGACAAAATAGTTGTCTGCCAGGCTTGTAGAACGTGTGCCATAACCGCTTGCCGTATAAATCTTATTATGACCGTTGTGTGCCAACGCCATGAGTTCATCCGTCAGTCCAAAATACAAATGCGTAGGATCAAAGTTATAATAATTGTCTTTTGTATCATCCCATGTACAGTCCACCTGATACCATTTGCCATCCAGCTTCATGGCATTCCAGGTATGTCCATCATAGGTATCCCTTGTCTCAGCATTTGTTATGCCGGCTGCAGTAAGCAGTTTTGAATAGGCACTCTCATAGGCTTGACATGTGCCCAGCTTTCGTGTCAGTGCGCTCTCTGCCGAAGACCATTTCAGGGAATGATCGTAATCAAGCTGCTGCAACAGCCAGTCATGCAGCCACAATGCCTTTTCATAGTCCGAACCATCAGTCTCCTTGCTGCACTTTTTTACCGCAGCATTCACGATGTCACCCACGCTCGGATAAGCCCTGTCCGATACCTGTATATTTGTGCTCACACGCATATAATAGACATCTGACGTCTTGTCCATTACATAAAACCTGAAGTTATAGACTCCCGAAGCGGTCATTGTAAATCCAAAGTCGTGAGATTCGCACTCATCTGTATATTGAATCCACGCTCCGCGGCTTGGATCCGCCACGGATTCAAAACTATACTCACCCGGATTGGAATAACTCGGTGCATCCATTCTAAACAAATACCGGCCACTGCCACCATCCGCCGAAACGTGGAATGTTGTATCCTCTCCTAATTTGGGTTCGTTCCATTCAACCTTCAATGCGACACCTTTTTGAGAATCACTTTCAGCACTGTACTTATATTCTGTAACTCCCTCTTGGAGATTTGTTGATGAACCAGCAGATTCTTCCTGCGCATAGCTTATCACCTGGATCGTCAGTGCGGCTGTCATCACCAGTATTAATGTCAACATAAATGTTGCTAATTTCCTTTTTATCATAAGCAGTACCTTGAACCTTTCTTAATGTCAAAATAACATCACTACATATCAATCTCTTAATATATCTAGCATAACAGAAACACCGTTTTTTTGCCACAAAAAACCCCGCTGCAGAGTATTTCTGCATCGGGGTTTGCGGTTATCTGTTGACCGGTTCAAATAACACCATTACTTGATTTTCGCGCTGACAAGCTTGCTACAATCAGAAGCCACAACAGCCTTTCCAGCCTTCTTGTTAGCAGCAACCTTGAAGTAGTATGTCTTGCCGCTTGAAAGCTTTTTGATGTCTGCGCTGTTTTTGATAACAGTGAGCTTTTTGAAGCCGCTGTTTTTCTTTGTGCTGTAATATACCGTATAGCTGTTTGCACTCTTAACCTTTGTCCAGCTGACGGTTGCCTTTTTATTTCCTGCTTTGACCTTGACCGATGTCGGCGCGGAAAGCTTTGTTGCGGTCAGAAGCTCCTTTGAAACGAGAGAAAGAACCTTTTTGCCGTCAATCGTCTTATAGGCTTTGACAACAATCTTGTACTCCGTACCCTTTGAAAGCTTTTTAAATGTGAGGGTGAGCTTCGTTGTGTCAACGCTCTTGACAAGCTTTTTGCCCTTGTAAATATATACTCTGTATCCGCTTGCACCGGCAACCTTTTTCCAGGAAGCCTTGATTACGTTTGTGGTCTGCTTAACAGCGATCTTGCTCGTCGCAGCGGGAAGGATGTTGAAGCTCAGCTTTTTGCTGCCGCTGTAATTGCCCTTGAAGGTAACGGTTACGATCGCCTTGCCGATATTTTTGTTTTTGCTGTAAGAAACGGTGTAATCTGTTCCATTCTTAAGCGTTTTTTTGTTTGCGTCCTTAACAATGACCGCAGGTTTCTGAGCCTTTCCGTTATATGTGTACGCCGACTTTGTCAGCGCAACTGACTTAATCCCCGCTATCGGAGTTGTTGATTTTATCTTACTGCAAACCGTGCACTTCTTAACAATCTTGCCGTTTGAGGTAAGAGTTGCCTTGACAACAGACTTGGAATACTTATGACCGAGAGCCTTGACTTTGGTCTGAGCGACTATAACGGTGTTGCAAACCGAGCAGTGCTTACCTTTGGTGAGACCCGTCTTTGTACAGGTTGCTTTAATTTCGTTATCTATAACCGCATTATGTTCCTTACAGGAGATGTTAACTATGCAGTCTTGACTTTCTGAATTAGTGATATACGGTGTAACATCGTAGGTTTTGTCTTTTTCAAGTCTGACTTCGGTAACTTTGCCATTATTGTTACTAGAGACGGATTCACTAAGCCGGTTATTCTCAACAAGGTTTACTTCTGTTCCCTGAATATTTCCGCTGCCGAGATTTGACGAAGTTATGGTGATAAGATAAACCTTCGTTTCCGTCGGAGTAAAGAAGTAAGCGGTTATGTTTTTACAGGAATTGTCACCGTAACCTATTTTGGTCGGGTTAACATATTGCTTGCAGCTTTGGCAGTATGTGCCATTACATACAAGGCTCTGGTGCTGCTTCGGAATGACTTTCTGAATTGCATACTCACAGCCAGTGTGTTTGCAGTGTCTGGATTCCCTTCCATCTTTGTCGCAGGTTGCCGGCCAGTCAACCGTATAGGTGTCGCTCAAATCGTGTCCAAGTGCTGGCAGTTCGGTGTAACCCTCATAATATTTGCAGCCGAAGCACTCATAGCCGACCGTTCTTCCCTTTCTGATGCATGTTGCCTCTTTAGCAGCGAGAGTTCTGCCAAACTGATGCTCCTGGAAGCTTTCAAGAGCATCACACTTTTTACAGTACTTGTAGTGACCAAGAAGTGATGTCCTTTCCTCTAATTCAGGCTCAGAATCGTGACAGGAGGAGATAATTTCTATATCCGCATCCAACTTAACAAAGTCAGGCCAGGTATTGTATATCCTGGTACCGTTGTGCATAATAACATAGTTCGGCTTTTCCAGAGATTGTGATAGAACTATGTCATAGAAATGAGGAGGCTGGCCACCGTAATAGATTGAATTTACATTTCCCTTTTGTCCAATATAACAGCCGCCAAGCCTTACTTTTCTGCTGGATGGGGTGTTTTGGAAATATATTGTGCTGAACGGCTGTTCATTAAGAAGCTGATTTGAAATTACTTCTATTTCTGAGTTTCCTGTTATTGTAACATTGCCCTGCGGCTCCGGTCCGTATGAATATATACAAGACGGGACGCGTGCATTATTCTGAATAAGAGTACCGGTGATATAGAGATTGTTTATATCATAGAAGGAAATAACGTGGTGCCTGTTCTTATCGTTTATATAAGTGTCACTTCCGGATTGTGCTGTAAGAGTGAGATTATAGTTGATAAACTTCCCTGCTTTTCCAAGAATATTCACATCTGCGTTCGGATTATTCACAGCGATCATTGAAGTTTCGTTGGCTGTTGAGTTAAAGATTATCTGTCCGCCGGACTGGGTTGTGGTAATTGTGAAGTCGGTGTTTGCCTTGGAACCTGAAAAAACCACAAACAGATCCCTTGTCTCCTCGTCTGAACGAATATCTGTTGTAACTTTCAGGGTTTTTCCGTTCAAGTCAAGGGTGATTTTTCCAGGATAGCTAACTGTGATTTCGGAATACCACTCCTGCTCATCCTGATAGCTCCAATCGCCCGGAACTTGCTCTTCGTAATCTATGTTGTTTTTGAGAACAACAAGCTTATCGGGTGGGTTTGTCTCGTTTGAGGTGGCTTCAAGAGCTTTTTCAAGCTCAGCAAAGTTGGTTACATAGGTTGTGTTTTCGTCAACCGAATGATTGTCCGCTGCCGAAACAGTGAATACTGATGCCCCGAGCATCAGTATGACTAATGTTACGACAGTCAAAATTTTTTTCTTTTTGTTCATAGTTTTCCCTCCTTTTAAAATTAATAATATATAAATGTTTCCCTCCTTCGCCCTAATCGGCATTGCAGGATTTTAACAGGATTCAGCTTTTTATTTTCCACTTTTCGCTATCTCCGTGAAGGCTATAACCACAATAAGAACAGCATCCGTTTTCATCGGGCAAGAATGTTGCTCCGCAGCTCGGACATTCCTTTTCAACAAAAAATTCACCGTCAGACTTTCTTTTTTCTGGATATCTTGCCCTTTGCATGGTCAGTTTCTTTTTGAATTTTTTTGTAAACGGTTTCTTATTTTCAGGAAGAAAAGTTTTTGTTCCATAAACTTCAGACTTAACCGTTGTTATTTCATCTGTGTTAGAGACTTTTAAAAGCTTGATCGTGCCAACACTGAAATCAAGCAGATCTTTGTCATTTTCGTTTTTGCTAAAGTATTCGTTTAAGCAGGATCTGAGGTAGTTCTCTGAATATCCTGCGATTTTTCCCGCTAAATTGTCTTGTTTAACTTTTCCGTAGATAATAGGTGTGACAATCGTTCCAAAAGCAAGAATCGCTGCACCGACGCCGGCTGCAAGGGAAATCTCCGTATCCTCGATCAAGTATAAGCATAGAAAGACACTTAAGAAAAGTATGAAACCGGACAAAAGAAGCTGTAAAAATCTTTTCATATTTGTACTGATCGTTTCATAAATCTCAAACGATTCGGTCTGCCAATCGTAAAACTCGTTTTTTATAACGGCGCCGCAATATTCACATGTAACCTGCTGACTGTTCAGCTTGACTCTTGCACCGCATGACGGGCAGGTTATTCTCAACATATCGTGATAATAGCTTTTCTTATTCTCTTTTTTGTCTGTTCGGCGAACGTGTCTCGACTGGAGTATTCTGATATATGAATTTTTACGGTATATCTCATGCTGAACCAGGTTATTTTGTGTTGACTCGAAACGCTCCAGAGTGCTGCACTTCAAAACCGATTCCCGCCATTCTCTGCCATCATCGTTCCATGTTTCAAAGTTATTTTTAGGAATGGGAACAACATCCGTGACGTAAATTTTGCGGCATAGCTTATTCTTATTAAGTACGTCGATCTGACTGACAATTTTTTTTCGGAAAGCCA